>NKAJ01000098.1_pt2 | contig 13135 bp, 18 predicted proteins | sample 1556001 | NCBI WGS metagenome assembly NKAJ01 (sample SAMN06204642, study PRJNA360343) | marine sediment metagenome | isolation source: Jiulong cold seep at northern South China Sea | place: China: South China Sea, Jiulong cold seep | collected 2013-06 | reverse complement strand
CTCATTTATGAAAGGAATGGTATTATCATTGATATTTCTATGTTTTGGCATAGCTGCCGTTCTTTTGAAAGATTTGAAAGATATCAAAGGCGATAGGGAAGCAGGTTTAAAGACATTCGGAGTAATTTTTCCACCTTCAAAATTAATTAAATTTTCTTGCAGGTTTTTGATTTTTTATTTCTTAATAATTGTTATTGCTACTAATTGTAGAATTTTTAATTTCAATTCTTTTTTGATAATCCTCCCATTTTTATATTTAATTAAAAATACATTTATCCATTTTCAAAATAAGAGCTGGACTATAGACGTAGGAGATTACAATAACATAAAAGCTATGATGACATCAGTTTATTCATCGATATTCATTTTAGGATTTGCAAATTTCATTTAAATTGATAGGAAAATATTGGTTCCACTACTCGTATAAAATATATTCTTCTTTGTTTCTACAATATAATTCCTGTTTATAAGTGGTTCTGGCAGGAAAGTAGATGGTGAAGCTGTTAAAATCCCAAAATAATTTTCACTTTGTTTTTTATGAATTTCATTTTTCAAATCAATTACTTTATTCCCAAATGCGGAAATGGACCCCACATCAATACTAAAAAATTTAAAATTATTATTTTCCTTTAATTGATATAAGCCCGAAATATAATCATTTATTTCAATGTAAACAAATTCATGAGCTAAGTAAACAGGATTCGAAAAATCTTCAATATTTATATAAAAGGGGAATAAATCAAAAGGAAAATATGATTCAATACCTGTAAAAACAAAACCGCCTGTTTTTTTATTAAAAAATAAAATAAAATATGGAACTACTACTTGATAGCTACCTTTGTCAAATTTATCTTTTAATTCGAATTCGTTTTTTTCACTCGCCCCTATAATATCCTTAACAGCCTTAACTGGTGGTTTATTATCAAGTGATATCAGGACATTTTTTTCAAATAATGCATCGAATTCTTTTACAACTTTAAACTTGCTCTTTACTATCTCCATAGTTTCTTCCATAGTTGCTCCTTTATTTGGAAAAATATCATCATAAACAACTTCAATATCCTTTTTTTCCAAAACAAGAGCCGCAATCCCACCCCCGATGTCTTTATAATTACTGAAAATGGATGGTGAATTAAATTTGACTCGCGTATGTAGAATGTTCATTCCGACTATGGGCACCTTATAATCAAGCTGTTTGGCAAAGATTTCAAGCACTGTGGGAGGCAAATAAAAGACTTTTGCCTTGTCGCAATAATTAGATAAATTCCTCCCCATCTTTATTTTAGTTTTTTCATCACCTTTATAAGCTTTGTAACTGTAGTATTTTCCTTTTGCAAAGAATTCTCCGGTTTTTTTCAAACTTGGCACATGAACTAAAGGAAAATGAAGAATCACGACACCATTTTCACATTTAATTTGGCCAGCAAGCTTTTCAGCAGATTTTATAGCACCCTTTTTATTTTCACTTATTACCTCTATCCTGGCATCGTTATCTTCACACAAAACAAGGGTTGCTCCATCTGTACGTATCTCATTCGGGAATATCATTCCATCTATCGAAGCTCCAATTTGTGGTATGTCTCCAAACCGGGTCTGAAGAACATCCAACATTTTTTGGTAATGTCCATTATACTTCAACGTGGCATAGAAAAGAACCAGATTAGGAATGAAGTCTAATAAATTGTCTGCTTTCTCAATTAATTCTTCAGCAGCTATTTTTGCATTTTTATTATTACTAAAAACTGCCAAAGTTTCCATGAATTCAACTCAAATATTGTTTTTATCTACATTTTACTTTTATAATATAAATATATATAGTTTGCAAAAGCCTCATATCAAACAAAAATATTCATGTCCATTATTATGATAAGGTATTTAAACAATTAAAATGAATTCAAAAGACATAATAATCAAGAACTAAAAAAGATAAAAAGTGGTGTTTAATGTTGTCTGAACGTGTGATTTCTGGAATATATGGATTAGATGAATTGATGGGNATTTTTGCATTTTTATTATTACTAAAAACTGCCAGTGTTCTCATGAAAACCATTCAAATATTTTTTATTTACATTTTCCTTTTATAATATAAATATATATAGTTTGCAAAAACCCCTCATTAAACAGATTCAAATCACATAATAATAATAAGGTATTTATACAATTAAAATATATTTGAAAGGCAAAACAGATTGAGAACTCAAAAAAAAGTGGTGTTTAATATTGTCTGAACGTGTAATTTCTGGAATATATGGATTAGATGAATTGATGGAGGGAGGGTTTAGAAAAAATACCGTCAATATTATAAACGGCGGTATAGGTGTTGGAAAAACTACTTTTTGCCTTCAATATGCTTTATTTGGGCTTAATCGCGGAGAAAAAGCTTTATTCATATCATTCGAAATGTCGAAAAAACAGATAATTCGTGATTGCAAAGCATTGGGTTTTCTTGAGATAGAAGAACATATTGAAAATGGAAATCTTGAGATAATTCACATTTATGGAGAAGACCTTACGTTCCCTTCTATTAGTCTCATTGATATGATTAAAAAACGTATTTCTCAAGAACATGACTATCGGATAATCATTGATCCGTTTACCTATTATACCATGTTTTTAGATAAGGATATAAGGAAATCAATAAGCACAATTTTTCAAAATCTAAGGGAATGTGGCACATGCCTTATTACTCTTGAAGAATCTGAACACATCAATACGATAAGTGGTGGTTCTATGATGCCACTGTATCTTGCTGATACTGTTCTTCGTCTGGATAATCTTGGTTATGGCGAGATGTTTGATAGAACACTTCGAATAGTAAAACATAGAGGTTCAAAACATGGAAGTGGCCTTTATCCTTATAAGATAGAGAGTGGTTTAGGGATTGTAATTCTTGCTACTGAGCATGATATCAGCCAGGTTACTCCTACTGATGAATTTGACAAAGTATTCCTTGCTGCCATCAAGGAATACAGCAATATTGATGAAGTTGGTGAAAAATTAGCTAAAAGAATAGAATTGTTGAAAAATAACTGGAACCATAGTGAAAGTCCAGAATTTATTCTCAATTTAGTAAAAAGAAAAGAAAAGATACAATAATGCACCGAACAGAAATTGAACAAACCCTGGACGATCTTTACGAAACAGATGGAGTTGATGCGTGTATTGTATATCGTATTGATGGTATTCCTATTACAGTCAGGACACCGCTTGACAGTGCAATTCTGGAAGTTATGTTCTGGCTTGAAAAACAGATCAAACACGTACTAAGAAATATGAACAAAGAAGGTTTAAAGGCAACTACATTTGATTTTAAGAATTACCAAATTCACATTACACCTACATCCAGATCAACAATATTAACTACCATTATTGACCCCGATGCTCATCAACAACTAATTTCAATAGAAATTGCACGAGCAAGATCAATTATACATAGATGTGTTTCATAATGAAAGAAGTTTCTTATTGCTAATTATTTTCTCAGTTGAAACTTTGATCTTCACCTTAATATTCTTAAATTCTGGAATACCATCCGTTGTTTCACCAGAAACCAAAGCGTTTGACCAGGGGCTATTAACCATAAATCCTATTCCTTTTTGTTCCTCTCTTGGTGAAAATACAGCCTTNCCAGATCAACAATATTAACTACTATTATTGACCCCGATGCTCATCAACAACTAATTTCAATAGAAATTGCTAGAGCAAAATCAATTATACACAGATGTGTTTCATAATGAAAGAAGTTTCTTATTGTCAATTATTTTTTCAGTTGAAACTTTGATCTTCACCTTAATATTCTTAAATTCTGGAATACCATCCGTTGTTTCACCAGAAACCAAAGCGTTTGACCAGGGGCTATTAACCATAAATCCTATTCCTTTTTGTTCCTCTCTTGGTGAAAATACAGCCTTAACAACTATACTGCCCCATTTTGACGTGAGTTTGACATTCGCACCATCTTGAATACCCATACGCTTCATTTCAGCAGTATCCAGCACTATCACAGCAGATAGTCGTTCACACTCCTCGCCGTTACGGTCCTCTTCACAAGCAGAGGACTGAAACACATCCCTATAGGTAACAACTGTTATATCATATTCAGGGGCCCTTATGAACTTACCAACATCCACTGCCATCATCCAACCTCCTCTATGATTCGTCTAATTATCATCTCATCAGACATGTTATCTCCCTGAACTAGAGATGTGATATCCATGGTCTTACCGTCCATACGTACTGCAGTCCCTCCCACTTCAATTCCGGATGTACTGCAGGGAATGGTCACATCTGCAACCAGGGATGTCAGGTTCATGCAGGGATCTACCAGTACGAGAGGAATATCTTTCAACCGTTTTGAAATGGATGCAGGAAGACTTACAAGTGGGTCTGAACCCACCACCAAAATTGCATCTGCACCGCTTTTTATCTGCTCGATCACAGAGTACTGCACGCCAGATACCGCCTCCCCTTCATCGAATTTTACACGATAAATATGTCCGGTCTTCTCATGCAAATTATGATTAAATCCCCGCATATTGAAATGACCTGCCATCGGAATCAATGAAAAACTGGAAAACTGGTTCAATGCACTCATAAATTCTGACAGCAGGGCAATATCTTCCTTAATAGAATAAACCAGCCCTAATCCTGCAAATATCACACCGAACTCAGCTTTCTTCAATATAGCAGCCAGTTCAAGTATACGTTTAACATCATAGTCAAAAGATAATTTGGGTACACGTCCAGACAGTGCATCTATCAGACCCCGCATGAACTCGGCATCCCCCTGAGGAGGTATCTTGTGAAACCCATCCTTACATATCTTTGCAGTTCTGGACTGCCAGACATCTATTGAGATTGCGGTCCTGTCTTCTTCATATCCCCGCTGCCTTAATTCACCCCTTGGAAAATATGAATATTTGGACATATGCCTGGGATGGGAACTCATGGGGTCAGCACCCCAGAAGACCATAACATCAGCTTTTTCCCTCACTTCATCCAATGTGCACGTTGGAATTGTACCATTGAGTATTTCGTTTATGGTAATACCCTGGCAGAAGGATGATGTGGAATCAATAACACCCCCTAATGTACGGGCCAGTTTGATACCTGCTATCTGGGCTTCATTTGTGGAATTGCTCCACCCGTAGAGCAAAGGATTTTTCGCTTCCTTTAATATCCGGGCGGCATCTTTAATAGCATCATCAATATCGGCTTTTACACCATTTACTGTAGAAATAGCCTTATCTTTACATCCAAAAATCCGGGCTCTGCCTTTTATGCAGGCATGCTCAACCTGCTCAATTCTGTTATCACCTATGCTTACCTGAATATCCTCACAAAGCAGTGCGCATCCGGTACAGGTCCATGTAACCATTTCTGTCATAAATAAGCCTCATCCAACTTACACAAATTCAATTGCTTCAGTTGGGCATGGGTCAATACATGCCCTACAAAGTATCTTATCCTTGCCAAACCGCCGGCATTCCTTCACATTGGCTGCTTTCACTTTACCGTCAATCACCCTGAATATGACTTTATCGTTAGTTGGACCTAATCCCCTGCCTGAACCATGTGGGTCATTAGCCACATTTACAGGGCAGGCAACCACGCAGTTCCCGCACCCGGAACAGAGTTCTTCATGTATGATAAGTCCGGTCTCTTCTGCACCTTCCAATGGTTTTAGAATTTCTTCCAGTTTCTGCTTTGAATCGCTGTACTTCTCCTCATTCATTAATGGCGGGCATTCAGTAAACCGTTTGGTGCCTGAGAGCAGTGCAACACCAAATGCCATGCAGGTTGATTCCCCACATTCCTTGCAGTTGGTTTTAGGCAGTAATTGATATATTTCCATTGCATTTGTCATTGTGTAATCCCGAATTAAAGATGAAACTATACAGTGTATATGTGAATTATATGAAGTTATTTGGAGTTATGTTATAGTATGGAATACTAATAAAAACTTCCTGCAACTTGTAAATTCGAGTTGTAAATAAATATCAAAAAAAGAAAAAAGAAAGAATAAACCGGTGTTTTCACACCAGTTTATTGATTGGATGGTTTGGATCCAGTACTTCCATACCCAAATCGCGACAAGTTTCAGCCAGCATGATATCCACCAGCGCAACTGCCGGGAATACTGACCTAACGTTCTCGATAGGACCATACAGCAGGCAATCTGCACCTACTACCTGGGATACAAGGTTGGTTCCAATATCTGTGGGCATATAGGCTTCTTTGTGTTCCTTCTTGAACTTCTTGAGCCAATCCCATGCAGATGCCATGTTATGGAAACCGCCGCCTGTAGGCAGTCCCAGGTGTCCTTTTACAGTCATGATAGACCGAATGGTCGCACCAGAGCCAGCACCGGGTGGCATGGCTGCTACATCAACAATAGGACGGGTTATACCGCAGTCCTTGGCAATTTCCAGCATACCTTTAGCCTGGCCTGTACCGCCAACTTCAAGGATATCCATTTTACCTTTCACACTGGGGTCAGTAGCATTGAATGCCAGTACAATGGCTGCATCCAGGTCGCTTTCCCTGACTGCTGCAATCTCTTCATCATTGACACTGGCATTGATAGAGTTGTGTATTGCCCTGTCTGCTACGCCAATCTCTGTACAGTACTCTGCTGCTGCAGCACGTACGTCACCAGCTGATGAATCTATCAGGAATGCAGTTTTATTATCCACTTCAACGAACCAGTCTATAAATTTCTTAATAGCTTCTGGTGTTTCGCCTACTATCTGGTTGATATATGGTACACCTGTCACGTCCCCCATTTCTTGCTGGGTTGTCCATAATCCATCAGCCGCATCTCTATCAAATATACCTTTATCTTCGTCGCTCACGATTTTGTGCTTGCCATAGAACATGGTACTAATAAGGACAGTTGGATATTGCCCTGGCTGTCCTCCCATCTTTACGCCGCCAAAATCAAAAACTTCTTGTTCTTTATCAAATCTGAACATCTATTATCACCTCATAACAATATTCTTATTACTGCTGACAAAAGGGACTCGCCCTCTTGTAATTGAACTGTGGTTNTGGTACTAATGAGGACAGTTGGATATTGCCCTGGCTGTCCTCCCATCTTTACGCCGCCAAAATCAAAAACTTCTTGTTCTTTATCAAATCTGAACATCTATTATCACCTCATAACAATATTCTTATTACTGCTGACAAAAGGGATTCGCCCTCTTGTAATTGAACTGTGGTTGCGGGAGTTAATCCCAATGTGGTCACTATCAATAGATATATTACCACAAGAATAAGTCCAATACACATGCCGTACAGTATTCCAATGTCTCTGCCCAGTCGTTTACCGACTCTCTGCTGCATCTCGCTGTTTGTGAATTCTATCTTTTCATCAATGAGGTCAAGTTTTTTGATGACCTCCTGATAATCTGATGCATCCACTATAATCTCAGGAACCTTATTTTCAGCCATGTTAGATGCCTCCACTGCAAACAATGGGCAGTCCTATCATTATGACCGCAAATAGAAATCCAATGACAAGACCTTGGAAGCCAGCAGCAACTCCAGAATCCAGTTTTTGGTTCCTGGCAATAAGCTGTCCCTTGTACCTGATACTCTCAAGAAGTTTATCAAAATTACCGGCACCTGGTGGTTTTACCACCATGGGAACTCCTGTTCCGTAGACATACTCGTCTGAGTCTTCAGCCATTTTATACACCTCCCATGATGAGTAATCCAAGAATTCCAAGTGTCAGGGTTAGCCCCATCATTACTCCTTCGATCTTACCGGAATAGACACCTGATGCAAATTTATTCAGGTTGCCTATATCAATCGTCGCACCCTCAACATCACGGATCCTTGACTGGATGAGAGCAACCTCTGCTGCCACTGGTCTGACGCCTTCGAATTCTTCTTCACCTTCACCTTCTTCAGTGATTTCAATTACCATCGGTTCAGCATCAAAGGCACCTGGGTCTTTACCAGCAAGTTCCTTTATCTTGGCAGATATTTGTCCCTGGTCTTCTGTATTGATTAAGTCAATACATTCGACCTGTTCCTGGAACCTGGCAATTGCTTCATCAGTCAGGTTCTCGATATAGGGAATCGCTCCCACTGCATCGATGATCCTGTTCTCCTTGGTACCATTTGCATGTATCTTTAATATGGCATCCCCAGTAAGGTGACCTTTAACCTCAGAACCGGTAACCAGAAGGAATCTGATATTTGGATTTGAGATAATATTGGCCACAAGCTTTTCAATGCCGATATTCTCAGTCTTGCATGGACCTGTAATGGAAGCCCCTGCTTCAAGATGAGGTTNTATGGCATCTCCGGTAAGGTGACCTTTAACCTCAGAACCGGCAACCAGAAGGAATCTGATATTTGGATTTGAGATGATATTGGCCACAAGCTTTTCAATGCCGATATTCTCAGTCTTGCATGGACCTGTAATGGAAGCCCCTGCTTCAAGATGAGGTTCTGCCGGAAGATGGGAACCCAACGTGGTCACAGCAACCGGATTATTGGGGTCGGCGATCTCGTATTCACCCTTCATGACAGGCCATCCAACTGATGGTTCTCTTTTATCAGCCATTTATAAGCCTCCTAATTTCAATAATACGGCAAACAGGGTCATCAGTATAAGACCCCCAATGAAGCCGTAGAATATGTTCGTCCATACACCTGCAGTCACTGCAGCTTTCTCTCGACCTGGGAATGTTGCCAGTAGAGGTTTATCCGGACCCAATGAGTTCATCATGTCGGTTACAATTAAGTCCAGTTCGTCCACCACTGTTGATATGTGGTCCAGAGAATACTCAAGTGTATCATCTTTTTCCTCTGCCATAATACCTGACATTGGTTCCAGTATCAGATGGAATTCAGGCGCAACTCTTATGTGGCTCATTCTAATTCCTCCTCAGTTGGCAGTAAACCTGTACCTGTAACCAGATATGAATCACGATGAGTATTTTTCATGAACTTCTTGAAATATACCACCCAGATTACTAAGCCTACTATTATGGTCAAAGCACCAGACATAGCGTCCATACTTTCAACTGCCAGAGATGCAAATCCAACAAGTGCCATGATAAGCGCTCCCTTTGAAACTGCAACCCCAAGAGTCCTGTCCTGTTTTTCGTCAGGACCGAGGCAGGCATTGAATGGATGTAATATTGTCATCGCACCACCAATAAAGACCAGTGCAATGAATCCTGTCTCAACTACTGCCGGCATTATAGCAATTATATCAAAACTTCCTGCAATGGCTGTTGACAGGCCGATCATGACAAGTGATCCTGCACCTGCAATCTCAACCATGGATTTTTCCATGATTGGGATGTTCATCATCAGTATCTTGTTAGACATAAGACCAATAAGAAGTCCAATTATGGCTGCTATAATGAATGATATGATCGGGCCTGCAATGGTTGGAATTGCTGCAACTTCAGGCAAGGTGAGGCCAAACATGGTTGCTACAACACCCATACCGAGTGCCACCATACCAATTGAAGGTACACCGGTACCCAGACCATAACTACAGACACGTCGTACTGCATCCGCACCCCAGACTGCTCCAAATATTGCGCCTATGCCGCCCAGGAACGAGAATATTGTTGTATCCATGGCCTGGTTAAGCATTGTAAGGTATATTCCGGCAAGTCCGCCAACTGCACCGAGAATAATGACCTGATTCGGGTTAAGTACCCCTCCTGCGGGTCCTCCTGCTGCTGTTGACATTAAACAACACCTCCCATGATGGGTACTGCAATAATAGCACACAATAGTGAAGCTATCAGGCAGGAAATAATTGCTTTTGGTACTCTCTTGAACTTGGGATCATGGAAACCTTCGATTGTACCACCTATATTATAAGAAGCCAGTACTGCATTCACGTAGAACACTCCGGTAGCAAAGATACCTGCTAGAGCTACGACAGCCATATTTGATGGGTCACTAACTATTTCCATTAACTGGACATAGATCAATGAACCGCCTAAACCTCCGAGCAAACCACCGATGGTGCCGCTCACAAAACTGACTGTAGGAACTCCGTGTCCTTCTGTGCCCCTTGATACATATAAGTCCTGCACATCACCGGTAATGGGGTCTTTCTTGACCTTTGCAGATACTGGTGGTACACCTACTCCATAGACATAAACTAACTGACCAATGAACATTGTCACAGTTATCATGATCATTGCACCTATTGCTCCTGATGCAATCACCAGCATGAAATCCGAATTCGTGAATATACCATCAATTGCCAGGTGGTGATACATGTATCCAGCACTGATAAGTCCTGTCAGACCTGAACCGGCAGCCAACTGTACCGTACCTGTACCTACACCGGTTGCCTGGGCCATAGCCGCTGGGGCACCGCCCACAGGTATAAAGTGCACACCTAAACCAATGAGAACTCCTCCCAATGTAATAAGTATGATTGTCATTAGGTCAATCATGCTATTTCAACTCCATCTTCATCCTTGTATGGTCCGTATGCCTTCCTTGCTTTGACCTCAACCATCCTATTGGCAAGTATCAGTATCAAAACAATTATCAGACCGGCGATTATTGTATTCATTCCTTCGAACACTGTCGTTCTCCAGTTATCAAGGAATACTGTCATACCAAGGGCAAGTCCTGTCAGGGGACCTCCATACTTCGCACACGCCCAGACATTATCAATACCATTACGAAGACCTGCTTCGCCCTTTCTCACTATGTTACCTGAGAATGCAGCATTTAATCCGCATCCGAAAGGCTGGTTCTGGAACTCACGTTCTGCTCCGTAGTGTACATCACCAGTTGATGAACCTATTGCACCAGCGGCAATTCCCCAAAGGAATGCCAAAAGCGGCAGTGGGAAAGGATGTCCCATAAAGTGGTCCATTATGTATGAAAATGCTACAATACAAAATATTGCGATATATCCATGTGCCATTATTGACGGGACATGTCCGATGACCATGTCCATATAAACCGGCTGTTTAAATCTTTTCTGACTTGCTGTCCGCCCCATGTGGGCGGTCACAGCGAATAATCCCAGGATTATTGCGGCTACAAATGAGCCGATTGCGATAGCAAAAAATATTGACATTTCTTTTGCCATTAAAACGCTGGCCACCGTTGCTCCGGAAGCACACCAAAGCCCGTAAGCTGGTGGTTCACCGGATATGGCCTTGTTAAAGATCCTATGTGGAAAATTCATTTGAGCGGCAAGTTGCACCTGTGAGTTCGGATTACTCTGAGAGCCGACATCAGACTCAAGGTCTTCAGCCGCACCGGCAATAGTGGCCAGTGCTCCGGTTAGTGCAACAATGCCCAGGTCCATTACTATTGGATCAACCATTGTTCTATCCATCCTCCTTTACTTTATATAAATATGAATAATGAAATCAAATCACATTGTAACTCAATCACATCACCATTTATGTCCAAAAACTAGTGTGGACTAGTTTATATTGGATTGCCAGATACCACATATAAAGTTTTCTAAATTAACAGGCGTGAACGAGTTGAGGGAAAATAGTCTCAATGTATGATTAGCATAAAAAGTGGAAAGGATTGTTGTCAAATCCTTCTAAGTTCCCGTTTCCCATGCATCCATATAATTAAACTGGTGAGGTTTTATTTTATCGATTGAAATCCCCAGTGCTTCAAGTTTCAGGTTTGCTATCTTTATGTCGATGATCTCAGGTACAGGATGTACTCCAGGTTTAAGTTTATTCTTTGCAATAAACTTGACACATAAAGCCTGGTTGGCAAAACTCATGTCCATGACCTCAGCAGGATGCCCGTCCGCAGCTGCGAGATTTACCAGCCGTCCATCTGCCAGCACATTTATCCGACGGCCGTCCAGGTCATATTCCTTAATATTATTACGTACCGTTTTTACAGATAAGGCCATCTCTTCCAACTGTTCAAGGTTTATTTCCACATTGAAATGTCCTGAGTTTGCAAGAATGGCACCGTCCTTCATGACCTCGAAGTGTTCCTTAGTCAAAATATCAATATTTCCTGTAGTAGTAACAAAGATATCCCCTATTACGGCTGCATCTATCATAGGCATAACACGATAACCGTCCATCTTTGCTTCCAGAGCGCGTATAGCATCCACTTCAGTCACGATAATGTTGGCACCAAGCCCATCTCCACGCATGGCAGCCCCGCGGCCACACCATCCGTAACCGGCAATCACAACATTCTTACCTGCTACAAGCAGGTTAGTTGTGCGGATAATTCCATCCCAGCTGGACTGACCTGTCCCGTAACGGTTGTCGAAAAGGTATTTGGTCATTGCATCGTTCACAGCAACTACCGGCACCTTAAGGGCGCCGTCCCGTTCCATGGATTTAAGCCTGTGCACGCCTGTGGTAGTTTCCTCACAGGAACCAAGAATACTGGGAATAAGGTCTTTACGGTCAGTATGCAGTTTGAAAATCAGGTCTCCACCGTCATCAATTGTAATGTCTGGATTACGGTCAAGCACCGCATCAATGGCATCATAATATTCTTTATCTGAGCAGCCGTACCTTGCAAAACACGAAATGTTCTCCCTGGTATCCAGTGCCATTGCCACGTCATCCTGCGAGCTTAAAGGATTACATCCGCAAATCGCCACTTCTGCCCCGCCAGCGGCCAGGGATTCAACAAGCACAGCGGTCTTTGCTTCAACATGCAGTGCCATTCCTACAATATGTCCGGCAAGAGGCTGTTCCTTTTCAAATTCTTCCCGAATCTTTGCCAGTACAGGCATGTGGTTACGTGCCCATTCAATCTTCATGTTTCCTGATTCTATCATGTCAGTTTGCATTGTAAGTCTCCTAAATGATTAATTTGACTGTTCTTTGACCCTTTGGATAAGTTTTTCCGCAGCGAAGGCAGCCTGTTCCATAACTTTCTCCTGGTCCATGGACTTTATAATACCATCTTCCATCAGTACCTTGCCGTCCACGATGGTCGTCCTGACATCTGAGCCCCTTGCGGCATACACAAGATGGGATTCCAGGTCATGATTAGGTAGCAGATGGGGTTTTTGCATATCTACGATAATAATATCAGCAAGCATGCCAGGTTTTAATTGCCCTGCAGGGATCTTGAGGGCTTTTGCACCATTTACCGTGGTCATCTTCAATATCTGGTGTGCAGGCA
>NKAJ01000234.1_pt1 | contig 13160 bp, 13 predicted proteins | sample 1556001 | NCBI WGS metagenome assembly NKAJ01 (sample SAMN06204642, study PRJNA360343) | marine sediment metagenome | isolation source: Jiulong cold seep at northern South China Sea | place: China: South China Sea, Jiulong cold seep | collected 2013-06 | reverse complement strand
CTATATGTGAGCCGATAAATCCGGCCCCACCTGTAACAAGTATGTTCTTTTTCTCATCCAGTTTTGAGAGTATGCGTTTCTTATCAGACTCCTCCATCTTTACACCTCAAGACCGGAATAATATAAATCAAGGTGAGGTTTAAAGTCCTCATATTCCCTGATGGTTTTCATATTTATATTAAATAATTCTGCGTGGTCCCTGTAATATATAATATCACCGGTTGACATGATATCCTTCTGGATATNATATATAATATCACCGGTTGACATGATATCCTTCTGGATATAGAGCGGCAGGTCCTGGAAAGTCTGGATGTCAAATATGTCACTGACCCTACCGAGAATTTTCATCCTGAATTGAAATCTCTCCCCCTTATCCCCTTTATAAAAAACAGCAATATCGATATCTGACATACCTGACATTTTCCCTTTTGCAGCAGAGCCATACAAAATTATAAATCCTACCTTATCTCCCCCCATCTCCATAATCCTCTGACATACACCTGATACTTTCTGCTGTACAGTTGTATTCAATTCCGGTCCTTTCATAAAATTACCCATTGAACTTATAGAATATTTCATAGATATTAATTTCTATCGGCTTGCTAATCCCCTACTTTTCTAAAACAGCCTTCGCCCCGGCTACAGGTGGGGTATGAACCCGAACAGTAACACATTCACCAGCCCGTGCGTCAGGGCTATCAGCGGCAGGCTCCGGGTCACCTGGAACAAATAGCCAATGGCAAGCCCTGCCATGCTGGTGAACAGCACCATGGGAAGACCCAGTATAGTGCGGACCCATGTGTCACCCAGAGGTGGAATTAATATGAAAACTGCGGTCAATATGACCAAAATAATTACTACTAATATGTCATCAGGAATGGTTTTTCTATCAAACATTATTGGGGGTAATAATATTCAAATCTACTTAGACATTATCATGATAATGCCATGCATTGGCATGCGGAATGCTTAAGAAGTGTCTTGACATTGGAATAACTATACAATTTTAACCATAAAAGCAGGAAGTAACACAACATGGAATTCTGTCCCCAGTGCAAGAGTATGATGATGCCGTCAGGCACCAAAATGAAGTGCAAGAAATGCGGCTTTGAAAAAGATAAAATAAAACGCGCAAGTGTTGTAGAAAAAAAAGAATTCAAGGAGCGCGAGGTCACAGTTATTGAAGGCAGCGAAGCAGCAGGACTGCCCACCTCAAAAGTAATTTGTGAAGAATGCGGCAACGACAAAGCCTACTGGTGGTTGAGGCAGCTTAGGTCAGCCGATGAAAGTGAGACTCGTTTCTTCAGGTGTACCAAGTGTGGCAGGACCTGGCGGGAATATGACTGAAAATTACAACTGATATTGTTGGCATTATTATAGTTCCCTGCAAACCAATTCAAGGTCATCAAGGAACTCTTCCAGCCTTTTTTCGCTCAGATGTGGCATAATTACCAGTCTCAGTGCAAGTGGACTGCGTGTGATTGAAGTATACCATCCCTTCTGTGCCATTATCTCCCTTACCTTTAGAGTATCACCCACATCAAGCACCACCACGTTCATCACAGGGTCTATCAACGGCTCAACACCAAATTCCCTTACCCGTTCGACCAGTCTGCGGGTCAGTTTCATGCAGTACTCCACAGTATTACGGTATCCATTCATACCCATATGCTGCATCACAGCATACGCGGCCGCCGCAACCGCTCCACTCCGTGTCCCGCTCAATGAGTATTGTGTATCGATAGTAAGGTACGGCGTATGAGTACGCAGTTCGTGCAGGTGTGAGCGATCCCTGAACAGCAATCCCCCTGCCGGTATAGTGCACAGCCCCATCTTATGAGGGTCTGACGTCATCGATGATACCCCTGGCAGCCTGAAATCAAAATCATATGTTTTATCAAGGAAAGGTATGACAAAAGCCCCGAACGCCGCATCCACATGCAGGAAAATCCCACGGTCCACCGCTATATCTGACAATTCCCTGATTGGATCTATCTGCCCGAACTCGGTGGTACCAGCTATACCCACCAAGGCCACCGTGTTATCATCTATTTGAGCTTCCACGGATGCCGGGTCCACCTTGAACTCCTCATCCAGTTCTGCTTTCCTCACGTCCACCCTGAGCAGGTCAGCTATCTTATCAAAAGAAAAATGGGCTGACTCGGAAACCACTATATTGGGATCATCGCTGATACCTGAATTCCTGGCAGCGCGGATAGCCTGTATATTGGACTCGGTGCCCCCCGTGGTGATGTATCCATGCACTCCAGGGTCGCCCAGCATCCGACCCAGCATGGCGACAACTTCATGTTCCAACTCATGTGTTCCCGGGAACAGCCCCGGATCACCCAGATTTGCCTCCNCTTCATGTTCCAGCTCATGTGTTCCCGGGAACAGCCCCGGATCACCCAGATTTGCCTCCATGAACATCTCATGGGCTTTGACCGCTATCGGATGTGGGTGTGTACACATGGCACTGAGCACCCTGTCATAAGATATGTCTCTCGCCCTGTAAGCAGAAAGCTGCTCCAGTATATCCTGCTCGTTTTCACCCTTGTCTCTCATCTGAAGCACATTAGCGTCAATATAGGTGTTAAATAATTCTATTCTAACTCCAATTGCAGCCTTGCAACCTCTTCTGCCCTGCGCATGACATCTTTCACCTGGATTCCGGATGAGCTTGCCACCTGCTTGCAGTCTTCGAACTCTGCTGATATACCAAGGATGCGCCCCCCTGTATCACAGGCTTTCTTAACCCTGACCTTGTACGGCTTACCTGCCGCATTAATCTCCACCTGGATTATGCTGCGCCTGGCAGTCAACCTATGTTTGACCGGTACCAGCCTGACACCCAGACTGCCGGTCTCAACCATAATCCTGCGGGCCAGCCTGTGTGAATCACCAGTCTTACAAACCACCTTTATCAGTGAACCGCTGCGTCCTTTCTTCATGGTTGCAGGTATCACCGACACATCCAGGGCACCTTCATCCATCAGTTCCTGTACCAGGTAACCCAGCACTTCCCCGGTCACATCGTCTACATTAGTCTCCAGCATCTCGACATGGTCGATGGCAAGGGCAGGGTCTGGTTCACCCACTACGGTACGCAGCATGTTGAGCATACCCACATCTTTTGAACCTGCCCCGTAACCAGTGCCTGATGAATTCATTTGTGGATAAACAGTACAGGTCGTGCCATATTGTTGTGTGAGATACGCCAGGATGGCTGCCCCCGTAGGTGTCAGCAGTTCATGCTCCACAGGCCCGCCCCGCCACATCAACTTTGAATTGTTCAGCACGGCGAGGGTGGCAGGAGCAGGAACAGGTAGTGTGCCGTGGGAGGTATTCACATACCCGCCACCCACTGATACAGGCATGCAGAATATCTGTGCCCCGGACATCTCAAGAGCATGAAAGGCTGCCGAAGCGCCAACAACATCAGCAATAGCATCCTGCTGCCCCATTTCATGCATATGTAACTCTTCAAGCGGTATGCCGTGAACAATGGATTCTGCACGCCCCATAAGTTCCAGTATACCAAGTGCATCTTCCATCACGGCCCGGGGCAGTCCTGCCGAAATGATCTGTTCTGTCATCAGGTGATACTTCAACCTGGTACTGGAGTGCTGGGCAACGTCCACGCGGGTCGCCATTATATGGCCCGTTTGAGCATCAGACAGTGTTACTGAAACGTCAGCTGCTGACTCCATTGCTTCAATTACTTTTGATGGTTCCGCCCCCAGGTTCAATAAACTGCCGATAAACATATCACCTGAGGCACCCATGAATGGGTCGAACATTATTATTTTGGATGAGGGGTTCATATTGCCTTCCACATTGGTTTTTGGATTGGTTTGATTGGAAAAATACTTATATCTATTTAATAACCATATTACAATAAATTAATTATACAATATAGGATGTTACACTTTGGACCATAACCAGCTAAAAGTAGCAAAGGCGTACCCATTAGATTCAGGAAAAGGCATAGCCCGTGTCGATCCTGCTACTGTCCAAAAGCTCCAGATATCTGTGGGTGATGTTGTTTTGCTTGAAGGTAAAAAAACCACTGTAGCCAGGGTCTGGAGGGCAGAGCGGGCGGACTGGGGAAAGCAGATTATCAGGATTGACGGAACCACCCGCCTGAATGCAGGTGTTGGTATGGGGGACCATCTGAACATTGCAAAAACTGAACCCGTTGTTGCTGAAAGAGTAGTACTTGCACCGGCTGAGGGTGAGAAGATCAAACTTGGGGGTGAAGCAGGTAACCTCGTCAAACGGCAGATAATAAAACGTCCAATAGTTAAGGGTGACATCATCCCTATATTAAGCAGTACGACCCACCCTATTTTTAGCCAGACTGGCCCTGGCCAGGCCATGTACCTGATAGCTGTGGAAGTAGAACCGGAAGGCTCAGTGGTCATAAAAGAACAAACTGAGATCGAGATACAGGATAAACCGGCTACAGGCTACGATAATATCGTAGGTACGGGGATATCCTATGAAGACCTTGGTGGACTTAGCGACCAGATACAACGCCTGCGTGAAATGATGGAACTTCCCCTGAAACATCCTGAAGTTTTCGCAAAATTAGGTATAAAACCTCCGCTGGGCGTATTGATGCACGGAGCACCAGGAACTGGCAAGACCATGATCGCAAAGGCAGTGGCCAATGAGAGCGGGGCAAATTTTTATTCCATAGCAGGCCCTGAAATCATCAGTAAACATTACGGTGAGAGTGAACAAAAGATAAGGGAAAAATTCGAAGAAGCAGCAAGCAACGCCCCAAGCATATTATTTTTTGATGAACTGGATGCTATCGCAAGTAAGAGGTCTGAATCTACCGGCGAATTGGAACGCAGGGTAGTTGCCCAGTTGCTGACTATGATGGACGGAGTTGAGGACCGGGGACAGGTGATGGTCATAGGTGCTACCAACAGGGTAAATGCCATAGACCCGGCACTGCGCCGTCCAGGACGCTTTGACAGGGAAATCGAGATTAGTGTGCCAGACCGGGATGACCGGCTGGAAATACTTCAGATACATACCAGAAATATGCCCCTTGATGAGGACGTGAAACTTGAGGAATTGGCCGACTTAACCCACGGGTTTGTGGGGGCAGATCTAGCAGCCCTGTGCAAAGAATCAGGAATGAAGGCCTTGCAGAGGTATATGCCCAAATTCAACCTTGAACTGGAGATTCCACTGGAAGTGCTTAATGAAATTATTATTACAGCAGCAGATTTCGATAATGCCTTAAAGGAAGTCGAACCCTCAGCCATGCGTGAGGTCATGGTTGAAGTGCCCTCAGTACTCTGGAATGAAGTTGGCGGTTTGAAACAGAGCAGACAGGAAATACTGGAAACCATTGAATGGCCGTTGAGCCATCCCGGACGATTTAAAGATATGGGGATCCAGCCTCCAAAAGGAGTTTTGCTCTACGGGCCACCCGGCACAGGTAAGACGCTTATTGCCAAAGCTGTAGCCACAGAAACAAATGCTAATTTCATCAGTATCAGGGGCCCACAACTGCTGTCAAAATGGATGGGAGAAAGTGAGAAAGCTATCCGTGAAGTGTTCAAAAAAGCCAGGCAGGTCGCTCCATGTGTAATATTTTTTGATGAGCTGGATGCTCTTGCACCCACCAGGGGAACGGATGGGAGCAGTCAGGCCATGGAACGAGTAGTTAACCAGTTGTTGATAGAATTGGACGGGCTTGAAGTGTTAAAAGATGTGGTTGTTGTAGCTGCCACCAACAGGCCTGAACTGATAGACCCTGCCCTGATACGGTCAGGCCGGTTTGACAGGGCAGTATTCATAGGACCACCAACCCGGAATGGGCGTGAGGAGGTACTCAAGATACACACCAGACATATACCCATGTCTGAAGATGTTGACCTGGGCGAGATTGCAGATGCAACTGAAGGATATGTGGGTGCAGACCTGGAAGCCATCTGCCGCGAGGCAGTGTTAATGGCCATGCGTAGTGATTTTAATACGAAAAGTGTCCAGATGGAGCATTTCAGGACAGCTCTTAAAAAAGTAAGGCCCGCCATCTCAGAACATATCAAGGAATATTACCAGCAGCTTGAGACACAATTCAAAGGTGGGGTCAAAAAAGAACAGAAGTCTTATATAGGTTATCGGTAAAATTTGGGAGAGATAAACAATGACTAGAATATTTGCCAGGAATCTAAGGGATAAACAGGTAATGAGTTCAGATGGAATTACTCTGGGAGTACTCAACAACTTTGTAATAGATGTTCGTACCGGAACGGTCATAGACCTGGTGATCAAACCTGATATTGCGCTCGATAAAGAGAAATATTGTGTGCAGGACGAGTTCGTACTTGTTCCTTTTGACTCAGTTAGGTCAATCAAGGACTACGTAGTTGTAGACAAGAATCTGTCGAAATCCCAGGGCCGCATGGAAGTGGAAACCAGAGCTGAGGTTGAGAGCGAAGTAAAGCCGCAATAATTAGCTAATTAGCTAATCAGCAAATTAGCCTGCTACNAAGTGGAAACCAGAGCTGAGGTTGAGAGCGAAGTAAAGCCGCAATAATTAGCTAATCAGCAAATTAGCCTGCTATTATCATTCCACATATTTTATTTATTGTTATTTTTTAGATTTCATAAAGAATTACATTATGTAATTAAGTTAATCTGACCAAAGGGATGATTTACTTGCATATTCCAGTGCTTCTACCACGCCGGCACCGTATCTACCTGATGTAACTATATCGGCTATACTTTTAAGTGCAGGATTAGCATTTCCCACAGCTACACCCAGACCTGCTGCACGCAGCATTTCAATATCATTGGCAGAATCTCCAATAGCCATTATACCCCCTGCATCCAGTCCCATCAATGCTGCCACCTCCAACAATGCCGTACCTTTATTCATATCTATGGATTTTATGTGTACGGCAAAGCCGGTGTCAACCAGTTCCACGTCCATTATCTCTTTGTCTTCCAGGATATGCCTTGCTGCCTCAATGTCAAAATTGCGCCGCAATGCCACATCTGAAAGCCTGTCAGCAGCGTCCAGTTCCTCAAGTTCGAAGTAAGCGCGCAACATCTCGAGAATGCTCACACACCGCGTTCGGTCTCCTTTTATGTAAACCGGACCGTCAAAACCCGAAGAAATAACGCCACCGTTCTCANCCTTTATTCATATCTATGGATTTTATGTGTACGGCAAAGCCGGTGTCAACCAGTTCCACGTCCCTTATCTCTTTGTCTGCCAGGATATACCTTGCTGCCTTAATGTCAAAATTGCGCCGCAATGCCACATCTGAAAGCCTGTCAGCAGCATCCAGTTCCTCAAGTTCGAAGTGGGCACGCAACATATCGAGAACTTGCACACACCCCGCGCGGTCTCCCTTTATGTAAACCGGACCGTCAAAACCCAAAGATATAACGCCGCCATTCTCTGCTATCATAATATCAGAGGCACCTATGAGTTTTGTGGCACATTTCACAAAACACAACACATTGCCACTGGCCAGTATTACCGGGATATCGAGATCCCTGATAACGGCGGCGGCGGCCAGATCAAGCTGCCGANTATTACCGGGATATCGAGATCCCTGATAACGGCGGCGGCGGCCAGGTCAAGCTGCCGGCTCTCATCAGTGAGCGTGCCGTCAATATCAATTACTATTGCCTTCACTCTGTCAGTCCTTCCATGGTCACTGAGAACACTGCCTCACCTTCAGGCAAACACGGTGAATCTACCAGTCTTGCGATACGTTTTTCTCCTTTGGACTTACGCAGATACAGCCTGAATGTGGCGGNTGCCGGCTCTCATCAGTGAGCGTGCCGTCAATATCAATTACTATTGCCTTCACTCTGTCAGTCCTTCCATGGTCACTGAGAACACTGCCTCACCTTCAGGCAAACACGGTGAATCTACCAGTCTTGCGATACGTTTTTCTCCTTTGGACTTACGCAGGTACAGCCTGAATGTGGCGGTATGGCCCACGATATGCCCACCAATGGGTTTGGTGGGGTCACCGAAGAAGGCATCTGGTTTGGACATGACCTGATTGGTTACTACCACCGCAGCATTGTGCAGATCACCGAACCTCAACAATTCATGCATGTGTTTGTTCAGTTTTTGCTGCCGGTCTGCAAGGGTGCCCCGACCCACATACTCGGCCCTGAAATGGGCTGTCAGGGAATCCACAATCAACAGACGTACAGGTTTACCGCTGTCCTTCAACTCCTGTGCCAGCTGGTTCGCCGATTCTGCCAACAGTATCTGGTGGTTGGAGTTATAAGCCCGTGCCACATGGATGTTCTTCAAAAACTCTTCCGGATCATATTCTTCACCGGTACGGCTTGAAGTTCCTGCAACCATCTGGGCAATCCTCTCGGGCCGAAACGTGTTTTCAGTATCGATCATGATTACTGAACCATCCAATCCACCATGCTCAGCACCAAGCTGGACATTAACTGCGAGTTGATGGATTATCTGGGTCTTTCCGCACCCGAACTCCCCGTAAAATTCAGTGATAGCCTGGGTCTCGATCCCTTTACCCAGCAGTTCATCAAACCCCTCACAACCAGTGGTAAGTTTACCTACCAGTTTGCGGCGTTCAAGTACCATGTCGCCGGTTTCGAACCCACCAACATCTGCCGCACTCCTTGCTGCAATAATTATCTTGGATGCGGTTGACTCTCCCACATCAGCATTGAGGGCAAGATCTGCAGGCGACGCCACTGCTATGGCTTCTATGGTAGTAAATCCAGCGTCTTTCAACTTTTCTGCCGTGGCCGGCCCCACTCCGGGCAGTTCCTCGATCATTGTAATCTTATCATCCATCTCTAATTTCTCCTGGTGCACGGTTATTTTTTATCTTGGTGCACAGTTAACAGCTATGACTATTCCTACCAATATAAACATGGGGTAAGCGGAGTGAAAGTATTCTACAACGACAACAATTCCTCGTATATCCCACCCAGTCTTGATGCTGTCTTTTCAATATCATGTTGTGCTTCGGCAGATTTCCGCCCTTCATTACCCAGCCGGTTCCTCAAATCAGTATCACTGACCAGCTGCTCAATGCCTTCCTCAAACTCCTGCTCGGTAGAACCCATCAGGCAGTTCCGGCCCGGGCTGAGCCATTCCCGAAACACAGGCAAATCTCTAGTGACAATAGGAAGACCACATGCAGCAGCCTCTACCAGTGCAAGACCTTGAGTCTCCTGTTTGGATGGAAAGAAAAATATATCACTGGCAGATAACGCCCCTGGTACGTCCGGTGTATATCCTGTCAACAGGATATTGTCAGGTACGTCATCGGCCCTGACATCCCCCTGCCTTGCAAACATACTGTAAAAGAGGTCAATACCAGGATGCTGTGTATATTCCCCGCCCACCCACATGAATCTTAACTCGGGATGGCGTATTGAAATATTGATGAATTCCTTTATCCCCTTTCGCACCGATAAACCGCCCACGCATGTAACCACTACCTCATCTTCCCCGATACTATACTGTTGCCGAAAAGCTGCTCGGGCTTCATCCGAATATGCATATTTGTTAAGGTTTATCCCGTAGTTCAACTGCGTGATAGCATGGCCAGGTAAGAGTTCCCTGTAATAATCTTCTGCCGATCTGGACGGACAAATGATAAGGTCAGAAGAAGTGGCAATCTTTTTGAACCACTGTCTTAACACATGTTTGGTGCCCCTGCCCACACTGAAAGTATCCTCTGTTGCATTGCCGTGGTAAATGATGGGAAAGTTTTCCCGTTTACCATCATTTATTAATCGGTAGGCCCGGTATAGCGGCATGTGTATATGCATCAGGTCAAAATGTTCCTTGCTATCAAAAACGATGTCAAACCCCTTTTTTTCCAGCCTCTTTGTTATTTCCGGTATATAGGTTCCAAGCCATGACTTGTTATTTGTCAGCCTGCTTACAGTATTTTCGTCAGTAATATAGTTTATAACGGACATTGCAAAACACCTAATTCTATCCAGAGCCAATAACAATATCTCATATTGTAAAACTTAGCCTGCTAATTCCCGGTAAATTCCAGCCAGTGATGCGGATGCCTTGTCAATATCATGATGCTTTCTGGCCGACTGGCATGCTTCTTTACCAATTTTATCTGCCAACCCCGGGTCATCGGCCAATGATTTGATAAGCGCCGAAAACTCATCCACATTCTTTCCCACAAGACAGTCGTGACCGTGGGTCAACCACTCCCTGAACACAGGCAGGTCTCTGGCGACTATTGGACGTGAATTGGCGGCCGCTTCCACCAGGGCAAGCCCCTGGGTCTCGTGTCTGGATGGGAAGAAGAATATGTCGCTTGCTGAGAGGGCTGGCGGTACATCAAGTGTATAATCCATAAATAAGACATTCCCGGGTACCTTTGCAACATCCATGTTGTCTTCCCTGGATATCATACCGTATAAACTGTTCATACCCTTATTTTTATAGAAACTGCCGCCAACCCACATAAAGAGAAAATCAGGAAAACGAGCTGCAACCTCACAAAAATCATCCACACCTTTGCGCTGTAAGACGCCGCCCACGCAGGATACCACGGTGCGGTCTTCTTCAATGCCATATCGCTGCCTGAATGCAAGTCTGTCCTGATGTGAATACGCATACCTATTATGGTCAATGCCGTAATTCAACTGCCTGATATCCGCACCAGGAAGAATGTTGCAATAATATTCTGCTGCCGATACTGACGGGCATAGAATGATATCGGATTTTTGGGCAATACTCCTGAACCACCGCCTGATAAAATACTTGACCTTACTGCCCACAAAAAATGTATCTTCGGTCATGTGACCGTGGAATATACTTGGTTTATGGCTGCCATTATTATTATTATTCATCGACAGTCGGTAGGCCAGGGCCATGGGAATATGGATGTGCATAACATCAAAATCCGAAACCTTGTCAAAGACCACATCTATCCCCTGTTCTTTCACACGCCCCACAACTGAAGGTATATAGGAATCAAGCCATTTGCGCTGTGTGGTCAATCTATTTACCAGGCCATCATCGATAACATAGTTAACAGTAATCATATTCCTAAATATAATACTTAGTCATCATAGAAAAATATATTGATAGTCGTTTATTCTACCAGCTTTGCCACCAGCATGTCCATTTTCAGCCCCATGTCATCTGCTACTGTCTGGCACTTGGTCCGCAGCAGATAAGCAATGGGCCGATAGCCATACTCAGACATGGTCTCATAATTGGCCATACCCTTACTGATAATAAGAGATGCACGCTCAAAGGCATCCACAAGTTCAGCCGGGGCCTCATCCAGGCACACACCGATGGCGTTGGAGCCCGTGGTCAGCACCCTGTCAACCTGTGCCTCAATACCGTGTATCTCCACATCTTCCAGAGTAGCGTCATTCAATATAGGCGCACCCCGCACCACAAGCGTCACCCTGCCGCCCATGCCCCGTACCTGTTCAAGAACAAGGGTATCCAGCAGCACTTCGCCGCTGTTATCTGTAATATATACCACATCATCCAGCAGTGGTATCAACCTGTCAGTATCATCCACATCAAGACCCTGACTGAATAACCGCTTGAACTCAGCTTCAAAATCCTGCTCATTAACATCAAAGCCTTCAACACCGAAATCAAGGGTATTGCCTATGGTAGCGGCCACCACTGCACGGCGGAAACCTTCAGCAGATATGTTATCACCTACCAGTGACCTTGCAAGTGGCATTAATTCCACTGCCAGTTCCCTGCTAAACACCTTCTTTTCCAGATACGGGTCCCGGTCGCCCATTGCCCTGTAAGCGCTGCGATGAACTGCTGTGGATATCCTGGCAGATGGCTCGCCCAGCCTGTATGTCCTGTGCAATGCATCCAGCCCTGCCACAACTGCTGCATTGACAGTCTCGGTATCATCAGTCAACAGCAGTGCCTGGTAATGCACCCTTGAGAGGAGGCAGTGTGCACATCTGGGGTCTATCTTCAATTCTGGTCACCTTTAGCAATATTAATATCTGTGGGGGGACAATACTCAATCGGTGATAAATATGTCGGAGCAAGAACCTAAAGACAGCAGTGAGTGGGAAGCCTTTGCAGATACTAAATATCAAGATATCAAAGAGACTATCAAGAATATTGAAANAACCTAAAGACAGCAGTGAGTGGGAAGCCTTTGCAGATACTAAATATCAAGATATCAAAGAGGCTATCAAGAATATTGAAAATAAAGGTTCCTCCCAGTCAATTGAGCAGAATGTGAGGGATGCTGCAAAGGGTTTTGGTGACATGCTGATGTCGCTGGGTGCCCTTGCCTATGGGGTAAGCAGTGAAGTTGCCCAGAAAGCATCACCTGACAAGGCTGCAGAATTCCAGAAAGATATGAGTGAAAAGGCCAATGCCACCCGGAATGTTATTGCAGATGAACTGGATAAGGTTTCCAGGCACCTGCGGGCAGAACAGGCAGGGGCTGGGGAGAAGGAGAGCGAGCCTAAGCCTTCAGATGAGCCAACTGATACTACTTAAGGGCGAGAGGGCAGTATTTTTCGGTTGACTTTGCTTTGATGTAGTGGATGGTGAGTGTGGGGGCTGACTGAGTTTTGCTATTGAAGGCTTATTCAGCTTTATAATTGCAGGAGGATTTGTGATATGTTATAGTCAACTATAACATATTGTTGATTTTTGTTATAGTTCAATATACTATTCATGCAATTTCCAGTAATGTTTATGCGATATCCCGGTTTCATACCTTTCATACATTTTTTACAGTCCTTTTTATGAGTAGTTCAGCCGCTTCCACACATACTCCGCCCTCATTCATCAGGTCAATTATCAACTGGGGCATCGAAACGATTTTCAGGCCATCCTTTTCAAAGGAATTATAAAAAACATGCTCATCTGAGAGTAATAATTTCAAAATATATACATAAATTGAAAACTTACTTAAATAATTGAAACAAATAAGTAAATGAATTAAATGGATGGATCGGTAAATCAATTTCCTGAACAAGCGGCAAGAGACAATATTGATAAACAGCTCAATGCCGCCGGATGGGCAGTTCAGGATAAAGATAAAATTGACTGGAATGAAAGTATTGGTATAGCCATCCGAGGATATCAAACCGATGTTGGGCCTACTGATTATGTATTATTTGTTGAAAGAAGACCT
>NKAJ01001796.1_pt1 | contig 13172 bp, 12 predicted proteins | sample 1556001 | NCBI WGS metagenome assembly NKAJ01 (sample SAMN06204642, study PRJNA360343) | marine sediment metagenome | isolation source: Jiulong cold seep at northern South China Sea | place: China: South China Sea, Jiulong cold seep | collected 2013-06 | reverse complement strand
GCCCCGAAATCTTCCGGGCACAAAGGCTCGCTCAGATCCAGCATCCAGAGAGCAGCCTGTGCGAGTTTTGCTTTTTTTCGAACTTTTTCAATACCAATTGTCTCTATTGGATCAGGGTCCGGCCGAATGCCGGCCGTATCAATCAATCTAACCAATATCCCTTCGATGTTAAGAACTGCCTCTATCGTGTCCCTGGTGGTTCCGGGGATGGAGGTTACAATGGCTCTGTCCTCACAGGCCAGGGCGTTAAGCAGGCTGGATTTCCCGACATTTGGCCTTCCGACAATCAGGACTTCTGCCCCTTCCTTATAGATCTTTCCCCTGTCGAATGCATCGATCATGGCATTAAGGGGATCTTGAGCACCGGTTATCAGAAGTTCTCTGAGCTGGGTCNGTGTCCCTGGTGGTTCCGGGGATGGAGGTTACAATGGCTCTGTCCTCACAGGCCAGGGCGTTAAGCAGGCTGGATTTCCCGACATTTGGCCTTCCGACAATCAGGACTTCTGCCCCTTCCTTATAGATCTTTCCCCTGTCGAATGCATCGATCATGGCATTAAGGGGATCTTGAGCACCGGTTATCAGAAGTTCTCTGAGCTGGGTCTCTGTGATAATTTCTACGTCTTCATCCGGATAGTCTATTGCGACTTCAAGGGTGGCTATAGATTCTTTGATAGTGTCGCGGATTTCTTTAATCCCTTTGGATAGATATCCCTGCAATTGTTTGACCGCAAGTTGCCCTGCAGTGTCCCCGCAAGNGGGATCTTGAGCACCGGTTATCAGAAGTTCTCTGAGCTGGGTCTCTGTGATAATTTCTACGTCTTCATCCGGATAGTCTATGGCGACTTCAAGGGTGGCTATAGATTCTTTGATAGTATTGCGGATTTCTTTAATCCCTTTAGATAGATATCCCTGCAATTGTTTGACAGCAAGTTGCCCTGCGGTGTCCCCGCAAGCTAGAGATAGGTCGAGCACGGCCTCTGCCTGGGTAAGGTCAATTCTTCCGTTCAGAAAAGCCCTTTTTGTGAATTCGCCGGGATTCGCCAGGCGTGCACCCTGTCCGATCAGTGTCTCAAGAATACGACGTAAGATTGCAGGACCGCTGTGACATTGGATTTCCAGGACGTCTTCTTTTGTATAGCTGCGAGGGGCCTTCATCAGTACGGCCAGGATTTCATCCATAACGGTATCATTCTGTGGATCGCAGGCCCAGCCGTAGTAGAGTCGATGGGATTGTATTACTTCAATTGGCTTTGCCGGCCGGAATACGGATCTGAAAAGTTGTGCTGAAAGAGGACCGCTTACTCGAACTATCCCTATCCCGCCTGGTCCTGAGGGAGTGGCCAGGGCAGCTATTGTGTCCTCCTCTCTATATATGTCAGGCACTGTTATTTCTTGTATTGCGTTGCCTGGACCTGGCGGGGTTGATCACGACCTTGCGCATGATTCCTTCGCCTACACTGTGGGTACGTATGCCTTTAACGTTCTTGAGGGTCAAGTGGACCAGTCTACGCTCCTTTGCCCCCAATGGCTGAAGTGTTACCGGGCGTCCGGTTTTTTGGGCCTTTTTTGCCATACGGTGTGCAAGAAGCGAGATACTCTTTTCCCTTTTTTCCCGATAGCCCTGTGCTTCCAGCTTAACCCCGGTATGGCTTTCGACCCTGTGTCGCAGAATACGGTTAACAATATATTCTAATGCATTAAGATTTTGGCCTTCTTTCCCTATGATCAGGGAAAGATCTTCCCCGGATATGTCCAGATACGGTCCTTCTTCGTCGGCCTTGATCTCCACTTGTCCCGCAAGACCGGCCCTATTCAAAAGTTCCTCGGTGATCTCCCGGGCCAGAGAGACGTGTTTATCCCGATCTTCCGGAGCATCTTTGCCGGGTTTGATCACATCCTCTTCGGATTCAGGTACTTCGGGTGTGTGACGATTGGCTTCAGCCTCTATCGGCGCGTTTTCTTCTTCCGATTTCTCTTCTGTAACCGGAGGAGTGAGCTCTTTAAGCACGGCCTTTATCTTGGCCTTGCGTCCTCCCAGTCCGAAGATGCCTGTGGACCCACGGGTAAGTATATTGATTTCAAGATCGTCAGGCTTTGCCTCAAAATATTTGCATGCAGCTTCTATGGCGTAGTCTACGGTTTTGCCGTCAAATTCTTTTGATCCTTGTGTCAGTGCAGAAGATTCGTTATTTGTCATTATCTTTTATTCCATTTAGTCGGTGAATTTGTTCACATAGTGTTGCTGTGCGATAGTAAGCACGTTGTTAATCAACCAGTAGAGCACCAATCCCGAGGGGAAGTTTACGAACATACAGGTAAATATCACAGGTAGAAATTGCATCATGCGGGCCTGCATGGGGTCAAGGGAAGAAGGGCTTAATTTTTGCTGTAAAAACATGGAAAGCCCCATGAGCAAGGTAAGTACTGGTATGCCTCCCAGGTAAGGAATGTTTACCCCGGGTATCATTAGACGGTCAGGAGCTGAAAGGTCGTTTATCCACAGCATGAAAGGGGCATGACGCACCTCTATTGATTGAAGCAATACCTTGTATAAGGCAAAAAATACCGGAATTTGAAGCAGCATGGGCAGACAGCCGCCCATAGGATTCACCTTGTAGGTTTTATAGAGCTGCATGAGCTCCTTGTTCATTTTTTCTTTATCTTTCCCATACTTTTCCTTAAGCTTAGCCATTTTTGGCTGCAGCTTTTGCATGGTCTTCATGGACTTGGCACTTTTTTGCGCCAGGGGCCAGAAGGCAACCTTGATCAGTATGGTAACAATAATTATGGCCAGGCCATAATTATGAATATATCGATAGAGAAATTTAAGAAAGTACAANTTATAGAGCTGCATGAGCTCCTTGTTCATTTTTTCTTTATCTTTCCCATACTTTTCCTTAAGCTTAGCCATTTTTGGCTGCAGCTTTTGCATGGTCTTCATGGACTTGGCACTTTTTTGCGCCAGGGGCCAGAAGGCAACCTTGATCAGTATGGTAACAATAATTATGGCCAAGCCATAATTGTGAATATATTGATAAAGAAATTTAAGGAAGTACAGAAGGGGCTTGGCAATTGGATCAAACCAACCAAAATTTATGGCCTTAGAAAGATTGTGCCCCAGGGCGTTCAGGCGGTCGATATCTTTTGGTCCGAAATATATTCCCAGATTTAAGACCTCAACTCCTTGCCCTGCGCCTTTAGGAGATGGCTTGAGTGCAGTCAGTCGGCTTTCAGTCAGACCGTCAGCCTCTTTTTTCTCAATCAATACATTCCATGGGCCCTCGCTGACAATCGGGATCAAAGCTGTCATGAAATAGTCGTCGCCGTAACCCATCCAGTCAACCGGACCTGTGTAGGCATGTTTTTCCCCGATGTCGTCCAGTTTTATTTCATGCAACTCCTTTTTGGCGTAATAGGAAGGACCTGTAAATGTAAATTTACTATATGTGAGTCCACTTAATCCACTTCCTCCCTTGCCGGGTTTATTGTACAAGCACAACGTGCCCGGGATGGTCCCCGTNCTATATGTGAGTCCACTTAATCCACTTCCTCCCTTGCCGGGTTTATTGTACAAGCATAACGTGGCTGGGATGGTCCCCGCCCCTGATAAATAAACAGATAGATCTATCCAGTAACTTCCCTGGTGGAATGTGTATGCCCTTGTGATTTTAATGCCATTGGACATGTTGCAGGTAAACTTCAGTTGCGCTTCCTCACCGGCCCTTGTAAGTTTCAGGCCTTCCTTATCCGGCTCAAAGAATTGGGAAGACAGGTCTACCGGCGGCTGAGATTCCATTTGAAGCCCAAGGGGTAGATGCAGGGAAGAGACATCGATCAAATTCACAGGAGCAGCGTCATCTGAAAGCGTTGTCAGGTATTGCTTTAAAAGGTATTTTTTAACTGTGCCCCCTCTTTCTGAGAAAACGAGCCGGTAAAGATCCGTTTCCACAGTGATGTCTCTTGCCTTGCGAAGGGGTGCCTTTGTGTCAACTGGAATATCAGGACTTCTTATACCGATTAGGGAAGAAACATCGGCGTCCCCATCAGTGCGAATGCGTTCTCCGTATTCATGGTCCGGGGCTTGCTCACTGACACCTGTGGCAGGGATAGTCTCAACACCGGTTTCTTCACGAGGTGGTTGTGATACATCGCCACCAAAGAAGAACTGAAACCCAATCAATACTGCTATAGACAAAACTAACGCTAATAATGTACGTGAATCCATTGTAGTAAACCTTAATCATCAGAGCCGTCTTCTCAACTCCATCTCCGGTTTTTAATTGGAGTTTTGCAAACGGCTAATCAAGCAACCATTTTTTTGCTGTGAAGGGCCTTCTTAACGTAAACCGGCAATCAGGGGACAGGGTCGTATCCGCCCGGAGTCCAGGGATGACACCTTAGGAGTCGTTTGGTAGCCAACACAATACCTGTAATAGGACCGTGTTTAACAATGGCCTCCTCAGCGTATCGGGAGCAGCTCGGAAAGAAACGGCAAGACCTTGGTAAAATAGGGGAAAACAATAGCCTGTATATTCTAATGAAAAAAATGATGAATTTGCTCAATATGGTCTTAGTATTCAATTGTTAACACCTGTTCGAGGCCTCAAATGCCTTCACAAGATTGCTCTTGAGTTCATTCCAATCAAGGTGGAAAAATTTCCTGTATGGCACAAAAACCAGATCATGACCTGGTGGAAAAATTCGCTTGTTCGTGCGGAACAACTCCCTGATCAGCCTTTTGGCCCTGTTTCTCTTGGTGGCTCCACCAATTTTTCTGCCGGCACTTATCCCGATTCTACAGTAAGGTAAACAATTCCTTGCAACTATAATAGTAAGGCCGGGCAGCTTTATTCGTTTCCCCTTTTGATAAACCCTGATAAAATTTTTCGCGCCTGTCAATCTCTCTTTTTTTGAGAGAGATTGGGTGTGTAAGGACTGCCTCATTATTGTAAGGCATTTTTGTTTTATGTCCAGAAGGCTTTCTCCACAATAACCTTTATGCTGATAAGCTTTGTCTCCCTTTTGCTCTGCGCCTGCTCAGTACTCTACGGCCTGCTTTTGTACTCATACGTTTACGAAATCCATGGGTCCTCTTTCTTTTTAAATTGCTCGGCTGAAAGGTCCTTTTCATATTAATTAGCTCCCTACTCCCAAATTATCCGGGCGATATTATGCCAAAACTGTTAACAAATAGATTATTTTTAATTTAAATACATGCGTGTGCCAGGACTGTGGACAACAAAGGAGATAATTTATCCAAAAAATTCAATATACTAAGAAAGATTTAGAAAAAATTTACTCTGTTAGGGTAAATACCTAGCAAGCTCCAAATTCATACCCACATGCTAAGTATATGTCAAGATAAGTTGCGGGTCTGGAGTTTTACAAAAGGCTCATCCGGCTATCATTTCTTGCCAACTTGAAATGCCTTTGGTAGGGTTCAATCCTGTTTGAAAAGATATTTTTTATTTTCTTGAAAGAAAGACACAGATTGTCATCAGAGATATAATATCAAGTTAAACAGGACGCAGATTTTCGTAGATATACACAGATAAATTTTTAGGCATTCTTCACGACAAGTCAAAAGTAGTTTACACTTTGTTGATCTTGTATTTTGGCAGTGAAATTTGAAACTTGAAATTTGAAATTGGGAAAAACACAAGGATGTAGATGCGTTACCTAATTTCGAATTTCGAATTTTCAGTTTCGACATCTGTGTCCAAAAAAGGAAATTTCTATACCATTAACTTAAGGTAATAATTATGTTTTTAGGTTCTATTTTAGGGCGGTTCTCAAGCGATCTGGCCATTGATTTGGGAACTGCAAATACACTGGTATATGTGAAGGGCAAGGGCATAGTCCTGCGTGAACCATCTGTGGTCGCAGTGCGCAAGGATGCCAAGGCAAACAGAGTCGTGGCCGTGGGCAGAGACGCAAAAAATATGCTAGGGANTTAAGGTAATAATTATGTTTTTAGGTTCTATTTTAGGGCGGTTCTCAAGCGATCTGGCTATCGATCTCGGAACTGCAAATACACTGGTATATGTGAAGGGCAAGGGCATAGTCCTGCGTGAACCATCTGTGGTCGCAGTGCGCAAGGATGCCAAGGCAAACAGAGTCGTGGCCGTGGGCAGAGACGCAAAAAATATGCTAGGGAGGACACCTGGAAATATTGTGGCTATCCGACCCATGAAGGATGGCGTAATTGCTGATTTTGAAGTTACAGAGGCCATGCTGCGTTATTTTATACGGAAAATACACGCTCGGCGGACCCTGATTCGGCCTCGAATCAACATAAGTGTGCCGTCCGGTATCACGCAGGTTGAGAAGCGAGCTGTCCGGGAATCCGCCGAGTCTGCAGGCGCAAGAGAAGTTTACCTGATTGAAGAGCCTATGGCAGCCGCTATTGGTGCGGGGTTGCCGATTACTGATCCGATTGCAAATATGATAGTGGATATGGGTGGAGGTACTACTGAAGTAGCTGTCATTTCTTTAGCCGGGATCGTCTACAGTAAGTCTGTTCGTGTAGCAGGTGATAAGATGGACAGTGCTATTTTACAGTATATTAAGAGGAAATTTAATCTGCTGATTGGTGAGCATTCGGCAGAAAAAATCAAGATAGAACTGGGCGATGTTATACCTGAAGAACCTTATAAGGAGATGGAAATAAAGGGTAGAGATCTGGTATCAGGGGTGCCCAAGACCATAACGATTAATTCGTCAGAAGTACGTTCAGCTATAACAGAACAGATAGACACAATAGTCGATACGGTAAAAAGCGTACTTGAGCAGACCCCCCCGGAATTGGCTGCTGACATTGTTGATAAAGGAATTGTTCTAACAGGAGGTGTGGCCTTGCTGAAGAATTTGGATAAGCTCTTGAGAGAGGAAACAAATCTTCCTATAATTATTGCTGACGATCCTTTATCTTCCGTGGTTTTAGGTGCTGGCATGTCTCTGGACAATCTTGATATCTTGAAAGAAGTTATGATCCATTAATTCAGCCGGTTATATTTTTTCTATTGCATATCGATTGTGCCATTTCGCACTGGAAATCCCAAAAAACGCATGACGGTATATTTAGTCCTGGCCGTTGTGGTTTTTTTGATCTTTGTAGTGGTGGGCCTGCGCCTTGGTTCACCGGCCGCTGTATCTCCAGTCAAATACTTTTTTGTGGACTTAACGGGCTATTTGCAAAAGGGCCTTTCCGGACCATCGAGATGGGGGAAAAAATTATGGCGATCATACCTGGCCCTTCAGAACGTTGAGTTAGAAAACAAGGCCCTTCGTCAAGAGGTGGTCCAGCTTCAAAAAGAAATTGGCCGGTACCGTGAGGCCCTTATTGCCAATGCCCGTTATAAGAGGTTATTGGGAATAAAAGAGGATGATGGCGCTACGGTAATATCGGCCAATGTGGTCGGAGTAGATTTGGCTCCATGGTTGGCCACAATTACTGTGGACCGGGGTCGCAAAGACGGGATAAAGCCGGGAATGGTGGTCATGTCCGGAGCGGGTGTTGTAGGCCAGACAATGGAAACTTCCCTCCATTTCAGCAAGGTTTTATTGTTGTCTGACTATAACAGCGCGGTAGCCGCACTTATACAGCGGAATCGAGCCAGGGGCATTATAAAAGGCGTGGGCGAGGGACGATGTTACCTGGCCTATGTGGAAAAAGTGGTGGATGTTGAGGTTGGGGATAGAATTATTACATCCGGCACTGACCGGATTTTCCAAAAGGGACTTCTGATAGGAAAGGTCTCTTCTGTAACTGAAGGTTCTATTTCTGATCTTTTCCAGGAGATCACTGTGACGCCGGCTGTTGATCTCAAAAGAGTAGAAGAAGTGGTTGTTCTTGTTACAAATCAGCCCTTCGTGGAGTCACACCATTGAAAAAAGCGTTGGTCGTTATTTTTTTTGGGTACATTCTACTTTTAATTGAAACGGCCCTGGGCTTCCCGTTTCAGTCCGGACAAATCCGACTGGACGGTTTGGTGCCGCTTGTAGCTTGGTACGGACTTCAACACCCTTTACCTGGTGGTATCCTCGCTGTATTGGGTTTAGGGATCCTCAGTGAGCAGATGTCAGCCATGCCGGACGGCCTTTATGCTTTGGCGTATGCTGGTGAATATTTGATGATTCGATATATCTTAAATCACATAGTGTGTGTTGCGGCATGGCAACAGATGATGCTGGTTTCGTTTTTGAGTGTTGAGGTCGTGGTGGTCCTTTTGATAGGTAGTGGTGCTGCCGAACTTTTGTGGCCTTGGGGGTTTGCCCAGGCCCTGCTCAACGGTGTTCTTGCCCCTTTTTGGTTTTTTGTCTTTGATAAAGCAAATTCGGTTATTTTCAGTGAGGATAAGTGGCTTGGAGTGAAAGAACACAGTGAAGTTTAAGGTCAAGACAATTTGGCGTGTCAAGCGCTTTGACCGGCTGGATCAGGAGGCAAACAAACGGAGGTGTGATATTGCCATTCTGATCATGTTTCTGTGCGTGGTTACATTTTGTGCCCGCCTATGGCATTTACAGGTTGTACAGGGAGAGCATTTCAGGGAACAATCCGAGCGGAATCGAATAAGATCTGTGCGTCTTCAGCCACCCCGGGGAAAAATTCTTGATAGGACAGGCCGTCTCTTGGCAGGGGTAAAGCCTTGCTTTAATGTATGTCTTGTCAGGGAGGATGTAGGGGACATGGAAGCTCTTCTGGCCAAACTTTCTCCCTTACTGGGGGAGACGGAGGCTGAGATTCGGACCCGTCTCGGTTCAGAGCATAAAGGACCAAAATACGTACCCATAGTAATTAAGAGGGGGGCTGAATGGGAGACCCTTTCCAGGATTGAGTCCCGGCTCTTTAGCTTGCCGGGCGTGTTTATTGAGGTGACTCCCGCCAGGAAATATCCCTATGGTAGTATTGCCCCCCATTTGCTCGGTTATCTCGGAGAAATCAGCCGGGAAGATATTGTAAAAAAACGTTATAAAGGCGCGCGTTCGGGTGATCTGATAGGGAAATGCGGGATTGAGGAAAGGTTTGAAAATGATCTGGCAGGGATAAAGGGCCAACGCAGGTTAGAAGTGGATGCCGGAGGACGCCTGGTAAGAGTGATAGACGAGAAACCACCTGTTCCCNCATTTGCTCGGTTATCTCGGAGAAATCAGCCGGGAAGATATTGTAAAAGAACGTTATAAAGGCGCACGTTCGGGTGATCTGGTGGGAAAATGCGGGATTGAGGAAAGGTTTGAAAATAATCTGGCAGGGATAAAGGGCCAACGCAGGTTAGAAGTGGATGCCGGGGGACGCCTGGTAAGAGTGATAGACGAGAAACCACCTGTTCCCGGGNGAAATGCGGGATTGAGGAAAGGTTTGAAAATGATCTGGCAGGGATAAAGGGCCAACGCAGGTTAGAAGTGGATGCCGGAGGACGCCTGGTAAGAGTGATAGACGAGAAACCACCTGTTCCCGGGAAAGATCTGTATCTTTCCATTGATTTGGATCTTCAGCAGGTCTCGGAGGAGGCCATGAAGGGATATGTCGGAGCCCTTGTTGCCCTGGACCCTCAGACCGGGCGGATACTTGCCTTAGTGAGCAGTCCTGCTTTCGATCCGGATGCATTTGCCACGGGCATTAATAATGAGGAATGGAAAGCATTGAATGATCCTGTTTCAAGGCCTTTGCAAAACAAGGCCCTTCAGGGCAGATATGCTCCTGCTTCGACTTTCAAGATTGTGATGGCTGCAGCGGCTTTACAGGAGGGGATAGTTACAAAAAATACGTTGTTCAAATGTACGAGCCGATTCCGTTTAGGCAGAAGCGTCTTCAGGTGTTGGGATTGGCGTGGACATGGGCAGACCAATTTGTATAAGGCTCTGGTTGAGTCCTGCGATATCTATTTCTATCAGGTCGGTCTTAAGCTTGGGATTGAGAAAATAGAAAAATACGCCAAGGCCTTTGGGCTGGGATCAAAGACAGGGATCGATCTTCCCAATGAAAGCAGAGGATTTATTGCTACGCCGGACTGGAAGCTCGGAAGATATCATGAGCCGTGGCAGGAAGGAGAGACCCTCATCACAGCCATAGGCCAGGGTTTTACTCTCGTAACTCCTCTGCAGATGGCCTGTCTGATAGCTGCCGTAGCCAATGGCGGCACCTTATATAGCCCGGTTTACCTGGAGAAAATGACAGGACCGGATGGCCACATAGTCACATCCTTTGAGAGTGATCCAAAGGATAAATTGCCGATTTCTGAATCAAATCTAAGGATAATCAGGAGGGCCTTGCTGGGGGTGGTAGAGGATAAAAAGGGTACGGGAAAACAATGCAAATTGCCTGATGTCCATGTGGCAGGCAAGACCGGTACCACGCAGGTGGTAGGACAGGCTGAACGTCGGCAGCATGAAAAACTAGATTGGAAACACAGAGATCACGCCTGGTTTGTGGCCTACGCTCCGGCAGAGAAGCCAGAGCTGGCGGTAGCAGTATTGTGCGAGCATGCCGGACATGGCGGCTCTGTTGCAGCACCTATTGCCCGTAAGGTTTTCGAGACGTGGTTTCAAATTCAATCTCCTCGGCCTGTACTAAGGCCCCACAAGACTGCTTTCAATGTAAACAATATAGATGACCATGTTTGATAGGCGATCTCTGGAACATTTTGACTGGTGGCTCTTTCTAGCTGTTCTGCTGCTCATGGCTATAGGTTTTGTCAACTTGAACAGCGGCAGTGCAGCTACCGACTATCCCTTTCAATGGAAACAACTTCAGTGGTACATAGCAGGCACCGTTTTGATGTTGAGTCTGGTAGTCTTTTTTGATTATCGTCTTCTTACGGTCTATTCTGTACACATTTACTTGATTATGGTTTTTATGCTTATACTGGTAGTTTTTATAGGTAAGACTGTAGGTGGATCACAGCGCTGGCTCTCTTTGGGGTTTATGAATATTCAGCCCTCCGAACTGGCCAAGCTCGCCACGGTTATTATTCTGAGTAGTTATTTTTACTATGACGACAGACCACAGTATGGTCTAATAGATTTATGGCGGCCTGTCCTTTTGATGCTTGTTCCAATTTTTCTGATTTATCACCAGCCGGATTTAGGGACAGCGCTGTTTCTGGTGCTGATTTTTGCTTCTTTAGTGTATATGGCTCGTCTCCATTGGACGTCCTTCCTGCTGCTGCTGGGCTCAGCAATTGCCGCTTTTCCTGTTGTATGGGAGTTTCTAAAGCCCTATCAAAGGAACAGAATTATAAATTTTTTTTCCCCGGAGAGGGATCCACTCGGTGCAGGATATCACATATCACAATCGAAAATTGCCATTGGTTCAGGACAGATCCTGGGCAAAGGTTACATGAAAGGGAGCCAGGCCCACCTCAACTTTCTGCCGGAGGTCCACACTGATTTTGCCTTTTCTATCTGGGCTGAGGAATGGGGTTGGGTGGGAGCTGTAATTCTACTGGGGATATTTTTCCTTATGCTATACCGTGGATTTTTGATAGCATCACAATCCAGGGAACGTTTCGGGGCCTTTTTGGCCTTTGGGATAACAGCCATGCTTTTCTGGCAGGTAGTGATAAACATAGGCATGGTCATGGGACTTATGCCTGTGGTAGGTATTCCTTTGCCACTTGTCAGCTATGGCGGCTCCTCGGTGTTTACTACGCTTATAGGTGTAGGGCTGTTGCTCAATGTAAGATCAAGGCGCTTCATGTTTCAGAAAGGGACAAGGACCCGGTAAGGGATTTCAATCAGATCTGTATTTCTGCCATTGTTTCAGGACGTTTCGCACATACCTCCTGGTCTCAGGGTAAGGCGGGATTCCTTTGTATCTTTCGACTTTTCCCGGCCCTGCGTTATAAGCTGCCAGAGCCAGGACCAAATTGCCTCTGAATCGTTCAATCAACCGGCTGAGGTACTTGGTGCCGCCCAGGATGTTTGCCTTGGGATCAAAGGGATTTGACACTGCCAGATTTGAGGATGTCTCAGGCATCAACTGCATGAGCCCAATGGCACCCTTTGAGGAACGGGCATCCGGAATCCCTCCTGACTCTATTTGTATTATTGCCCTGATCAAATCATGATCCAGACCATAGCGTGTGGCAGCCTCGGATATAATTTTCTCAAATTCCGAGTAATTCCTTGAAACATGTGGGGAAATATGTCTGGATCGGCTTTCCAAACCATAACGCGGATCTGTAGGCACGTTACTGAAGTGCCATGCACCGCGCTCATCCACAAAGGAATATATACTGCCCGCGCTACTCACTCCTAAGTTGCAGAGAACAAGGAGTACACAAATCACAAACAGTTGAATTCCTGAGACTGACCATCTAAGGTGTATTGTCTGCATTAAACATTATTTCGGCACTTTTTCCCAATCAGTTAAAAATTTTTCAAGGCCTATGTCGGTCAATGGGTGATGGGCTAGCTGTGCTATTACTTTGTAGGGAATAGTTGCTATGTCGGCACCAATTTTTGCAGCCTCCAATACATGTATGGGGTGTCTAATGCTTGCTACTATAATTTCTGTGTCAAAGGCGTAATTGTCGAAAATCTGAATAATATCCTCTACCAGGTTCATGCCTTCATGGGAGATATCATCAAGCCTTCCAATAAAAGGGCTGACATAGCTTGCTCCGGCCTTTGCTGTCAGTAACGCCTGAAGCGGAGAGAATACTAAGGTTACGTTGGTTTTTATACCCTCACCTGCCAGTTTTTTCGTGGCCCTTAAACCATCGGTGGTCATGGGAATTTTGACAACGACATTAGAAGCGATTTCAGCCAGTTTTCCGGCTTCCTTCACCATGCCGTCAACGTCTGTGCTAATCACCTCAGCACTCACAGGGCCATCAACAATACTGCATATTTCTCTAATCCTGTCTTCAAAGGCGCAATTCTCTTTGGCTATAAGAGAAGGGTTTGTGGTCACTCCATCTGCCAGTCCCAGATCTGCTGCTTTGCGAATTTCGTCCAAATTGGCAGTATCAATAAAGAATTTCATTTTTTATAACTCCTTTTCGTCCCTTTTCTTTAATAATAACGAGCCACTTGCAAAACTCAAGGATTTGTTCGATGGCAGGGCAGGGGGATTGGTGATTGAAAATTGAAAATTGACGATTGAAGAATTGACGATTGAAGAATTGGGGATTGAAGAATTGGGGATTGAAGAATTGGGGATTGAAGAA
>NKAJ01002010.1_pt1 | contig 13183 bp, 12 predicted proteins | sample 1556001 | NCBI WGS metagenome assembly NKAJ01 (sample SAMN06204642, study PRJNA360343) | marine sediment metagenome | isolation source: Jiulong cold seep at northern South China Sea | place: China: South China Sea, Jiulong cold seep | collected 2013-06 | reverse complement strand
AGTACCGGCACACATAGTGTCCCACAGTCTCAGAGTAGCCCAGGTGGGGATGTTTATTTCAGCTCATCTCAAAATGGCAGGTGAAGATCTTGATATCGGCCTGGTGGAGGCAGGTGGCCTTCTCCATGATATAACCAAGATGGACTCTGTTCATACAGGGCAGAATCATGCCTTATCGGCCTTCAGATTGCTTGAGTCTCTAGGGTATCATGCGGTGGCGGATATAGCTCGTCAACACGTGCGTCTCGACCGGAGCATTAGACATGATCCAATAATAACCGAGGCCTTACTTGTGAACTATGCAGATAAGCGTGTGAAGCACACATCCATAGTCACATTATCAGAAAGGTTTGAGGACCTGTTAATACNGATGGACTCTGTTCATACAGGGCAGAATCATGCCTTATCGGCCTTCAGATTGCTTGAGTCTCTAGGGTATCATGCGGTGGCGGATATAGCTCGTCAACACGTGCGTCTCGACCGGAGCATTAGACATGATCCAATAATAACCGAGGCCTTACTTGTGAACTATGCAGATAAGCGTGTGAAGCACACATCCATAGTCACATTATCAGAAAGGTTTGAGGACCTGTTAATACGTTATGGAACCACTCCGGAGCGCCGGGAAATGATCAGGAAGCTTCATGATGAAATAGAGGAAATCGAGTTTCTTATCTTCACAAAGCTGGATATCGGACCTGCCGGGTTGAATGACCTGAATGTCCTTGACCCGGCAACCAGAATAAATTTAGAAAGGATTTATGGATAGGGATTTTATAATTTTTTTTACTTAACTTATTAGCNTATGCAGATAAGCGTGTGAAGCACACATCCATAGTCACATTATCAGAAAGGTTTGAGGACCTGTTAATACGTTATGGAACCACTCCGGAGCGCCGGGAAATGATCAGGAAGCTTCATGATGAAATAGAGGAAATCGAGTTTCTTATCTTCACAAAGCTGGATATCGGACCTGCCGGGTTGAATGACCTGAATGTCCTTGACCCGGCAACCAGAATAAATTTAGAAAGGGGTAATCATGTCTCATAAACTCAGCTTTTTTGGTCATTCAGCCTTTAGGATAGTGACAGAACAGGATTTAAAGATATGGATTGATCCATGGCTGGACAATCCTCAAGCCGCAGGCAAGCCTGACTCACTGGATGCCGATCTTATTCTTATTACTCATGCCCATGAAGATCACATGGGAAACTGCCTGAGCATGGCCAGATCATCTGCCACTGAAGTAGTAGCAATCCACGAAATACAGCAATATCTCCTCATCAAGGGTCTTCCAAACGTAACAGGTATGAATATTNTCTGCCACTGAAGTAGTAGCAATCCACGAAATACAGCAATATCTCCTCATCAAGGGCCTTCCAAACGTAACAGGTATGAATATCGGAGGAACCTATATTNATTGATCCATGGCTGGACAATCCTCAAGCCGCAGGCAAGCCTGACTCACTGGATGCCGATCTTATTCTTATTACTCATGCCCATGAAGATCACATGGGAAACTGCCTGAGCATGGCCAGATCATCTGCCACTGAAGTAGTAGCAATCCACGAAATACAGCAATATCTCCTCATCAAGGGTCTTCCAAACGTAACAGGTATGAATATTGGAGGAACCTATATCACAAAAGGAGTTGCAATCACCATGGTACCCGCGCTTCACAGCTCTTCGTTCCAGGAGGGCGATGAGATCCTCTATGGCGGAGAGGCCGCAGGCTTTGTGATTCGCCTTGAAAACGGGCTCATTCTTTACCATGCAGGAGACACTGGCCTGTTTGGGGATATGGCCCTGATAGGAGGGATGTATCGGCCTGAGATTACCATGGTCCCCATAGGTAACCACTATACAATGGGACCCAGAGAAGCGGCCTGTGCCTGCAAATTCATTAGGGCACAGAAAGTCATCCCCATGCACTATGGCTCCTTCCCTGCTCTTACAGGCACTGTAGAGGAATTCAGCAAGGAACTCGCGTCCCAGCAAGTTGATACTCAGTTAGTAGAGCTAAAGCCGGGTGAGAGTATGTCCATGTAAAGGTTCAGGGTCATAAAAGATGAACATCGAACATCGAACGTCCAACATCGAACGTCGAATGGGAAAAGATGAACTACTGAAAAAATGAACATCGAATGTTGAATGGGAAAAGATGAAGAAACAGAAATAGCCGTTGAATATTCGGTATTCGTTTTTCATTCGATGTTGGACGTTCGATGTTCGATGTTCGACGTTCATCTTTCAAAACAATTCCTTTACGGGTCCTTAGCGCTTATACGCCTGAACCTCTGACCTCTGACCCCTGACCTCTGACCTCTGATCCCCTACCTGTAGCTTGCTCTCAGGAGTCCGCGTACTGAGTTTCCCAGATATATTGCCCGGGCCTTCTTCAGATCATCCGGATAGAGTACCTGTTCTCCGGCATTGCCCTGTTCCACAAGATCCTGACGAAAGGTGCCGTTTAAGAGTCCACTGGATACAGGAGGGGTGACGAGTTCGCCATCAATATCTAAGAATAAATTACTGATTGTCCCTTCGGTAAGCTCACCGCGTTCGTTTGCAAACACACAGTCAAAAAGACCACAGGTCTTGGCCCTCTGGTATTCTTCCGTATACAGGGGCCTGTATGTGGTTTTGTGATATAAAAAGGGGTCTTGAGAGTCAACTGTCTTTAGCGACAGGTCAAAGTAAACCTGCTTTTCCTGTGCTGATAGCACAGAGGCTGAAATATCTACAGAACCATCTCTTCCCAGCAACATACGGACTCGGTAGGATTTTCTTTTTGAATGCAGGCCCTTTGCAAATTCAGCTAACTCCCTCCTCACCTTTTCCAGGTTCAGGTAAAAGGCAAAATAATGGGCAGAGCGCTCAAGTCTTTCAAGGTGCCTTTCAAGCAGGAAGTAACCCTTTGTTACTTCCTGCTCTCCCCTTCCAGGGTCCCATATCATGGTCTCTATAAGGGAAAAATCCTTCCTTGATCCACTTTTTTTAATAGGGTATAAGCACAGAGAATTTGTCAGAAATTCGGCCTTAAGTCTACACTCATCGTATTCCTTTTCAGGATCTGAATCTATTGTTATCCCGCTTCCTATCCCGAACTCACCGGATTCTCCGTCCAGGACCACTGTCCTGATAGCCACATTTAGGACTGCTTTTTTCTGAGGGGAGATGAATCCTATGGCGCCTGTGTATACGCCCCTTGGAGAAGACTCGATCTCAGAGATGATCTCCATTGTCCGGATCTTTGGCGCCCCGGTCACAGACCCGCATGGAAACAGGGCATTAAAGATCTTATGCCAGGAGGTGTCCGGACGAATTTCCCCCTCTACTCTGGATATCATCTGAAAAAGGGTCTTATAGCGCTCAACAGTAAAAATCTCCGGCACCCGGACCGTTCCGGGGAGAGAAAGCCTCCCTATATCGTTCCGAAGCAGATCAACAATCATGATATTCTCTGCCCGGTTCTTGGGGTCGTTGGCCAAAAAACGTGCCAGCTCACAATCTTCGTCTGTTGTCCTTCCCCTCTTTAATGTACCCTTCATGGGTTTGGACCAGATTTTTTGCCCTTCCACGCGAAAGAAGAGTTCCGGGGAAAGGGAAAGAAGCCATTTTTTCCGGTTGCGTATCACAGCCCCGTAAGAGACAGACTGCCTGGCCCTGAGTGACAGATAAAGATCAGATGGCAGGCCGGTATAGCTGAACCTTCCCCTTAAGGTATAGTTGACCTGATAGGTGTGACCACGGGCTATATAGTCCTTTATGCAGTCTATGGCCTTGACGTATTGGTCCTTTGTTACCTCCAGTTCCAGAGGCCCTAAATTTTCCTGGATATCTGGAATGTTTTTTAAGGGACAAATAGGGGCATCAGACCGATGAATCCATATCTTCGGGTTCTCGAATACACCGAGCCATACCAGGGGGCCCTTGGGCCTGGGCGTATCCAGAAGGTGCCACAATTTGGGCTCAAGGGCATATCCCCACTCATAGGCCCACCATCCAGCCAGATAGTATCCCCTGTCAAGGGCCGTCTCCATGGATTTGTAAAGAGGCTCCAGATCATCAAGGCCGTATGCAGTGAGGATTTTTATTGGATTTAAAAAGAGGTATGAGGTATTTTCCTCTCCGGCGACCCTTGAAGTTTCAAGGAATACAAAGCAATCTGTTTTATTAAGCCCTTCTAAGACGCGTGCTGCATCCAGAGGATAGGGTNATGAGGTATTTTCCTCTCCGGCGACCCTTGAAGTTTCAAGGAATACAAAGCAATCTCTGTTGTTAAGTCCCTCTAAAACGCGCGCTGCATCCAGGGGATAGGGCCTTCCGGTGACATAGGGTGGATTCATGATCTAAACTGAGGGACTTAACCCCTCCTCATAATTATTTATTCTCAATTCCTTATCACACTTATTCAACTCAGTCAACAATGTCCCCTATTTTTCTCATTTTTCCTTAGAAATCACGGACCAGGATAGCCTTGGTATGCAGAAAAGACAACAGTAAGAAGCCTTTGTAAAACTCAAAAATTTATTTTCCGTTAAAACCACTGACGCAGTCAATTGTGGGACGTGGAGGCGGGAGACCCCACAACTTCAGCGAAGCAATATTACTCTCACACTATCTAGCCAACCAGCAATATTATGTGTCGAAATTAAACTTGACACATAAATTGCCTTTTGATATTTCTATCTAGTCGTTAAAAAATAAAAAAACCAACTTCTGGTCTTTATCTGGGAAACTTTAACCTACAAAGAGGTGTTTATGCGCTCTGTCATATCTCGAATCTCTTGGTTGATTGCGGTTTTTGCTGTCGTGGCAGTAGTATCATCGTGTTTTTATGCGACTACGAAGTCCACTGAAGGCACAACGAAAAGTGTCAAACCTACCAGCAAGGCCTCCACAGACGCCACATCCAGCACCAGTCCGGATTCATCTTCTGACGAATCTAAACCTGACGAATCCGAAAAACAAGCCTTAGAGTTCACAACGGATAACTTCGAACGTTTAAGAACGGATATGGCCGTGGGCGGCGGCGAACATCTGACATCGCTGGCTACTCTTATGGGTATTTCCGATTCCCGCAAACCAGAATTCTTTTCTCTTACCAAGAACAAATTCAGCACCCTGTTCAGCTCTGATCAGGTTACTCCCGAGGAACTGCTGGCAATGCTTGATTCGGAAATCTCGGCCGATCCCTACCTGATGGATTAGCCCGCGTTGCGCCTTCACAATCAAAACAAAAGATACGGCGCGGCCGAATCAATAATACGTTTCTGATTTGGAGCACCCTGATTCGGATTAAGTACCTGGTGGCATTTCTTCGGGTTGCCGAGTTTAAAATCGCTGTCCCGTCCACATACCATTTGACCAAAAAGGTCGCCCTGTTTGCTCTTCTCCTGTGTCTTGTCACTTTAACGTTCCTATCCACATCTTTTGCGATGGACGGTGCCTATTTTCAAGAACTGATACAACGCGCGCAGGAAAAGCGTTTGTGGGAACGGCGCGAGTGGCAGGTGTTATTGCACTATAAACCGAAGCTGTTAATGCCGGGTGTGAAAAGCTTGGTAGATGCTGAATCCTTTTTTCTTGCGCCTGATGGAAAAAACGATCCGGAGGCGGAACTGGAAGCTACCCTGGCAAGTTTCTTTTCCTCAGGCACGGTAGGAGACGAAAAGCAACATCCTCAATGCGTCTTTATCGCACGTTATCATTGGCTGAAGCAAGAATTACATTTCGATCCGAAACGCTTGCCGGAACACCCTTGTCCTCAATTTTGCACCTGGATTGCTGAACTCGATCCAAACGAAATCACACTTGTTTTTCCAGTGGCATTTCTCAACAATCCGGCTTCCATGTTTGGGCACACACTGCTCAGAATCGATGCGCCGTCACAGGACGAGAGCACCAGGCTGCTGGCCCAGACAGTCAGTTTTGTCGCTATCACCGAGCAGGAACGCGGGTTGTCTTTCGCGTTAAGAGGATTGTTTGGAGGCTATCCCGGCAAGTTTTCGATTTCTCGTTATTCCGTGAGGGTTAAGGAGTATGGTGATATCGACAATCGAGATATCTGGGAATACCGCCTCGACCTGACGCCGGCGGAAATCCTGCTCATGCTGATGCACGTGTGGGAATTGCAGTCGGCTTATTTTGACTATTTTTTTCTCGACGAGAACTGCTCTTACCAATTACTGTCGTTGCTGGAGGTAGCGCGCCCCTCGCTTCACCTCACAGATCAGTTCCAATGGTGGGCTATTCCTGCCGATACAGTCCGGGGCGTCACTGAAGTGCCCGGTCTCCTCAAAGGGGTCAGGTTCCGCCCGGCCCGCAGCACGGTCCTGAAGCAACGTGCGCTTAGTATGGAAAAAGATCTGCTGGTGATCGCAAAGGACCTTGCAAAGGGAAAAATAGCGGCCAATGCAGAAGCTTTACAAAGGCTCAACCCACACGATCATGCCCAGGCACTGGAGCTGGCAGTGGAGTACCTGGAATACCGGCAGGCGTTCGACGCCTTGAGTTACAAGCCGGATGATCACCACCACCACCATCTGCTGCCGCTACTGGAGGCAAGGAGTCGTCTGGACGTTCCACCACAGATCCCACAGTTCAAGACGCCCGAAGTCCGACCAGACCAAGGCCACAAAAGCGCCCGTATTGGAATCGGATATGGTTACGAAGATCCCTTGCAGTTTCTGCAGTTCGATTTTAGACACGTCTATCACGATCTACTCGATCCACAGGGCGGGTTTGTACGCGGAGCACAGCTCGAATTTCTCAACGCTGCCGTACGGTACTATCCCAGCAAAGACAAGGTGAGCCTGGAGCGCATCGGTTTTGTCGATATATTATCCGCGGTGCCCCATGGCCGTTTGTTGAAGCCTTTTTCCTGGAAGGCGAATGTGGCTATAGGGCGTATGCGTTTTGCCTCTGATGACAGGCCGCTAACCGGGCAATTGAATGCCGGAGTCGGGCTCAGCTATGACTTGCCGTCAAAGGCACTGGTCTTTGCCTTCGCCGAAGGGTCAGCAATGATGAATGACCGTTTCCAAAAAAACGTTGCTATGGGGGTAGGACCAACTCTGGGTATTGTTCACGATTTTTCAAAACAGTGGCGAATTGGGCTGTCAGCGCGTCTGCTGGAATTTTTTCAGGGTATTACCTGCACCACCTATGAGATTGCCCTCAATCAACGTTTGAGTTTATCCGATCAGAGNCCAAAAAAACGTTGCTATGGGGGTAGGACCAACTCTGGGTATTGTTCACGATTTTTCAAAACAGTGGCGAATTGGGCTGTCAGCGCGTCTGCTGAAATTTTTTCAGGGTATTACCTGTACCACCTATGAGATTGCCCTCAATCAACGTTTGAGCTTATCCAATCAGAGTGCATTGAGATTGGAGATTTCCCAAAAGCGCGAGTTCGGCAGCGCATTTACAGAGGCAGCTTTGAAATGGCAGGTTTATTTCTGATAAAGGGATACCAGCTTATTATTGGGTTGGCGTTGGTTCTGGCAGGCTGTAACGGATTGTTTTTCCACCCCGATGATACGCACGTGTCAACACCCTGTGCTTTAGGGCTGACGTATTGGGACGTCTATTTCGGTTCTTCCGACGGTATCAAGCTCCATGGATGGTTTTTACCTGCTTCAGGGGAAGCCCTTGGGACCGTTCTATATTTGCATGGAAACGCGCAGAACATCAGTACCCACATTCACAACGTCTCTTGGTTGCCGGAAAGACGATTCAACGTCTTCTTGATGGACTACCGCGGCTATGGTGCATCGGAAGGCGAGCCTGACATCGGCGGCATTCACAAGGATGTCGCCTCGGCTATTGATTACCTTGTAGAAACGGCTCCTATCGATCCTGACCGTCTGATCGTTTTCGGCCAGAGCCTGGGCGGGTCTGTTGCCATACACAGCGTTGCTACTTCTCCCTACCGCCGCCATATCAAGGCACTGGTTATCGAAGGTGCATTTTCCGGGTACCAGCAGATCTTCCGCGAGAAGCTTGCAGACTTCTGGTTGACGTGGCCTTTGCAGTGGCCTCTCTCTCTTGCTGTCTCGGATAAGTTCAACCCCCTCGAGGCCATCGCGCAGGTGACGCCGATTCCAGTGTTGATCATCCACGGTGAAAACGATCCAATCGTGCCGGTATATCATGCCCGGCAATTATACCAAGCGGCCGGGCAGCCAAAAGACCTGTGGATCGTACCGGGAGGAGGCCATATTGAAGCTTTTGTGCACGCATGCTATCGGGAGCGTTTGGTCGCCTACTTGAGGCAAAAGTATAGTGATGAGAGACCATGATAGATTTCCCTATACTCCACACACAAAAAAGGAAGTTCTTATCAACCAACCTATACTGCCCCGTTAAATACTGTACCTGATTTAACTGGGGTCGGCTAGTAAGGATTTTGTTGAAAGCACAAAGCTACGACTCGGCATACATGCACAGGGGCGAAAGATTTCAGAAACAGAAAGCGCGTACCAACTTCGAGAGCCGCAGGCTTCTTACAGCAATTATTTTGCCCCCGAAGCTGAAGTTCAAGGTCTGTTAACGGAAAAATATGTCTTTCAGGCTACTTCTCTTCCTCTGTCTTGATTTCTTCCTGTTTTCTTTCAGCGAATTCCTTATTCATTAGCTTCCGCGACTGCCCATTCATACAGATGCTGTCTTAACCAAAACCCTTTTCTCATTAGGATGTCCAAAAGAGGTCGCACCTCTGGAATATACCCTGTCTTTTTGGCTCGCAAGAGAATGCCAACAGTTCCCGTGGGGCAAAGACCAAGGTAACTCGCCATGTGACGGCCTATACTTTCATCTATCAAAACTCTGTTAACTCCCATTTCCAACGCCAGAGCTATTGTTTCAGCTTCACCCGGGTCGAGCTCCATTGAGAGGAGAGGAGGCAAAGGATTCTCAAGATTGCATTTGACCAACCAGCCAGACCCTTTTATCTCTTCATACCCTGGCGCTCCATGTCCGCCATGTTGAATTTCCTGTTCAACGGCACTCGCCATGTAGACCGGTTCATACAATTCGCTCAACAAATCCAGAATTCCCAAAAGGCTGAGAGCTAATACGGGACCGGTGTTGACTACAGCCGGTTCAGATGTTTGGTCAGGCATTTTCGATCTCGGCCTTGAACTCTTCTTCGGTAGCGTCCAGGGCTGGCACACCGTACTTGTGCAGATCCAGTAGAAATCGTACCCGGTCGACCCCGGCCAACACAGCAGCCTGCCCAGAACTAAGTCTCTTCATCTCGAACAATTTGGCTGCTAAAGCCATTCGCGCTTCTGACCCAAAACGCTCAGGGGTTTCGCGTAATGCCAGAAGGATAGACCGTGGCACATTAAGGACAATTGAAACATCTGAGCTCTCTACCTCACGTCTTTGATCACGCATAACGGGCTCCTCCACAAGAAATATTCTTAAAGGCAAATCAATGTTCCGTTCTCCACATAGAAGTGTTTACGTTTCCACCGAGCCTGAAAAAACAATAGCTGATATCCCCTCTCTCACGCAACCTTTTCTTGTCTCAATGAAGTGTTCACGCATCTCCAACTGCCCCGTTAAATGCTGTACCTGATTTAACTGANGTTTCGCGTAATGCCAGAAGGATAGACCGTGGCACATTAAGGACAATTGAAACATCTGAGCTCTCTACCTCACGTCTTTGATCACGCATAACGGGCTCCTCCACAAGAAATATTCTTAAAGGCAAATCAATGTTCCGTTCTCCACATAGAAGTGTTTACGTTTCCACCGAGCCTGAAAAAACAATAGCTGATATCCCCTCTCTCACGCAACCTTTTCTTGTCTCAATGAAGTGTTCACGCATCTCCAACTGCCCCGTTAAATACTGTACCTGATTTAACTGGGGTCGGCTAGTAAGGATTTTGTTGAAAGCACAAAGCTACGACTCGGCATAATCGTGCTTCAAATTCTCTCCCGAAGGGCGTTACAGAGAAAAGGCCATGAGAATAGTAAGGCGAAGCTTGTTTTGTTCAAAATGTTCAGAGTATCGTCATTATAAGTGAATTTAATCAGATGTCAAAGATGGCAGTCTGACTACATCACCTCCAAACTATGTTAGAATGAATCTATTACTTCCCGGGCAAGGGGGCGAGCATGTTCCGCAATATCACGATTCGCACCAATATTCTCACCAATTTTCTGATCGTCGTGGGGCTTGTTGCTGCATCGCTTTTGGGGCTGCAGTACTATTATAGCCAGAAGATGGCACTGGATGCCACCCATAAAACTTTCTATCAGATCTCTGAAAAGATCACCCTGCATATTCAGGACAGCGATCGGCTTTCCAAAGAGATGCTCTACCATACTGAACTCTATCCCGGCATCGCCGATACAATCAGCGAGAAGCTGCCGCTTGAGACCATCAGTCGTTATGCACACAACATGCAGCACAACAACAATATCTATGCCATCTATGTCGGTCATGCGAACGGCGACTTTTTCGAAGTGGTCAATATGCACAGTTCGACGGAGCTTCACAAGGTATTCAAGGCACCGAAAAATACCCGATGGATGGTGATCAAGATCTATAATGCCTCACAGGGCAGGATACGCAGCTTTGACTATCTTGATGAGACATTGGCCCTGATTTCAAGTCGAAATGAACCATCTGGTTATGTGGCCAATATACGTCCATGGTTTACCCAGGCGATACAAAGCGATAAGGCCATCAGGAGCGATCCTTACCTTTTTCGCAACCTAGGGCAAAAAGGGATCACATTTTCAAAAATGATCAGTGACACCGGGGCGGTACTGGCCATCGATTTCACCTTACCGAAGCTCAACGCACTGCTGCAGCGGCAGTCGTTTGCCCCAACGAGCAAGATCTATATGTTTGGCAGAGACGGTTCCATCATCGCCTCATCCATCAGTGACGAGGAACAGGTCAACGAACCGTTGAACAATGCGCTTAAAGAGGGAAAAACAGACCGGATATTCAGCTATGACGAAGATGGAAAACAGGTTTTTGCCATGGTCACAGCCCTCTCCACTGAGCTGGGCGCCAATACCTATCTGGGCTTCAGTGTCCATGCCGATGTGATGCTAAGACCCTATCTGGAAAAAATTCTCTATTCTTTTGGGGCTGCACTGTTTGTGTTGCTGCTGAGCATCCCGATGATTCTTTTTACCACCTCCCGCATTGTCAAACCGATCAGGGAACTGATGGTGCAAAACGAAAAGATTAAAGCGCGGCATTTTGATGAAGTGGGGCCTATTAAGAGTAATATTATAGAGTTGGCAGAGCTGTCTGATTCCCTGGTTTCGATGTCGGAGAGTATCCGGGCTTATCAGGAAGCGCAAAAAGAGCTGATGGATTCTTTCATCAAATTGATCGCCGATGCTATTGACGCAAAATCGCCTTATACCGGAGGGCACTGTAAGCGTGTGCCTGTCATTGCCATGATGCTGGCCAAGGCGGCTGATAAGATGAAGGAGGGTACGTTTAAAGGTTTCAGATTCGGAAGCGACGAGGAGTGGGAAGAATTTGAGATGGGTGCATGGCTGCATGACTGCGGTAAGATCACGACCCCTGAGTATGTGGTCGACAAAGCGACCAAGCTCGAGACCATCTATAACCGCATTCACGAGATCCGTACCCGGTTTGAGGTGATCTGGAGAGATATTGAGATCGAGTATTATGAACGCCTCATTAAGGGTGAAGACCAAGAAACACTTCAAGCATGGAAAGAACAGCAGCACCGGGCATTAATGGATGATTTTGCTTTCATTGCCGAATCGAATGTTGGCGGAGAGTCTATGAGCGAAGAGAAAAAAGAGCGCATCCGATCCATCGCCAAACGGACCTGGGTACGCCATTTCAATGACCGTTCAGGGCTTTCCGATAACGAACTTATGCGTTATGAAGGTGTTGAAAAACGGCCAGTACCGGCGGTCGAGCAGTTGCTTAATGACCGTCTCGAACATCTGGTCGAACGTGTCGATTTTGATGAGGAAGCATACCGAAAGCAGGGATTCAAACTTGAAGTACCTCAATTTCTATACAACTATGGCGAAATCTATAATCTCTGTGTCGAAAAGGGGACGCTCACTGATGAAGAGCGGTTCAAAATCAATGAACACGTCATCATGAGTATCAAAATGCTTGAACAGCTCCCCTATCCAGAGCATATGACTCGGATCCCGGAATATGCCGGGACACACCATGAGACGATGATCGGTACCGGCTACCCGCGGCGGCTCACCAAAGACGACCTCTCAGTCCCGGCAGGCATCATGGCCATTGCCGATATCTTCGAGGCACTTACGGCATCAGACAGGCCTTACAAAAAAGGGAAGACGCTCTCCGAAGCAATCCGCATTATGAGCTTTATGAAAAAAGATGAGCATATCGATGCAGAGATCTTTGAGCTCTTTTTGCGTTCAGGCATTTATGAGGAGTATGCCAAACACTACTTGAAGCCTGAGCAGATCGATGAGGTCGATATAGAGGCGTATTTGGGCTGAAGCGGTCAAGTCCCTTCTACGTTTGACTCTTAGCCAAAAACTGCAAGGGTCAAACGTAGACTTGACCCCATTCCCATTTTAGACACCCAAACACGGTTCAAAGGACAGAATAGTAAGTATGACTGAAATGGAAAAGGATCATATAATGCAAGCCCTTGAAACCTGCCACTGGCGGATTGAGGGTAGAAATGGAGCTGCAGACCTCCTTGGCTTAAATCCCGGTACACTGCGCGGCCGCATGCGAAAATCTGGTATTAAAAGACCGTAGANTATGGCTATGTAAATTAAGATATACTTATCAATAATTATTTTGCCTCCGAAAAGGAGGCTTTAAGGGCCGAAAATACCTATTATTGGAACATTTATCCAAATATATCAATGCAATAGCTTGGCCCGACCCCGATTCGCCGATTCTTTTGCTTTCGGGCAACCGGAGAAATTCCTGATGGTCAAAAAATCGAAAAATGAAAAACTGGAACAAAGGGTTAAGGAGCTAGAAGAGGACGCTGTGACCGAACAGACACCGAAAAATTTTCAGCGCTTTTTGCAGATACTTCTTGATANCTGGCCGAAAAAGACGCAAAAAAGTTTTTGAGTTGACAATATGCTTTCCTTACCATATTATGCATTTGTAAGGAAAATATCATAATGTTACGGGAGGAAAAATCCATGCAATCAGTCA
>NKAJ01001530.1_pt1 | contig 13205 bp, 10 predicted proteins | sample 1556001 | NCBI WGS metagenome assembly NKAJ01 (sample SAMN06204642, study PRJNA360343) | marine sediment metagenome | isolation source: Jiulong cold seep at northern South China Sea | place: China: South China Sea, Jiulong cold seep | collected 2013-06 | reverse complement strand
CGTGTGGTGCCCTTTCCTTCCAGAGCATAATGACCGGATTCGGCCATTTGCCTGATCATTATTCGGCTTTTCAAATCCCAGTGCCCGGGAGGTTCAGCCGGCGTAAACCGCTGGAAGTGTTCGGCCGGTGTGCCGCATACCGGGCAAAAATGAAAATCTCGGATTCCTTCGTGAAGGTAACCACAAACCGGACAGCGATAGACTTGCATCGTTAGAAGTGCTCCTTTGTCAACACTTTCAGATGTGAGGCTTTGGCGGCGTCAAAGGGATTTTAAATAATCCGTCAAGTGCAAAATCGGCCGAAGCATTATGCCCTTTTCGCTTTTTAGGCTTTTGAACATGATCGTCGTTAGCAAGACCAGCAACAAAATAGCCAGTACGAATTTCATCTTTATGGGGAATAAGAATGAACCGCCGTAAAAATGTTGGCAGTTAAGATATCAAACAACAGTCGGTATGGCTGCCAGAAGCGCCAAAACGACACAATGCTTCGCAGTTTGGGCATAATTAGAACGCTTTAAAAAAAGACAGTGAAATAAAGATAAAACCGGCTATGGCCAAGCCGACCGGCAAGTGGGTCAGCGCCGGATATAAAGGATGATGATATCCGATATTTCTAAAAGATTGTAACATCTAATTTATAGAATGAAGAATGAAATCACTTGATGATAATATTCAAAAATGTATTGTTCAACCAAAAGATCTGTTTTTGCGTCAATTTCCAATAGTTCATATTTTCCCCAACGGTTGTGGGGAAAATGCGAACTGAAAAATCTTACCAATTTTTCTTCATAAATTCACAGGGAGTACGGCCATGACAGTTGATATCAAGATTGATCCTCGGATAGATACGATCTCGATGCCGGAAAATTTAAAAGTCGGTCTTATGATCGCTAATGCAAGAAAAGCGTGCAATGGAAAATGCGATGATGATTTTGCCGGATTTGCTTTCGGCCAGTCCCCGTTTCATGTTCCGGAATCCCTTGCAAATGCTTTGGCCCGAAATGCCAATAAAGGGCATTACTCAGAAGCGGAAGGTATTCTTGAGCTTAGAGAAGCCGTGGCCGATTTCAACAAACGGCATTTTCGTCTTAACGTGGATTCATCGAGGATTATTATCGGTCCAGGGACAAAAGATCTCATATTTACCGTATTTTCCATGATCAGTGGCTCGGTAATAATACCAGCTCCATCCTGGATTGGATATTACCCTCAATTAAAACTNGTATTCTTGAGCTTAGAGAAGCCGTGGCCGATTTCAACAAACGGCATTTTCGTCTTAACGTGGATTCATCGAGGATTATTATCGGTCCAGGGACAAAAGATCTCATATTTACCGTATTTTCCATGATCAGTGGCTCGGTAATAATACCAGCTCCATCCTGGATTGGATATTACCCTCAATTAAAACTGTTGGGCAAACAGTATCATCCCTATAAACTCAGATTAAAATATGATTTTAAAATCCAACCCGATGAACTGGATGATTATCTTGCAAAGCTTGCTCACGAAAAAACCCAACACCTACTGGTTATAAATAATCCTCACAATCCAACGGGTCAGGTTTATTCAAAAGAAGAACTTTCGGAAATTGTTAAGGTTTGTCGAAGGCATGATACGCTGATCCTTGCCGATGAAATTTACGCTTTATCCACCTATAATGTTGAAAATTTCACGAGCCTTGGATTGTTATATCCGGAAGGGGCGTTTATCACCAATGGACTTTCAAAAGATCGGTCGGCCGGGGGTTACCGATTAGGATCATGTATTCTTCCATCCTGTGATTCTGAGAAACTTTTTAATGATTTTTCCAAAATTGCAGCTACGGTCTATACAAATGTATCCACACCAACGCAATATGCTGCCGTAGAAGTGTATCGAACAAATGAAGAAATCGATGAATATTTAAAGATAACAAGGGAAATTCATCGGATGATGGGCTGGTATTTCAGTAAAGAGTTTAACAAATTAGAAGGAGTAGTTGCTACTAAACCTAAAGGAGGGTTTTATTTTTATGCTGATTTTAATCAATTAAGGGAAAAGCTTAACAAAAAGGGAATAATGAATTCGAATGAATTGGGGCAGTTTTTACTCTCCCATCCATACCATGTTGCCATGGTCACCGGAGATACTTTAATGTTGAGCCCTGATGATTATGGTGCTCGTATCGCATTCGTTGATTACAATGGGAAAGAGGCATTTGAAAGATATAAGGCGAATCCTCCAAAATCAGAATACGAGGAAATTGAGTTTGTTAAAAATAATGCCCCCTTGATGATAAACGGCATTGATTCTTTAAAAACCTTCATTGAATTTCTTGAGAACTAAGTCGTCAAGTAAAAATAACTTATACATCTTGCTTGTCCTTTTGCTTCTTTTCTGTGTTGCGTCAAGGCTTACATAACTCGTTATGCGCGCCTTAACGCGCCTTGAAAACAAACAAAATTACGGCGCAATCTGTAGACTTATTTTTACTTGCCTCCTAATTGCTCATTTACAAAGTGAAGTTTCATCAACCTATCCAAAAATGTATTGAATATATCGTATTTTCTATAACGTTCTTATAGGCCTCCAGCCTGGTCATAACACCTGCTATGGCACTATGTTCGTCAAACTCCAGGATCAGACAGGCCTTATCTCCCATGATATACTTGTAAAAATATGTCTGGCAAACACGATCGCATATTCGTCATCTGACAAGCTTCAGCAAGGTTGCAGTATCATGCCTGCCGGGCTTTTTGCCGAGATGACAAGTCGTTTTCAGTGTGTCCTTTGCTTTGGCATACTAAATCCCCCCTTATAGCAGACCGCTGCCCCGTGGAAGCGCATCTTTGAATCGTGACTGCTGAGGCCTCGCCATTGCATGATCGCCAGCCAAGGTCCCGGGTTGCCTTTGGAACGAAATCATCAAACACCGTATTCGAAAAATACTGTACACGTGCCGACAAAATACAGTCTTCACCCCATTTATTTTTTCTATTGTTTTAGTAGGTTCAAAATAAGATGTGGTATATATTGTATCGCAACTAAAAGCTATCTGACACATAGAACGGAAAAAGGCATCACGAACTCAAGTAAAGAAACGAGTTAGAGCGGCAGGAATTTTTTCCCAGAAGAGGAGGAAAACATGGAAAGAATCTCAATGTCTTTCATAAAAAGGTGCCTACTCGCTAGCATCGTCATTTCTTGGGGCCTGTTCACAGAGGCAAAAGCCGACCAAACATCAAGCGATTCCATTCAGTTGGATAACTTCATCCAAGAAGCGGCTGAGAAAAACCCGGAGATTCTGGCAGCCAGAAATCGGTGGCTGAGGGACCAGGATATTATTGAGGCACGGCGAGCCTTTCCTGATCCCCAGATCTCCTATACCCATTTCGTGAAAGATGTGGAAACGAGAGTCGGCCCCCAAAAACGCATCTTCGGCGCGAAACAGAAGTTCCCCTTCTTTGGCAAAAGAGATGCAAGAGCCGAAGTCGCTGCCAAAGAAGCTGAGGCCGCAAAGGCCTCTTACGAAGCTGTCAAACAGGAGGTCATTCGTCAGGTCAAGAACGCGNCCAGATCTCCTATACCCATTTCGTGAAAGATGTGGAAACGAGAGTCGGCCCCCAAAAACGCATCTTCGGCGCGAAACAGAAGTTCCCATTCTTTGGCAAAAGAGATGCCAGAGCCGAAATCGCTGCCAAAAAAGCTGAGGCCGCAAAGGCTTCTTACGAAGCTGTCAAACAGGAGGTCATTCGTCAGGTCAAAAACGCATATTACGAGCTTTATTACATATCAACGGTTCAGGACATAACAAACAACGAAAAAGAGATCTTGAAGAGATTTGAGCGGATTGCGAGGACCAAATACCAGACGGGTGAAGGAAATCAGCAGAACATCTTAAAAGCCCATGTGGAGATCACCAAACTTGACGACAAGCTCCTGACCCTCCATAGCCAAAGGCAAACAGCGGAGGCTATGCTCAATACGTTGCTCAACAGGCCTGTAGAGAATGCAATGGGAAAACCATTGCCACCCAAAATGAGGGGTTTCAATTACTCGAAAGAAGATCTTGTCATGANGGAAATCAGCAGAACATCTTAAAAGCCCATGTGGAGATCACCAAACTTGACGACAAGCTCCTGAACCTCCATAGCCAAAGGCAAACAGCGGAGGCTATACTCAACACGTTGCTCAACAGGCCTGTAGAGAATACAATTGGGAAACCATTGCCGCCCAAAATGAGTGATTTCACTTACACGAAAGAAGATCTTATCATGATGGCTCAGAAAAATCGTCCCGAGCTGAAGGCTGGAATCTCCCTGATCGAGAAAAGCGACATAGCTCACAGGTTGGCTAAAATGGATTATTATCCAGACTTCACCATCGGAGTGAACTACATCCAGATCGACAACGGGCCGTTGGATTTCAGCGACAACGGGCGAGATGCCATGAATGTCATGGTCAGCATGAACCTTCCCATTTGGCAGCAGAAGCGGTCTTCTCAGGTCAGCAGCGCCATCCATATGGTCAAGGCCCAGAAAAACCGTTACGACAATCTCATGAATCAGATTCTGCTTGAGGTTGAAGACACCTATTTCAAGATCGAAGCNGGAGTGAACTACATCCAGATCGACAACGGGCCGTTGGATTTCAGCGACAACGGGCGAGATGCCATGAATGTAATGGTCAGCATAAACGTTCCCATTTGGCGGCAGAAGCGGTCTTCTCAGGTCAGCAGCGCCATCCATATGGTCAAGGCCCAGAAAAACCGTTACGACAATCTCATGAATCAGATTCTGCTTGAGGTTGAAGCCACCTACTTCAAGATCGAGACCGCTCGTGAGACAGTGAATCTGTATAAGAACGTGTTGATACCCCAGGCAGAGCAGTCATTGAAATCAGCCGAAGCTGGATACGTGACCGGCGTGGTTGGTTTTCTTGACCTGCTTGATTCTCAGCGGATGCTTCTGAACATCGAATACGCCTATTGGAAGGCTTATGTTGACTATTTGAAGCATGTTGCTGACATGGAGAGGGCCGCAGGCATTGAACAGGCTGCGGGCATTTCGGAAGATCTTTCNTTGATTCTCAGCGGATCCTTCTGAACATCGAATACACCTATTGGAAGGCTTATGTTGACTATTTGAAGCATGTTGCTGACATGGAGAGGGCCGCAGGCATCGAACAGGCTGCGGGCATTTCGGAAGATCTTTCCCCTCACGTCAAGGAGGGATGAGCATGAACGGAAATACGAAGCAATCAGGAAAAAGAGCCAGGCGGTTTTATCGATCAGCAAGCACCGTGCTATTCGTTTTGAGCCTTCTCCTCATTTCGGAATCATTTGGTGCAGAAGAGATGACCCACTCACCTGGGCAGGCCAAAGATACCCATACCCAACATTCCGGCTCGCCATCCAAGACAGATGAGCAAGGAATCCACAGTGAGCACGGCGAGCAGTCTGAAAACGTGCAGACGGATTTTTCAAAGCACCAGGTCGATATGACCGTGAAATTGACCCCTGAGATGTTGAAGCGAACGGATATCAGGACGGCTCCAGTTGACTATCGAACTCTGGTCAAGGAAATCCGGACAGTTGGGGAAATCACCTATGATGAAAGACGGGTGAAGGTGGTTTCCGCATGGATTGGTGGGAGAATCAACAGACTGTATGTGAATTTTATGGGTGTTGAAGTCAAGAAAGGGACACCTCTGGCTGAGCTTTACAGTCCCGAATTGATTTCTACTCAGCAAGAGTACCTCCTTGCCCTTGAAACGAGGGATAAGATAAAGGCCGGTGGAAATGCACAAGCTCTTAAGGCGGCCGTTGATCTGGTCAATGCCACGAAACAGCGACTGGTGTTCTGGGGAATTTCTCAAGAAGAGATTGCTGAAATGGAGAAGAGTTGTCAGGTCGTCTGTTCAGAGACAACCATCAATGCGCCGATCGGGGGTACGGTGATCCACAAGCAAACCAATGAAGGCCAATACGTGAAGACCGGCGACAAGCTTTTTACGATTGCTGACTTGTCCGTTGTCTGGGCCATGGCAGATGTTTACGAATACGAGATGGCTTGGGTCAAGCAGGGCCAAAAGGTGGCCATCACGTCAGCAGCCTACCCAGGAGACACATTTACTGGCACGGTATCCTTCATTGACCCATTCTTGAATAAGAAAACGCGCTCGGTCAAGGTGCGCATAGATGTGCCCAATCCGGAGCGCATGCTTAAACCCGGCATGTTTGTGGACGTCAGATTGAAGATCCCTCACGCGGGCTACAAGCCGGTCCTTGCTATACCGTACACAGCTGTTTTGGATACCGGAGCAAGAAAGCTGGCTTACGTTGATTTGGGAGAAGGAACGTTCAAGCCGGTTGAGATCGAGGTCGGAAGCAGAGCCGGGGGCTGGGTCCCAGTTGTATCCGGCCTTGAAAAAGGCCAGCGAGTGGCCGTATCAGCCACTTACCTTCTCGACTCTCAGCGTACTCTGGGGGGCGCAGCATCTGGAGAGTATGGCGGGGCAATCGAACACAGTCATTAAAGAGGCGGACAAGGAACGTAATAGAAACCGGAGTTTGGGGCTATGATCAACAGAATTATTGCATGGTCTATCTCTAACCGATTCATGGTTCTTGCCTTTGCAGCGGCCTTTATAGGGGCTGGTTGGTGGGCGATGAAAAGGACCCCTGTCGACGCCATTCCCGACATCGGCGTTAATCAACAAATCGTTTATGTGGAATGGTCAGGAAGAAGCCCAAAAGACATAGAGGATCAAATCGTATATCCCTTGACGACCAGTTTACTGGGCATTCCTGGTGTGGAAGTTATTCGTTCCAACGCCATGTTTGGATTTGGGACAATTAACATTGTCTTTGAGGACAAGATCGACTTCTACTGGTCCCGAACCCGGGTGTTAGAGCGGATAAACATGGCTCAGAAAGACCTTCCTGAGGGAGTGGTTCCCGTACTCGGCCCCGACGCAACGGCTCTTGGGCAGGTATTCTGGTACACCATCGAGAACGGCTACTATTGCCCCGATCATCCAAGAAAGGTTTATGAAAGGGCTGGAAAGTGCCCAGAAGATGGTCGGCCTCTTGTTCGTTCGCAGCAGAACTTAGCAGAGCTGAGGTCAATACAGGACTGGTTTATTAAATTCCAGCTCACAGCCGTGCGGGGTGTGAGTGAAGTGGCCAGTGTTGGAGGCTATGTCAAACAGTACCAGATCGATGTTGATCCCAACAAGATGCTTTCCTATGGAATCGACATGAAACAGCTCATCAGGGCTGTCAAAGAAAGCAATATCGATGTAGGTGCCAAGGTTATAGAAGAAGGTGGTGCAGAGTGGATCGTTCGAGGTTTGGGGTTTATCAAGACCCCGGAAGATATAGAGAACATTGTCATTGGGTCTCACGAAGGCGTTCCTGTCTATGTGAAGAACATTGCTGTTGTCACTTTGGGTCCTGAGTTTCGCCGCGGGGCCCTGGTTAAAGATGGTGAGGAGACCGTGGGCGGGATCGTCCTGATGCGCTACGGTGAAAACCCCCTGTCGGTCATCGAAGGCGTGAAATCCAAAATCGAAGAGATCAAAACAGGGCTTCCGCCTGGAGTCAGGATCAACGGGTATTATGATCGATCTGATCTTATCCAGAGAGCAGTTCACACCCTGAGGGTTGCCCTCATAGAGGCCCTCGTTATTGCGCTGTTGGTGGTCCTCGTATTTATGGGAGAGATTCGAAGCAGCCTGATCATTTCAATGATCCTGCCAGCCGGGATCCTCATGTCTTTTGTGGTGATGTACATTCTTAAAGTCTCTTCGAATATCATGGCTTTGGGAGGACTGGCCCTTTCCATTGGTGTGATGGTCGACGCCGGCATTATCATGACAGAGAATATTGCGAGGCACATTTCAGCGGCCCCTCACAAGAAGAAGTCTGTGGTTGCCTTGAAGGCCGCTCGTGAGGTGGGGGGAGGCATTTTCTTCTCCATGCTGATCATTATTACGGCCTTTGCCACAATCCTTTCCCTTACCGGTCAGGCCGGAAAACTCTTCAGACCGCTGGCTTTGACCACCATTTCGGCCATGGGCAGTGCAGCGCTCCTGTCCATCACCGTCATTCCGGTACTGTGTATCCTCATTCTAGGTAGAAAAACGAAGCCGCCGGAGAAGCATCTGATCACGAGGGTCTTACAGTCGGCTTATCGGCCGATAATCAGGTGGAGCCTGGATCATAGATTTCTCGTGATCCTGTTCGCGCTGGTCTTCATTGCTATCAGCGTGGTTCCCATGATGGGGGCACGACTCATTACGACACCTATGTCCAAGATTATGCCTGTCCACAGCATACCTGTGCTGCACAGGATTGTGGCCGGCCTGGAGTCGATCTTGCCGGGCATTAAGAGCGAGTTCATGCCACCGTTGAACGAAGGCGATTTACTTTACATGCCTGTCCTTTTGCCGGGTGCTTCCCTGACCCAGGTGAAAGAAGTTCTCACCAAACAGACTTCTATCATCAAGGAATTTCCTGAAGTGGTCACCGTGGTTGGAAAACTGGGACGTGCCGACACGGCGACAGATCCTGCGCCTGTGGGAATGATAGAGGCGATCATCGTCATCAAACCTGAGAATCAATGGCGGCCGGGGATGACCAAAGCAAAACTAATCAACGAGATCATTAAGAAGACAGAGATGCCCGGCGTAATACCGATCATGACACAACCCATTCGTAATCGCATTGACATGCTTGCCACCGGCATTCAAACGCCGGTTGGGATTAAGGTATTCGGTTCAGATCTGAAGGAAATCGAACGGCTCGCATTGAAGATTGAAGAGGTTCTGCGGACAATCCCAGGGGTCGTGAGCCCTTATGCAGAGCGCATTGGAAACAAACCATACCTTGAGATTGAAATCGATCGGAATGAAGTGGCTAGACATGGCATCAGGGTGGGCGATGTTCAGGCCCTGATCATGACAGCCCTGGGAGGCATGAACATTACCACAACAGTCGAGGGAAGAGAGCGTTACCATGTCCGTGTCAGGTATATGCGGGAATTGAGGGACAACGTGGAGGCGATCAAGCGGGTGTTGGTCGACTCCCCTTTTGGTTACAAGGTCCCACTGTACCAATTGACTGAGATCGTCAGAAGCCTGGGGCCCGCAAAGATAGCGAGCGAAGACACCCTCCTGTTCTCACGCATTTTTGTAGATGTGGACACAGAAAAGACGGGCATTGTCGATTTTGTGACCGAAGCTGACAAAATTGTGAAGAAGGCCGTTACCTTCCCTCCCGGCTATTACATGACCTGGAGTGGGCAATATGAGTACGAACTTCAATCGAGAAAGAGGCTGATGGCGGTTGTGCCGGTCTGTATCCTAGTCATTTTTGTCCTCCTTTACATGAAGTTTAAGTCCTTCTCGGCAGCGCTAATCCTTATGCTCGCCGTGCCCTTTGCCTTTGTAGGCGGGATCTGGCTGCAGTATCTCATGGGAATCAAATTCTCAACGGCTGTGTGGGTAGGATACCTGGCCTTGTTTGGAATATCTGTTGAGNCGGTTGTGCCGGTCTGTATCCTAGTCATTTTTGTCCTCCTTTACATGAAGTTTAAGTCCTTCTCGGCAGCGCTAACCCTTATGCTCGCCGTGCCCTTTGCCTTTGTAGGCGGGATCTGGCTGCAGTATTTCATGGGAGTCAAATTCTCAACAGCCGTGTGGGTGGGATACCTGGCCTTGTTTGGGATATCTGTTGAAGACGGGATCGTCATGGTTGAATATCTTCTGCTGCAAAAGGAGGGAGGACGACCAGGTAAACCCCTCAAAGAGATCGTCACTGATGCCGCTCTGCTGAGAGTCAGGGCGATTACCATGACAACTGCCACGACCGTTCTGGCCCTCATGGCCATCATGTTGTCTACCGGGACAGGCTCAGAAGTGATGAAGCCTATCGCCACTCCGGTCGTAGGAGGGATAGTCACAGCGACTCTGACAAACCTGATCATCGTCCCAGTTCTGTTCTATNCGCCACTCCGGTCGCAGGAGGGATAGTCACAGCGACTCTGACAAACCTGATCATTGTCCCTGTTTTGTTCTACNTCATGGTTGAATATCTTCTGCTGCAAAAGGAGGGAGGACGACCAGGTAAACCCCTCAAAGAGATCGTCACTGATGCCGCTCTGCTGAGAGTCAGGGCGATTACCATGACAACTGCCACGACCGTTCTGGCCCTCATGGCCATCATGTTGTCTACCGGGACAGGCTCAGAAGTGATGAAGCCTATCGCCACTCCGGTCGTAGGAGGGATAGTCACAGCGACTCTGACAAACCTGATCATCGTCCCAGTTCTGTTCTATTGGCTGAACAGGAAAAGAGAGGTCCAAGAATAAGCAATGAGCATTGAACTCGGTCATTTGCAGGCAGGATCGCCGTGAAGCTGATAGGAAATTGCTTTTTCGAGATTCATCAAGTGTGGCCATCAGTGGCGCCACTTGATGAAAAGAATAGCCTGTACACAGGCCCCAAATGTCAAGAGGCGTCAAGAAGCGGTAATCTCAGAGCATCATGAATCCATTTCGCCGTCTATAAAGGCCGATTCGCACTAATTTTACTGAAATCGTCACCGGTTGGCGGTTCTGGCAAGTATTTTGGCACGAACGTATCCCTGCTGCCCTATAGTACGTGGTTAGTGAAGAATTACTTTCAACTTAAAAGTATGCTAATCTTGGATGAACCAAAATTCTATTGTAAAGTGTCGATTATTCCCACTATATAAGAGGGACAAATTTTAAAAATGCGAATTGAAAAACCAGAGGGGAAAAATGTATTTTAAGCAGATAGCAGTAGAAGGCATGGGATGTCTTTCCTATATTATCGGATGCCCTATGGCACGGGCTGCTTGCGTGGTCGATCCTAAAAGAGATGTCTACGATTACATCGATCTCGCACGGAAAAACGGCATGAAAATTACTCACATTTTTGAAACCCATATCCACGCAGACCATGTCAGCGGAAACATGGAGTTAAAATCGAGAACAGGCGCTGATATTTACTTTGCAAAAGATACACCTGTCCGCTTTGAGCATAAAGAAGTCGATGAAGGAGATATCCTCGAGATTGGAAATGCCAAACTTGAGTTTATCAAAACTCCGGGACATACCCCGCATGCGATGTCTATTTTGGTTACCGACAAATCGAGAAGTGTTAAACCGTGGTTTGTTCTTACCGGAGACTGCATGTTTGTCGGAGATGTCGGAAGACCCGATCTTGCGGGGGCAGAACTTATCGATGAACAGGTAAAAAATCTTTACGATTCGCTTCATAATAAATTAGGAAGGCTTCCGGACAGTATAGAAATATTTCCCGCACATGGAGAAGGTTCTCTGTGCGGAAGAGGTATGAGTACTAAGCCGAGTTCTACGATCGGATTTGAAAAAGAGAATAATCCTTCCCTACTTCTTTCATGGAAGGATTTTCAGACGGCGTTCAAAAAGGATTTCCCGGAAAGACCTAAAAGTTTTTCGCATATAATCAAAACAAATACAAACGGTCCCCAGCTTCTTGAGCGGTGTCCTGCATTAAAGGATTTATCTCCTTTTCAGGTAAAAGAGCGAATCGAAAAAGGCGCTTTGGTTTTGGATACCCGCGATACTGCTGCATTCGGAGGAGTTCATATTCCTGGAAGTATCAATATCGGTTTTGCCAAACAGACCGCAAACTGGATCGGAATGGTTATAGAGCCGGAATCTAAGTTGATACTTGTCGTTACTGATGAACAAGCTTATGAAAAAATGCGTATTCAACTGCACCGGATCGGGTATGACAATATTACTGGATTTCTTTACGGGGGAATTGCCGCATGGCAGGAGATGGGTTTTCCTATAGCGCAGTTGTGGCAGATTTCGGCAGCCCATCTAAGAGAAAAACTCGAGAAAAAAGACTACCGATACTTTTTCGATATCAGGACGTCTGCCGAATGGCATATTGGACATGTTAAAGAAGCGGTTCATCTTCCTTTGACCGAATTGATGAAAAAACTGCCGGATATACCGAAAGATGAGGAAGTTATTGTAACCTGCGCCGTAGGTTACAGGGGAAACATTGCTGCAAGTTTTCTTGCTGGCAAAGGTTTTACACACGTTCACAGCCTTGCGGGCGGTATGAAGGCATGGATAAATTCGGGCTATCCTGTGATTAGGTAATTTATCCACAAGTATCGGCTTATTATAACCGGATAATAGCGTTTTCAAGTTCTTCGACATTCGATCAGACATTGTGCATTGTCTGCTCGAATGTCGAAGAACTTGCAGAAAGGAATAGATTCACTCGCTGGGCGCTACTTCCTCTTTCACCTGTGGTCCTTTACGATTTCCGAACTTGGGAAGAGGAGCAGAGAGATCGGCCCTTTTCTCAATGATCCGTTGCAAATAAGCATGGAGCAAGCTAATGAACTGAAAGAGATATGGTCGAGGCTATCTGAATTAAGCGGATTTCCGGAGCCGTACCTGGCAGGGCGAATGAGTGCCTACTGCCGATGGTCGAACATCTATTCCCAACAGTTAATACGTGAGGATATTCGTGATCTGACCGTCGTGAAATCTGTCGTGGATGTGGAAACGTTCTATCTTTTGTTGCCATCAAAGGTAGGAAGTCCTATCTCTGCACCTTCGTTGTCTCACGACTTGAAGGTTTCTTATAATTGTGTTCGGAGTTGGTTGTCGGTTTTTGAAAGATTTTTCCTCACTTTCAGTATTGGCCCATGGACCGGAGAATTGCACGACAATTCAAAAAAACGGAAGGTGTATCTCTGGGATGCACCCCGGATACCGGCGATTCAACTTGTCGAGGAAAACGAAAGTTACCGCATGATACCAAATGGAAACCAGTACATACTGGTTGCTCCCGCATACCAGTGGCTTTCGAATTTGCCTTAGTCTTGCGTTGGAAGAAGTCGAAAAACTCAATCAGGCAGAGCAACTTCGTCTTCTTGAGCAAATTGCGGTCTTGATTCGGAGCAAGGCAACTGTTTCAGAAATGCGCCCATGTCCGCATCTTTCCGGATTCCCAGACGGGTCAGAGAAAAATCATATCTGACCGGATCTGCGGGAGCAATAGATCGGAAGGCCTTGGTGATTTCCATTGCCGCACGCATATCTGCCTGTCTCCGAGTTGTAAGCCCAAGCAACTGACAAATCTTGTGCATATGAGTATCAACTGGAACTATCAGCTTTGATACAGGC
>NKAJ01000213.1_pt2 | contig 13210 bp, 15 predicted proteins | sample 1556001 | NCBI WGS metagenome assembly NKAJ01 (sample SAMN06204642, study PRJNA360343) | marine sediment metagenome | isolation source: Jiulong cold seep at northern South China Sea | place: China: South China Sea, Jiulong cold seep | collected 2013-06 | reverse complement strand
CTATTAATATATTATTCCAGTTGAAATGAAGGGGTTAAATTCGACCATTTTCATACCGAATCATCCAACCCACTTAACCTTTCAAGCTAATGCTTACGCATTATATCCATTATTCCAGCCTTGGCACTCACTGGAGGTGCTGCATTTAAGCCACAAAGTTGCATACCAGAACCTCCAAACATCTCATTATTCAGCCTATCAGTAATTTCCTTGAAAATCCTCTTATATGCAGTACAATGGGGATCTACGTCCACAATTTCACCATCATACGGTGCTGTGGCATTGTAGGGACATCCTCCCCGACAAAAATTAATGTAACTACAATCCCCGCATTTCTCGTCCACAAGTTCCTTATACTCCTGCATAAGCTTCCATGCATCAGACCGGGTAAGGTCTTCCATGCTGGGACGATCAGAAACATTACCCATAACATACTCTGGCATACCTACATAGCGATAGCAGGGATATATGCTCCCATCAGGTCCTACCGCGAAAGTATCACCCATACAATCCACAAAAGTGCATACATTGCCCCGGCCCGTGAACACACACCTGCATATATCGTTAATATTCATAACCTCAATATCATCCAGGTGTTCCAGATATTTATCCAGCAGGAAAACTAACAATTCCCCGTACTCTTCAGGTTCAAGAGCCAGCTCTTCCGGGTCATGACTGCGTAACGATGGCAATGCAGGATGTAACTTCAGATTTAAACCATTCTCAAGGAAGAAATTGAAAATATCTTCTCTGGACTTCACAGAAATAGAAGTAAAAGTGCAGATAAAGCTCACCTTAAGACCATTTTCCGTTGCAATTTTATAGCCTCGCATAGTTTTATCAAAATATCCTTCCCCTCTTTGCGAGTCATTAAGCTCCTTTGGACCATCTATACTGGAACCAATTGGAATATCATACTCAGCCAGTATCCGGGCAAGTTCCGGCGTCATTTTCCAGAGATTAGTTTGCAATGCGAATGCAATCTTCTGTTCACTTAACCCCTCAGCAATTAATGGTAAAGCTTTCCTGAAAAAATCCGCGCCCGCTAATAACGGCTCCCCGCCGTGGAAGGTAAAAGTAACCGGCTCATCCCGGAAATCCTTGACCCATTTAACCACTTGTTCGATAGTCNATAGTTTCAACACTCATTACTGGAGAGTCTTCCTCAGAACTCCAGCAATAAGAACAATTAGCAGGACAGCCTAACGTAGGTATCAGCATCACATGAAAAGGCATATAATATCTCCTATTTTGAGTTTCTTCAAAGTATTAATGGGTTTAATAGTTTTCCAGTAATAGATGTAGTAGAATTGAGCTGAATAAAAATGAAATGGTAGCCCTGTCTCTTATGCCGGCACTTCAAAGCTCAGTGCTTTGACCGGGCATTCCTTGACGCAAATGCCACAGACATCACACAGGTTGTAGTCTATGACAGCCTTGCCTTCTGTTATAACAATAGCCCTCGGCTCGCTGGGACAACTCCTCTCACAAATACCGCACCCTGCGCAAATCTCTTCCGTCCATACTAATTTCTAATCGTCTGTATTTGGAAAAACTCACAAATGTTCTGATTGTACTCCTATATATGATTACAGTTAACTCTGATTAAAGTCTATGCTCATGATATGTTTGGACAATTNTTCTGATTGTACTCCTATATATGATTACAGTTAACTCTGATTAGAGTCTATGTTCATAATATGTTTGGACAATGGTTGATACTCTTTGTTACAGTTCCATTCATAGAACTATACATACTCATCGAGATGGGTAGCCGCCTGGGAGTCATACCCACCCTGGGTCTCGTTGTCATCACAGGTATAGCCGGGGCCGCGCTGGCAAAGCACCAGGGCCTGGGCGTAATGCACCGCATCCAGAGTGAAATGTCATTCGGCCAGATGCCCGGAGATGCCCTGTTCGATGGCTTGTTGGTGTTAATCGGCGCCATACTGCTGCTCACTCCCGGCATCCTCACCGACCTTATCGGCTTTTCGCTGCTTATACCCGGCACTCGGCTCCTGTTTAAAAAACATCTTAAAAACTGGGCCAGTAAAAAGATACGCACAGGACAAATTGTCTATACTCAACCCGGTCAGTATGTGTAACCTCATCAATGATATTAAATATAAAGAATACAACAATAGAGCATTATTATTTTCCATTTTATCACTGGAGGACACACATAGTTGAGCAAACCTACTGTTAATATCGGCATCGTGGGCCATGTAGACCACGGAAAGACCACGCTGGTCAGCGCCATATCAGGCATATGGACCGACAAACATAGCGAGGAGATAAAACGGGGCATCTCTATCAGGCTTGGTTATGCCGATTCCACCTTTAGAAAATGTCCCAAATGCGACGTGCCTGATGCTTACACAGTGGCCGACACCTGTGAACAATGCAACACCGCCACAGAAGAAGTCAGGACAGTATCTTTTGTAGATTCACCCGGCCACGAAACACTCATGGCCACAATGCTCTCTGGTGCAGCCATCATGAACGGAGCCGTACTTGTCATTGCAGCCAATGAGGCATGTCCCCAGCCCCAGACCAAAGAACACCTGATGGCACTGGACATCATAGGCATTAAGAACATCGTCATAGTCCAGAACAAAATTGACCTTGTCAGCAGGGAAAAAGTTCTTGAGAACCATCAACAGATACTGGATTTTGTCAAAGGAACAGTTGCAGAAGGTGCCCCCATCATTCCATTATCTGCCCAGCAGTCCATTAACATTGATCTTTTAATCCAATCCATAGAAGAGAACATCCCAACGCCTGAACAGAACTTGGATGAATCAGCCCGGATGCTCATAGCCCGTTCATTTGACATCAACAAACCCGGCACAAAACCGGGCAAGGTCTCAGGTGGTGTAATAGGCGGGACCATAAGCCAGGGTTCACTTAGTCCAGGTGATAAGATAGAGATCAGACCCGGACGCAAAATCGAATCTGGCGGAGTGGTGAGCTGGGAGTCCATAAAAACTGAAGTGACCGTTATCATGGCCGGAACTAATAAGTTAAAAACCGCCACTCCCGGTGGGTTGATAGGAGTTGGGACAAAACTTGACCCTTCCATCACCAAGAGCGATAGTTTGGTAGGTCAGGTAGCAGGAGAGTCAGGAGCCCTTCCCCCCACAAGGAATGGATTTGTCATGGAGATTAGATTGCTCGAAAGAGTTGTGGGTTCAGCCGACGAACTGGTTATCGACCCCATACATTCCAATGAACCACTTATGCTCAACATAGGGACCGCTACCACTGTGGGTTTAGTAACCAGTGCCCGTAAAAATGAAGTTGAAGTTAAACTGAAAAGACCGGTCTGTGCCGATGAAGGTGACAGCGTGGCAATCAGCCGAAGAGTCGGAGCCAGGTGGCGACTCATAGGTTCAGGCACTATAAAATAATCAAGATGGTTAATATGAAAGTAATTATCGATACCAATGCTTTCATGATTCCTGTCCAGTTCGGAGTGGATATCTTCAAGGAACTTAACCGATTGGGATTTGATGAGTTTTTGGTGCCGTCAGGTGTTGTAAGGGAACTGAAGACCTTAAAACAACTGGCAAAGGGTAAGGATAAACTGGCAGCAAATGCTGGTTTTACCCTGACACAGCAGTGTACACAGGTGACGACAGAAGGGCCTGTTGATGATGCAATCATAGAATTGGCAATTGAAGAAGAGGCTGCAGTTTTAACAAATGACATAGAGCTTAAGAAAAGATTATGTAGTAAGGACATCACAGTAGTGTACTTGCGCGGAAAGGATCATCTTGAAAAGATGTGAAATGTTTGGCATATTCACTTAATTATTAATTACTTTAATTATAGAGACAGAGGATTATTGAATGTACAAGAAAATGAAACTGGCTGATACAGTACGTATCGCTCCAGAACTGCTGGGAGATGATGTTAACAATGCAGTCAAGGTTGCCCTTATAAACAAACTGGAAGGGCAGATAGATAAGAAAGTAGGAGCTATTGTTGCCATTATAGACGTTGAAGAAGTTGGTGACGGGCACATCATTGCAGGTGATGGCGCGGTATATTATGAAAGCGTGTTCGATGCACTGGTTTTCAAGCCCGAACTGCAGGAGATCATCGAAGGAAGTGTTGTANGATGGCGCGGTATATTATGAAAGCGTGTTCGATGCACTGGTTTTCAAGCCAGAACTGCAGGAGATCATCGAAGGAAGTGTTGTAGAAATTGTTGAATTCGGTGCATTCATAGGTATAGGACCCATGGATGGACTTATCCATGTCAGCCAGATAACAGACGAGTACATATCCTATGATTCCAAGAACGCCCGCCTGGTGACAAAGGAAAGCAACAGGTCCCTCTCAGAAGGGGACATTGTACGCGCCAGGATTGTTGCTGTGAGCATCAACGAGCAGGAACCAAGGGATAGCAAAATCGGTCTGACCATGCGCCAACCCTCACTTGGTAAGATAGAATGGATTGAAGAAGACCAAAGAATGAAGGACAAGGCAGAGGCCTGAATAAGGGTGATACAGGGATGTCAGATAAAGCATGCAATGATTGTCACAGGATTACTTCAGGTACCGCATGTGCAGTTTGCGGATCAAGTACCCTCAGTTCCGACTGGAGCGGTTATGTAATAATTATCGACCCATCACGTTCTAATATTGCAAAAAAACTCAAGGTGGATCTTCGTGGCGAATATGCACTGAAGGTCCGGTAGTGGATTTATGCTTAAGACCATCCTGGGGAAGACATTCTGCCTGCCAGAGTCCATGCGCCATGAGATGCGGAAGCAGTTCGGTGTGCTATACCCTGGAGATAGTATAGAAACCACCCGGAAAATGCTTGCCGATATTGGGATTCCTGCCAAACTTATTGTCGTTGGTGACATCTCAACGTTTAATATGCTCCAGTGTGATACCGTGCCTGACATCTCGATAGTTGATGAGAAAACACATCGAGCCCCGGCAGAGAATAAGATAATAAAAGGTATCAGGCATCCGGATTTCAGGGAAGTTCTGATTGAAAACCCTGCTGGTTGTGTGACACATGAACTGGTATCTGCACTTACTCAGGCCCTGGATGCTGACGAACCAGTTCAGATCATGGTGGAAGGTGAAGAAGACCTGGCTGCATTACCGGCAATTGTGCTTGCACCCCTGTCATCAGTGGTTATATACGGGCTGCCTGATGAAGGTGCCATAATGGTAAAGGTCACATCTGATGTAAAGACCCAGATATTCGGTATGCTGGAAAGAATGGCCAGCGAATGAAAGATTTTAATTCAGTTTGATAGAAAAGTACATATCCAATAATAAGATTAATGAAGGCTATATTCTAACGATAATATAATGGAGGATTCAATTTGGACATTGAAATTACAAAAGAGAGGGTAAACCCTCTACTTGATAGAAATGAGATTACATTCAACATCTCAAATACTGGAGCAACACCTTCCAGGGACGATGTAAAGAACAAACTGGTCGCAATGCTTAATTCCAAGTATGAACTGGTGGTATTAGGTAACCTGGCAACTGAATACGGTGCCCAGAAAACAGTTGGGTATGCTAAGATATATTCTGATGCAGCACGGGCAGCAGAGGTGGAAAACGAATATATCATCAAGCGGAATAAACCCAAGCCTGTGGGAGAAGTTGAAGAGGAACCAGCCACGGCAGCTGTAGATGAAACAGCTGAAAAGGCCGGGGAAGAAGCGCCTGTTACAGAAGAAGCTTCTGAGGAAGCAAAATAAACTGAAGAATAATGGTGATTACAATGGCTGCACATAAATATTACGAAGTATCTGATAACTCAATCAAGAGAATTAGGCAGACTTGCCCCCGCTGTGGTGAAGGTTTCTTCCTCGCAGAACACAAAGATAGGCTGACCTGCGGTAAGTGCAATTATACTGAGTTCAAGAAATAATTGCGCTCCTACCTTTTTTTGTAATTATTTTTCATTCACTGGAATTATAATAAATTTGTATTATATATATTCCACTTGAAATGTAGTGGTTGTAGTGATACAAACTAACCCAGCCGCTTTCGTAGTTCTTCTATTCCATATCTTAGTTTGATAATCCGGCTTCGTCCCCTTGTACCTTTACCTGTGAAATTTGTATCCACCAGTTTCAAAACCAGTAATTTTTCCAGGGTCTCATAGTATCTGGTATATCCAAGCCCTGTCTTTTCATGGAATGTCTTGTAAAGTTCACCAGTTGTAATCTCTGCAAGGTCTAAAATCAATTCCAGTAAGGTCTTTTCTTCTTTTTTCAAAGATTTTAACAGGTAAGTGAGATGCACCAGTTTTGAGGATTCGTAAGCGCCATTTACATCATCCAGTGAAATGGTCCGGTTCGCACGTCTTTCAGCGCTCAAGCCCGAGCGCTTAAGCAGGTCGATGCCTACCCTCAAATCTCCCAGCAGTTCGGCATATTCAACCACTGCATCGAGTACATCAGAACTCACCACATCAGGGAAGAAGCCCAATTTTATTCTATTGTCCAGAATATCACGTATCTCGTCGGTGTTGTATCGAGGGAATTTTATCTCTTCCGGGAGAAACACGGACTCCACCTTTGGGTCCAAATGAAATCCCGTACCGGTATCACTTAATATTGATATCACACCTATGCGGGCACCTGGATTTGTTTCATGGGCGCGAAGTAATGAATAGAATACTTTGTCGTGTTCGCCTTCATGGAACAGGTAATTCACATCATCCAGAGCGACTACCAGCACTGTTTCCTCGTCTGCCAGGTGCTGGGTTATTTTTTCATAGATCTTCTGGAATGATACACCCGAGGAAGGGGGACTGTGGTTGAACAATTTTTTAAAAATCCGGGAGAATACTGTAAAGCGTGTGGAATTGGCCTGGCAGTTAATGTAAACAGGTATCACTTTCGATTTGACCTTTTCTATCTCCTCGAACAGTTTGTTCACTCCAGTAGTTTTGCCTGTACCCGGAGAACCTATGCACTGCACATTGACAGGTCTGCCACCGCGCAGGGCAGGTTTTACGCAGTACATGAGGGTCTGCATCTGGGTGTCACGGTGGGCGAAGTACTCGGGTATGTGGTCCAGTTCGAACAGGTCCGGGTCTTTGAATATGGTTTCATCCCACATTAAGAGGTCTTTGTTCATGTCATCCACTATTTGTTTTAATCCTGAATGGTACTTTAGTTCATTTTTGAATATTAAAAGGTTGTCAATGAGTCCGGTACGAAACGTATATATTATGATAATATAATTAAGAGAAAGTCTCAGCACGGGCTGGTAGCTTAGACAGGCAGAGCGATGGACTCTTAATCCATCGGCCAGGGGTTCAAATCCCTTCCAGCCCGCCATAATCATTTTTTAAATAGAGACCGTTACATTACATGTTGGTATTATCAAACTAACCACAGATGAACGCCGATAAACGCGGATACGCTGCCTGGAACTCTGCGTTCATCTGCGGTTTTATTAAATTCACCGACACGAATTGTAACGGTCTCATTAAATACAATCAATTATATAGTATGTTTTTTTAAGGTATAGTTCTGGACAGATTTGAAAAAATCAATAGATATGTTTAATTTATAATAATTATAAATGGTATTGTAATGGAAAATATTTGNGCAGGGTTGATACAGATGGTCAATAAGAGTTCCAATTCACCATACATTAACACCGAATACGTGAACATGAACACAGTCTGTAAACTGACAGGTATAACCCTAAAGCACATGAAGACCATCAGAAAAGGCTCACGTATTAAGTNGGTTGTCTGGTATTAATGCGAAAAGCACTGAAAACAAGGCACTCAGAAAAAGTAAAAAAGATATTTCGGTTGCCATATTAAATATAACAAAAAGCGGGGCTAACAAGACCAGGATAGTCTATAAGACTAATCTGAACTTCGTTCTGGCCGATAAATATCTTGATTTTCTACAACATAACGGACTTGTAGAAGCAAAATATGATTCCACTTATTATCAAATTACTGAAAAGGGAAAGGATTATTTGAATAAAATGCAGGATATCAATACCCACGTGTAATTAACATCAGGCTTGTGATATCAATGGACCTGCGTGAAATCCTGCACAAACACAAAGAATCTTTTAGAAAGAAACTGGTGGAGTCCCTCTCCAATCAACATTCCATGCCGACTGGAGAGGTTATGAAGCAGTTCGGCGACAACATAGAAATCCTGGTCACCTCAAGGTACGCACCGCTTGAACAGATAGTAGATGACATTTGCGTCGTCAAAAAACCCGTAGTGCTGAACATCATGCGTGATAGGCAGCGTGAGGATAAGTGCAAGATATGTGAGTCCAACGAGCCCAACATCCAGGCCCTGGACCAGATGCACGGCAATGCCATATCTATATTTGAGATAAGTGAAGACAGTGCAGCAGGTGCCATTTACCATGTGCTGTTCACAGGTGCTCCTGATGAGGACAAGAAACTACCCCTGACCGCAGTAATACATAATTGCGATGTAAAACGAGTTTGGGCAGGCAAGAAAGTGGACGTATCGGTGTATACTGGCCTGATCCACAAAGTACTGGTTTAATCCCCGGGTCCGATATTTTTTCGGAAAATTATTGTGTCCACCCCTACATCCCTGTGATCTTTCAACGTTTGTGTGCACGAGTATCCCAGCTTCCGGTACATCTCATATGCGCCAGGGTTTGTTGACCATGTGGTAACATTGATAGAGGAGATACCTGCATCCTGGAGTTTTTGCGTCAGGACCGCATCCAGTTTTCTGGCAATATCCTGTCCTCTGTGGTTGGGACTCACAGCCAAAAACGATGTATAGGCTTCGCCGATACCATTCCGGTTCTCAAGATATCCCAGGGCACCCACCATTGTGCCGTTTATCTCAGCAATCAAATAATTGGAATCAGTACCTGCGAGGCAGCTGGATATCCTGCCAGGGATACCGCCCGAGCGTGCAGATAATGGTGGAAAGAATTCATGGTCCACCAGTTCCATAAAACGTCTTATTTCCCCAAAATCACTTGCATCGGCCTCTCTTATTTCCATGAGAACCTACATTCGGGTCATATCTTTAAAGTCNGACGTATCGGTGTATACTGGCCTGATCCACAAAGTACTGGTTTAATTCCCGGGTCCGATATTTTTTCGGAAAATTATTGTGTTCACCCTACATTCGGGTCATATCTTTAAAGTCAATAATGCTTGAAATGGGATGTATGGACACTTCTATTCCACTCTCCTCCACTGCAACCATATTGTTAATACCAGCATACAGGGACACCCCTATCTTACCCGCGTTTACTGGAGCCCTGAGCACCGGGGTGCCGGGTTCACCAACTTCAATAACCCCGTCAATATCAATTCCCTTTGCTTTCTCAAGCACTTCAATGGCATGATCCCTGGCTGACACGGGAATCTCGCGTACATTTGCCAGCAGTTTCCCATTACCCGTTTTCAGGGCTTCCATAACCGATGTCATTCCTTTATTAATAAAAATCTTCATGGGGTCGATGGTGGTCCCATTATACAGGATGATATCTGAAAAATCAACGGGTTTTTCATCAATCACCCGGACCAGCCCGCCGTATTTTGTGTTAACCGGTATACCACTGCGTGCAAGTATCCCGTCAATGGTAATGCTGCATACCGTGGCAATGCCCACTTTGTCCTGGGGTATTTTGATACCCAGGCTGTCCTCTTCAAGTATCTTGGTATATGGGCTTATTGAATACGGACTCTCACTGAAAGCTGTAATGACATCAATGGCCTCATCAAAATCATCCTTATCTATCAATGCAGTATTCACTATCACGCTGCCCTCCCCGGTATTTACATCAATGTTTGTATTATATACCAGTTCGTCAATGGTAGTGATGACAAAACCCACTCTATGCCCGATAAGCCCGTCTTCAAGTTCACGGAGGCCACTTTCAGTGATCACACGACCCGAGTATCCTTCCCTGGCAGTAAGACCACGCTCATCAAGTATCCTCAGATGATACCTGACCCCTCTTTCCCCTATTTTATATCCTCGCTCCCTCATTTTATCAGCAATAATACGTGCACCAATAGCACCATCACTCTCGCTGATGATACGCAGTATCTCACTCAATTTTCTCTGTACCTGGGGGTCTGTATTGGAAGATATCATGTAGTTTTTTTTACACCTGTTTTACATAATATTGATATAACGCTGGATTTCCCAGTTATGTACCTGTACCCTGTATGCATCCCATTCGGCACGACCCAACCTCAAAAAGTCATTGGAAACATGGGAGCCAAGGGCATTAATTATTACTTCATCCTGTTCCAGTTCGTTTATGGCATCCCTGAGAGTCCCGGGGAGTGAACCAATATTCCGGTCCTTGCGTTCTTCGGCATCCATTTCATATATGTTATCACTCACGGGTTCACCAGGGTCGATTTGGTTCCTGATGCCGTCAAGACCGGCAGTAAGTATGGCCGCAAAAGTGAGGTACGGGTTACAAGATGGATCAGGACTGCGCAGTTCTATCCTGGTACTGGAACCCCTGGCTGCAGGTATCCTGATAAGTGAACTCCGGTTTGCGCCGGACCATGAGATATATACCGGGGCTTCATATCCGGGCACCAATCGCTTATATGAATTGACAGTAGGATTGGTTACAGCAGTGATGGCATTAATGTGTTTTAGCACTCCACCAATGAAATATTTCAAGGTATCACTGACACCGTATTTTGCATCCGGATTGTAAAAAGCATTTTTGCCGTCCTTGAATAGGGAAATGTTGGTATGCATGCCACTCCCATTCTCGCCGAACAGGGGTTTTGGCATAAATGTAGCATGAAGCCCCATATTATTAGCAATGGTCCTGGTCACGTATTTGAATGTAAGCACATTATCAGCTGTGGTAAGGGCATCCCCATATTTGAAATCGATCTCATGCTGGCCTGATGCCACTTCATGATGGGACGCCTCAATCTCGAATCCCATTCCTTCAAGGGCAATGACAATCTCCCTGCGAATATTTTCTGCCAGGTCAACCGGGCCAAAATCGAAATAACCTGCATTATCGTGAGGTATTGTAGTGGCACGCCCCTCTTTTTTTTCGAACAGGAAGAATTCAAGTTCAGGGCCGGTATTCATCTCAAAACCCATGGATGCAGCATCTTCAATTGCCCGTCTTAATACATACCTGGGGTCGCCCTGGAAGTACTCGCCACCGGGCTGCTGCACATCACATATCATCCTGGCTATAGACCCGCTGTTATGCCCCCACGGTAATAGTTGGAAAGTATTCAGGTCCGGTTTTAGCACCATATCAGACTCTTCGATACGGACAAACCCTTCGACTGAAGAGCCATCAAAGGATATTCCCTGGCCCATTGCCTTTTCTATCTGGGATACGGGTATGGCCACATTTTTGACTATGCCCTGGATATCCACAAACTGTAGCCTTACGAACCTAACATCTTTTTCCTTGATCTTTTTAAGGATATCCTCACTTGAAGTCATGATCTCACCTATTATACGGAATATTATGATTATTATAAAATAATGATGTATGATAGATAATTAAAGGTTTGTTTTTGCAATGATGAAATGCATTTTACACTCTGCGCAATACCCCTATCCTGGGTTCGTAACATCTGCCATCTACCATCAATTCCTTTAAGGCATCGTCCACCTGTTCCCCGGTAAGCCCGATTTGTCTGGACTGGTCTGTGAGTTCGGATACAGGTACGCCCCCTCCACTATCAAGACTGCCCAGTAATTCATACACCAGCTCTTTACTGTCAGGTTGTTCTTTCTGGCGAGCGCCATCATCACTGGTCGATGTAGCACTTTCTCCAGCCTGCGATGTATCAATCCCAGCGTCAACCTCTGCCGTCTCCATTTCAGGTTTTACCTTGACATCCCCGGCAATCGGGGGGGATATCCCGTTATCTGTTACAGCTTCAGTTGCCGGCACAGACTCTGTTGATGAGATAGCCTCAGTTGTCGGGATAAACTCTGTTGCTGGGATAACCTCAGTTGTTGGGATGACTTCTGTTGCTGTCCCGGTATCTGCTTTGGACAGGGTATCTGCTGTTACATCCGTCTTTATATCATCAAGTAGTAGTGTCTTCAGGGAATCAATTATTTTGCCGGACAGGGTATTAAGGTATTCATTCAGGTCAGGGTAGTGTTCAATGGCTTTGTTAATACCATCAGCAAGTTCGGCACTGGCACCCGATTGTATCAGCATCTCAGTGAGTTGTGGACCTTTTAATCCTGATTTCAATGCACTCCTCACAAACTTTATCCGCTCAAAGGTCAGCCGGGCAGTTTCCACAATCCACCTGTCCCTTATCTGGCTGTCTGCCGTGTTCAGTTCCTCTGGCCTGACCGACGTGTATATGGTCCCTTCCTCTGGCTCATAGGTCCGGGCCTTGCCCACCACTGCTACGAATGACGGCACTTCCAGTCCTGATATGAACATAGCAGCCTCTGGCTGGTACTGTCCTGCATAGACCATGAAGCCTCCAGTATGGTCAGATACCCGTCCTCTCCACATATCTTCGCCCACACCAATATTTTCAATTTCGGTCAGCACACCTGCAAAGTACAGCCTGTTTATCCTGGCGCCTGTGGGTGTGACCAGGTAATTTGGTGACCTCTCGTCACCTTCATGGAAGAAATGATGTGAATGATTGAACTCGTGTGCAAATACCCGCCAGGCCAATTCCCTTTCAATCATGTGCTGCCTCCCTTACCAGAAAGCATCTGGCCTACCGACCCCATTTCATTAATCAGGGCTGCAGCTTCAGCAGCGGTATCCATCTCTGTTAAACTGGCATCGTCAGCCACCAGGGTGATGCCGTATTCACCTTTGGTCATATTACCCCGTGCCCGCATGCTCCTGCCCAGCAGTCTGCGGCGCATCTCGTCCTCCACTGCGGATTGGTTCATGGCTGATGCAGCCACTTCCTTGGCTTTGTCAATAGAATAACCTGTGACCTTTTGTGTCAGGTCCGCATTAAGTACAACGGTCAGGGCCCCGGTTCCATCGTCCAGAATGGATTTTATCCGCATATCATACAACCCCTCAACGACCCCGTGCACGCGGCAGGTGTTCTTCTGTATCACCCGGCTGCACTGGGGACAGCGGATGATGAGTCCGGACCCGGGCCTGATGGATATCAGGCTGCCCTCAATAATCGCATCGAACACACCGTCCCGCCCGGTAATACTATCCAGCCTGACAGGTTCAGGAT
>NKAJ01001815.1_pt1 | contig 13302 bp, 14 predicted proteins | sample 1556001 | NCBI WGS metagenome assembly NKAJ01 (sample SAMN06204642, study PRJNA360343) | marine sediment metagenome | isolation source: Jiulong cold seep at northern South China Sea | place: China: South China Sea, Jiulong cold seep | collected 2013-06 | reverse complement strand
TGCGTGATGTGATGCGGCGGCGACACTATTCGATTCGCACGGAGCGAAGCTACTGCGGATGGGTGAAGCGCTTTATCCTCCATTTCAACATGAACTCGCGCGGTGACCTGAGTGAAGGAGAGAAGAAGATCGAAACGTATCTGACGTTCTTGGTTCGCGATAGGAATGTGGCGCCATCGACACGGAATCAAGTGCTGAATGCGCTGGTCTTTTTCTACAAACATGTACTCAAGCAACCACTGAACGAGAATATCAACGCCGAACGGGCGGCCAAGAAGGTCAAGATTCCTGTTGTCTTGACTCGGGATGAGGCGAAGCGGATCATTGGTGCGATGACTGGAATTCATCAGATTGTTGTGAAACTGTTGTATGGTTCTGGGTTGCGCATCATCGAGTGCCTGAGGCTGAGGGTGCAAGGCGGCGAAGGCGTAATCAGCCCAGCTGAATTCGAAGACTGTTCAACCGGGGCGAAGCCTATTTCTCTGGGGCGTAGCATATTCCTCCGGGGTGGCTAATTCAAATGCCTCAAGAAGCGAGGGTCAACATCAAAAAAATGATTAGGGGACGGATAGATGGCTGAAAAAGTGTGTCCTGTGTGGGTTGGTTATTTTCTTGCGAGCCCAATAAGAAAATTATTTCAAAATCCCCAAAAGATACTTAGCCAGTATGTTGAGAATGGTATGAAGGTTCTGGATGTGGGATGTGCAATGGGTTTCTTCAGTTTGCCCCTTGCACAGATGGTCGGTTCGAAAGGAAAGGTTATATGTATAGATGTTCAGGAGAAGATGATCAGGTCACTCGAAAAACGAGCACAAAAAGCNACTTAGCCAGTATGTTGAGAATGGTATGAAGGTTCTGGATGTGGGATGTGCAATGGGTTTCTTCAGTTTGCCCCTTGCACAGATGGTCGGTTCGAAAGGAAAGGTTATATGTATAGATGTTCAGGAGAAGATGATCAGGTCACTCGAAAAACGAGCACAAAAAGCAGGATTGTCTAATAGAATTGAAACACGGACATGTCATCACGATTCTCTTGGCCTGCATGACCTTAAAGAAGAGTTCGATTTTGTTTTTGCATCCGCTGTTGTACACGAAGTTCCTGATGCTTCCAAATTTTTTTCTGAAATTTATGAAACCATGAAACCGAATGGAAAATTTTTAGTAATAGAACCAAACGTTCATGTATCAGAAAAACATTTTGAGAGAACCGTTTCTGTGGCCGAACAAAAAGGTTTTAAGATAATCGAAAGTCCTCGAGCTGGTCGGAGTCATGTTGTCCTGCTGGGAAAGGGAAACGTTAAAAGAAAATATTTGAAACACTAATCAGTAAGGGGAGGTTTTTCCCCACCCTTTTTCGCCCGTCCCGATTGAAATTTACCACATAACCAGTAAGCAGCTTCCGCATGCTGGAAGCAAGGGTTGCCCAAAATCATTTTTTGTTCTAACTTCTAAATAAGTCCGATAGGTATCTCAGAATTTAAGGAGAAAAAAAGCAATGAATCACAGTGATGGGGAAGACTTCAAGGTTACGGACAAGAGGCACAATGCCGAGAAAGGCCCAGATCAGGAAGATTCGAGTGACTCCAAGTCTACTGAATCGGAAAAGCCTGATTCAGCGCCACTTCCTGATGTGAACTTTTCCACTTTTTTGTTTTCTCTTAATACGTCAGCCCTGGTTCATCTGGGTGAGATCCCGGAGTTCGGCTCAGGGGAAACAAAGAAGGATTTCATCCTTGCTCAACATACTATAGATACCTTGGCCATGCTTCAGGAAAAGACGGTCGGAAATTTAGCTGAGGACGAAAAAGGTTTTTTGGAGCACATACTTTACGATTTGCGAATGAGATATATTAAGGCTATATCCTGATCCTGGAAAAGGTCCATAATCAATAATATAAGGATGAGAGGATTAGAGAATTAGCGCTACGCTCAGGATTAGAGGATTAGAGGATTAAAGGATTAAACGAACTCAACGAACTAAATAACTCAATGAACCCAACAAATCCAACGTAACTATCGCATGAGTTCCTTGAGCCTTTTGGCCCCTGCCAAAATAAATCTGTTTCTGCTGATCAATGGGCGACGTCCGGACGGATATCACCTTATTTTTACAATGTTCCAAAAGATTTCTCTTTGGGACGAAATTGAGCTGTCTGTGGAACAGGGTGAAAAAAAAAGCATTTATTTAGAATGTCCTGACAGTGAGTTGATCTCAGGCCAGGACAACCTGGCATACCAGGCAGCCGAGCTATTCTTGGAAAAAGCCGGTCTGGATCTCGTGGTTAAAATCCTTTTAAAAAAGAGGATTCCCATAGGTGGAGGTCTGGGTGGCGGCAGCAGTGATGCGGCATCTGTGCTAAAAGGTCTGAATGAGTTGGCCGGCTTTCCTTTAAATGCGGCGTCTCTCCATTTGCTTGGCTGTAGTCTCGGGGCGGATGTGCCGTTTTTCCTTCTTGAAGCGCCTGCGGCTGTGGGAAGGGGGATAGGCACTGAGCTTGAGGTCGTTAATGTCCCGCACGGTTGGTATGTGCTGGTCTATCCCGGTTTTAGCGTAAGTACTCGATGGGCTTATGAAAATTACGTATTGACAGGGCAGGATCAGGACACTATTTTTGACGCCGGTGAGGTCATTCAAGCCGCCATGTGGTTGAATGACCTAGAGAAGGTGGTTATAGCCGGATATCCCGAAATAGGCCGGATCAAGGACGAGCTTATGGCACTTGGAGCCGAAGCGGCCTTGATGTCAGGGAGCGGATCGACGGTCCTTGGGTCCTTTCTGTCTCAGGAAGCAGCCCATCGGGCAGCCTCTAGTCTTGAGGTCAACAGGGGCCTTCACACTTTATTGGTAGAGAGTTTATAATTGAAAAAGGGCTGTTGGGGTGTCGTCAAGTGGTAAGACACGGGTTTTTGGAGCCCGCATTCGGAGGTTCGAATCCTCCCACCCCAGCCATGATGCAATTAAGAGTTAAAAATTGGGAATTGGGAATTACAAGTTAATTGAGCTTGAAGTGCCTAAATTGAGCTAAAGTGCCTAAATTGTGGTGCGCGCTTTCAGCGCGGTTAATATTAANTGGAGCCCGCATTCGGAGGTTCGAATCCTCCCACCCCAGCCATGATGCAATTAAGAGTTAAGAGTTAAAAATTGGGAATTGGGAATTACAAGTTAATTGAGTTTGAAGTGCCTAAAGTGAGCTAAAGTGCCTAAAGTTGTAATATTAATAGATGGAGCGAAGCGACACCTTAACTTTAGTTCACTTTAGGCTCTAACCCTAAAGGGTTTGGCCTATGTCAAGAACGATAAATAATATGATAATCTTTACTGGAAATGCTAATCCTGCCCTGGCTCGGGAAATATGTGATTACTTGAGCATGCCTCTTGGCAGGGCATCCGTGCAAACCTTTAGTGATGGTGAAGTGTACGTGGAGATAGGGGAAAATGTGAGAGGGGCAGATGTATTTGTAATTCAGCCTACTTGTCCTCCTGTAAATAACAATATGATGGAACTTCTCATAATGGTGGATGCCTTGAGAAGGGCATCTGCCAGGAGAATTACAGCAGTACTGCCATATTATGGTTATGCCAGACAGGATCGGAAGATAGCCCCGAGGGTCCCTATTTCCGCCAAGCTCGTGGCGGACATTATTACCACAGCAGGTGCCAGGAGGGTCCTTGCCATGGATCTCCATGCCACGCAGATTCAGGGTTTTTTCAGCATACCCGTGGATCACCTCTTTGCTGCCCCGGTATTGCTTGATTATCTCAAGGGAAAATTTTCAGGAGAAGTAGTGATGGTGTCTCCTGACGCAGGTGGCGTGGAGCGGACCAGGGCCTTTGCCAAGAGGTTGGGGGCTGGGCTGGCCATAATAGACAAGCGCAGGGATCGGCCTAACGAGTCACAAGTTATGTATACTATTGGAGACGTAAAGGGGAAGACGGCTGTCATACTGGATGATATGGTGGATACTGCTGGCACCCTTTGCAAGGCGGCTGAGGCCCTCAAGGAACATGGTGCCAATGAGGTCCATGGTTGTATTACACATCCAGTACTTTCAGGCCCTGCGGTAAGTCGTATTAAGGAATCGGTTCTTGAGTCCTTAGTGGTTACAAATACCATTCCTCTCAGGGAAGAGGCCCAAAAAGTTGACAAGATCAAGGTGCTATCTGTGTCTGCACTTTTGGGAGAGGCTATCAGACGCACACATAACGAAGATTCAGTAAGTTCACTATTTGTTTAAAAAGGAGTTTTTTCAATGAAAAATGTGGCAATAGAGAGCCAAGTACGCACAAAGGCCGGGAAAGGGGCGGCCCGCAAGCTCCGTCATGCAGGGCAGACCCCGGGAGTGCTGTACGGGCCAAAGGCCGAGACTATATCTCTTTCTGTGAACACTCATGAGTTCAACAAGCTTCTGAATTCGGCAGGTGGGGAGCCATTGCTTTTCACTCTTAACCTGAAGAGCAATGGAGACAGCAATAGTCATACCGCCCTCATCAAAAATCTGCAATTGCATCCGGTGGATGACAAAATACGCCATATAGACTTTTATGAAGTCCTCATGGACGAAGAGGTGCAGGTTGATGTGCCAATTACCGCAGTGGGTAAGGCCAAGGGTGTTGAAGCAGATATGGGTGTCTTGGAGATCATCCAGAGAACTGTCAAAATATCTTGTCTTCCTTTGGCCATTCCGCGAAACATCCAAATCAATGTTTCTGATCTTGAACTGGGTGATGTTGTTCATGTTTCAGATATTTCGGCTCCGGAAGGAGTCCGCTTAATGGATGATCCTGAGACGACTTTGATGACCATTGTGGCCTCAAGAGCTGAGGAAGAGGAAGAGGAAGAGGAAAGGGAAGAGGAAGAGGAGACTGAAATCGAGGTTGATAAAGAAGAGGAATCTGAGTAAATGGCATGATCAGTGCTTGGACGAGGGGTTTCATTCCGGGATTATCTGCAGGCATAGAAGGTGAAGGCTGATTTTGTCCAGGATACTCTTGGTAGGCCTTGGAAATCCCGGCCCTCAATATAAATATACCCGCCACAATGTGGGCTTTGCAGTTCTGGATCGTCTGGCCCTTCAATTCGGTCTTGATTTTATCCCACATAAGAAGTTTCCCCCATACGAGAGTGTGCCAGGGTCCATGAGGGGCATTCCTGCCATACTGCTTAAACCTCTCACTTACATGAACAGGAGTGGTGACGCCGTAGCCTCAGTCCTTAACTTTTATAAAATTCCTTTGGACAGGCTTCTGGTGGTACATGACGATCTGGATTTGCCTCTGGGGAGTCTTAAATTCACACAGGGGGGTGGGTCCGGAGGGCATAAAGGGATTGTATCCATTATAGGGTCTGTTGGCAGCAAAGAATTCCCCCGTCTAAGGATCGGTATCGGAAGGCCTTTCAGTCCTGTGCCAATAGACAAATATGTTTTGTTGCCTTTTCTGTCGGAAGAGGCCCCAGTGATAGATAAGGTCCTTGATGTCAGTATAAAGGGTCTGGTATGTTTTCTGGAGAAGGGTGTTGAAGCTGCCATGAACGAGTTTAATCATAAGATAGAAGCAAAGTAGTATGTGACGGGCCTTTAGTGATTTTCAAGGGAGGAACAAATGGGCAAATTTTTGGGTTACACTGCATTAATAATCCTGGCTGCCCTTATAGCTGCTGGATGCTTTCTTGGATACTTTCTCTTGGAGGGAAGCCCACCGGAGCTGCAGGTGGTCTCAGTCCCGGAGACAGTCGGGAGGGAGTATGTGCTCACAGTTGAAGTTAAAGACGCCCGGAGTGGAATAAGGTCGATTTCTGCGGTCTTGAGTCAGGGTGATATGGTCTTTGAACTTGATCCTAAGATTTACAAGATAAAGGAGTGGTGGAGGGGATCCGGGGTAAAGGACGAGACAGTCTTTTGGGTCATCAAACCGTTCGAGTTAGGCATGACTGAGGGTAAAGCCCTTCTCCGGATTACCGCAAGGGACTCGTCCTGGCGAAATAGTCTCAAAGGCAATGAGCAGATTTGGGAGACTGAAGTCCCAATAGACATAACACCACCTAGGATAGCAGTGAAAAGTACTGTTCATAATATAAGGACAGGAGGTGCTGGTCTTGTATCTTATAGAGTAAGTGAGTTACCCGGCAAGACAGGGGTATGGATAGACGAAAGGTTTTTTCCCGGTTATCCAAAACCCGGAGGGGCAGAGGATATGTACGTGGCCATGGTGGCGGTTCCTCTCAATGTCAGTAAGCCAAAGAAGATGCTCATCGAGGCGGTAGATCAAGCCGGAAACGTTGCCAGGGTCGGCTTCCCCCATCGTATCCTTCGTAAGCCTCCAAAGGTAGACACGATAAACATAAGTGACCGGTTCCTTGAGCAAAAAATGCCGGACTTCATGGCTAGATACCCCGAATTCAAAGGCTCTCCTCTGGAAGTATTTCTCCAAGTCAACAGCGAATTAAGGCGTCGCAATAATCAGGAAATTGAAAATTATTGTAAGGAAAGCGCCCCTGAGATCCTCTGGCATGGAAGCTTTGTTTGTCTTCCCAATTCGGCCTTCAAGGCAGGTTTTGGAGACGAGCGTCATTACTTATATAAGGGTAAGGAAATTGGCCGGTCATATCACATGGGGTCAGACCATGCCTCAATTTCTCACGCTTCTGTCCCTGCAGGAAATGCCGGCCTTGTCGTGTTTGCAGATTACCTTGGAATCTATGGAAATACAGTAATCCTGGATCACGGCCTAGGCCTTTTCAGTATGTACTCCCACCTCAGCGAAATCCAGGTATCAGCAGGTGATAAGGTGGAACGTGGAGATACGATAGGGACAACCGGCATGACCGGCCTTGCCGGCGNAAGGAAATTGGCCGGTCATATCACATGGGGTCAGACCATGCCTCAATTTCTCACGCTTCTGTCCCTGCTGGAAATGCCGGCCTTGTCGTGTTTGCAGACTACCTTGGAATCTATGGAAATACAGTAATCATGGATCACGGCCTCGGCCTTTTCAGTATGTATTCCCACCTCAGCGAAATCCATGTATCAGCAAGTGATAAGGTGGAACGTGGAGATACGATAGGGACAACCGGCATGACCGGGCTTGCCGGCGGGGATCATTTGNTCCCTGCAGGAAATGCCGGCCTTGTCGTGTTTGCAGATTACCTTGGAATCTATGGAAATACAGTAATCCTGGATCACGGCCTAGGCCTTTTCAGTATGTACTCCCACCTCAGCGAAATCCAGGTATCAGCAGGTGATAAGGTGGAACGTGGAGATACGATAGGGACAACCGGCATGACCGGCCTTGCCGGCGGGGATCATTTACACTTCGGAATGATGATCCACGGGGTATTTATTGACCCCATTGAATGGTGGGATCAANGCACTTCGGAATGATGGTCCACGGGGTATTTGTTAATCCTATAGAGTGGTGGGATCAGAAATGGATTCAAGACCACATCCTGACCAATTTGTCTATGCAATGAGGTTTTTTTGATGATAGTTAAAGGCTGGAGCCAGGGGCTTTTTTCTGTTGTTTTTTTTGGTAATGTAAATGGAAACTTGGAGGTATATTCAGGATGGAAATATCTTTAGTGCTGGTGCCTGTAGATTTTTCAGATTGTGCTGTAAACGCATTGAGGTATGCGAAAAAAATAGCTTCTTTATGGAAGGCGGAATTATTACTCATTCATGTCATAGATTCAAGTGAGGTCTCTCGAATTGCTGATTACACCAAGGAATCAATTGAGAATGTGAAAGAACGGCTTACGAATCAGGCCAAACAGACCTTTCGCCATTTTTTGAATGATTGGGATAGTGATGGTCTGGTGAAAGATACCATCGTATCTTATGGCTCCCCATTTCAGGAAATTGCCATAAAAGCAAGGGAGCTTCAGACCGACCTCATTTTAATGGGCGGTTATGGGAGTAGAGGAAAGGGACAGATCGACGAGATTTTTTTCGGTGGCACAGTGGACAAAGTGGTTCGCCTTCTGCCCTGCCCTGTGCTATGCGTACCCATGGGATGGCCCAGTGAAAGTATTTAGGGCAGTACGTCAGACAAAGATTTCCAGTATTTCATAATTCCTAAGCCCTGCCGGCGTGCGGACTTCAACCTCATCCCCTTCATATTTGCCTATCAGTGCTTGGCCAAGAGGGGACTTAACTGAAATGTTTCCTTTTTGTACATCGGATTCGTCTGGCCCTACCAGCCTATAAACAAATTCATCTCCGCTATCTATATTTTCCAGTCTAACCTTGACTCCGAATACAACCCTGTCACAGTCCTGGTTTTCACTTTCAATCACCTCTGCTGCGGAGAGTTTGCTATGAAGGTACTGGATCCGGGCTTCAAGCTGCCCCTGTCGTTCCTTTGCAGCATGATATTCGGCATTTTCAGATAAATCGCCGTGTGCCCTGGCTACTGCAATAGCCTTGATTGCTTTAAATCTTTCTACTTTTTCCAAGGTCTCAAGTTCTTTTTTAAGTCTTTCGAAACCCTCTTTTGTGAATGGGGTTCGCTCCATATACATATACTCCCCGGTTATATTTTTTGCCGGTCGACGAGCTTGCGTAACAAAAAAGCCTTACGAAATCGAGCCGGATCAGGCTTTGCAGATCAGGTCATGCCGAAATTAATAAATACCAGAAAAAGACATGGACGCAAGCTGTCGGCTCACCAAAATCGGAATCTTTTTTCATCGAGCCGTTTGAAACCCTCACTCCAATACTCCGTGAACGTATATGGGTATTTTTTACCACTCAGGGAGTAGGGTTCTTGTTTGTATGGCAAAAATTTTCTTTTAAACACTTTACATTCAAGGTCGTCGGACCTAAACTCTTTTATTAATGTTTGCAACTAGTCAGGAAATCGTTTATGTTTCGCTCTTGCCTTGTGATCAAGATGGGTCAAACAAAGGAATTGTTTGCCATGGTCCGCATCAGCCATGTCTTGGCTTAGCTTGACATATGATGAACAATAACTAACAGAGTTTTATCCGGATGAAACTATGGCCGCAAAAGTAGTCCTCAAGAAAAAGAACCAGTCATCCAATGGTTATCTGGATCGTCTGATTGAAGCAGGCCAAGAAGGTACTATTACTTATCAGGTACTGAATGAACTAATACCTGATGAGGAAAAGGATCTTGAAAAGCTTGAAGAGATATTCGACCTGCTGTGCCTTAATAATATCGAAGTCATCGATGGCCCAAAATTCGCAACTATTTCCAGAGAGAAGGTACTAAAAGAGCTTGCAGAGAAAAAGGGTTTGGTCGAAAAAGGACCAGAGGCTATTTCTGAGGAGACAGAATCTGAGACTCCGACAGTGGTTCTTGATGCCGGAGGTCATACTGACTCAGAGGAGATTACTACCACCTATTTGCGAGAAATGGGTAGCTATGAGCTTCTTACTCCTGAGAAGGAGCAAGATCTCAGCCGAACTATCAGAGATGGCTTTAATGGGATTATTAAGGCTATCATGGAACATCCCTCGGATCTGCCTGCAATGGAGGCCTTGAGGGAGCAAATTCGCACATGGAGGCGTCGTGATCCTAGCCTTAAGCCCAAAAAGCAGCAGTTAAATTATTTAGTAAGTGCTGTTACCAGCATTATGGAGATTTATGCCGAGGATGACAGCCTTAAACCCCTCGAAGTCATCGTCAAAGGGCATCGGGCAAGAATAGAGGTGGCCAAAGATGAAATGATCAATGCCAACCTCCGTTTGGTGGTCAGCATTGCCAAACGGTATATGCATCAAGGCCTGTCACTTTCTGATCTGATTCAGGAGGGTAATCTTGGTCTTATGCGAGCTGTTTTCCGGTTTGATTACACAAAGGGCAACAAGTTTTCTACATACGCCAGCTGGTGGATACGCCAGGCTATTACCAGGGCCATCCTGGACAAGACCCGCACAATACGCCTTCCAGTACATTTTTTAGAACTTCGCAGTCAATTCTTTAAGGCATTTTATGCCCTCCTCAAGGAGCTTGGCCGGGAACCTACACCTGCTGAGATTTCACTGCGAACCGGGCTGCCCTTGGAAAAAATTTTGTCTATTCTGGAGGCCTCAAAGGAACCGGTCTCTTTGGAGACACCAGTTGGGAATGAAGACAGCACCCTGGGGGACTTTATTGAAAACATGGATATTGTCTCTCCTTACGAAACAGTGCGGGAGAGGGAGCTTACAGAGCGGATTAAGGGCATCCTGGCCACTCTCAGCCCAAGGGAGGAGAAGATCATTCGCCTCCGCTTCGGGATAGGTGAGGACAGCGAATATACCCTGGAGGAGATAGGCAAGCGCTTCAATGTGTCACGCGAGCGCATTCGTCAGATAGAGAAGAAAGCCCTGAACAGGTTAAGACACTCGAGTCGCCGGGAANCGGGCTGCCCTTGGAAAAAATTTTGTCTATTCTGGAGGCCTCAAAGGAACCGGTCTCTTTGGAGACACCAGTTGGGAATGAAGACAGCACCCTGGGGGACTTTATTGAAAACATGGATATTGTCTCTCCTTACGAAACAGTGCGGGAGAGGGAGCTTACAGAGCGGATTAAGGGCATCCTGGCCACTCTCAGCCCAAGGGAGGAGAAGATCATTCGCCTCCGCTTCGGGATAGGTGAGGACAGCGAATATACCCTGGAGGAGATAGGAAAGCGCTTCAATGTGTCACGCGAACGCATCCGTCAGATAGAGAAAAAGGCCTTGAACAGGTTAAGACACTCAAGTCGCCGGGAGCGTCTGAAGTTTTTTCTTGGCTAGGAAATCGTCCACACTGATTTATTCTTGTCCACCGAGTTGATTACCAGACCAGTCAAGATCTTTGGGGTAAAGTAGGTTGATTTGTGAGGCATGATAAGTCCTGTATCAGCTACATCCATGACCTGATTAACCGGTGTGGGCCGCAGGATAAAGAGTACATCGTTTTCATCTAAAGCCTTAACAGCACCCGGTGCATCTATTGTGAACTTTATGGTCTTTCCCGCCTCCAGACTCTGAGGACTAATTTTAAAGATTCCCTTAATAACGGCTTCTTCCAGCAGGATTACATCGAGTTCCGACAGGGCAGGGTGTAAGTGCGACAATAGCCTGTTTTGATCTGTTGCCTTCTGCCACCAGACTTGTGCTGTTTTTCTTTTTCCAAAAACCACTCCAATCCCTCGCCTCTGCGGTTTTTCATTAAGACATTGAATCAAATTGGTGCACAGTTGCTCTGGTTTCAGGTCTTTCGTATGAGAGATTTGTTCAACATCGAACACCTGAGACGCCGTGGCTTCTATGAGCTCTAGATCCAAGGCCTCCTGCAGGGTGACAACCCTGTGAACCGGAAGGACTACAAGGCCGGGGTCTTCTGAATCTACGAGATAAACCATCAGGTAGTTATATGGCTTTGATGGATCTTTTCCATAAACCTTTTCCATCTCGTTTCGGTATTTAATGGCAGTGGTGTAACGGTGGTGACCGTCAGCTATATACAGAACAGTTTCTAACAGACATTCATGAAGAGATTTCAGTCTGTCCACGTCAGTTATCTTCCATAACCTATGGGTATTCCCAGCCTCGTCTTTTACGGTATAAAGCTCTTTTCTCTCGGACTCGGCTAAGATGCTGGCAGCAGCCGGGCTGTGGCGATAGAGAATGAAAACTTGGCTGAACTGGGCCTCTGTGGCTTGCAGTAGATGCAATCGATCTTCCGTCACCCTGTCGAAGGTCCGTTCATGGGGGCGCACAATTCGACTCTCCCAGTCCTCTATACGTATTAATGCCACAAATCCCTTTCTGCATGAATTTCTACCTGGGGTGGAAAAGCTGATATCATAAGGATAGATAGCAGGCTCATCTTTTTGCTCTAAGATTTTTTTGGATAACCAACCTTCAAATTTCTTTTTTGCGCAGGTGTATTTATCTACTTTATGCGTCCCGCTGAAATTAGGCTTGGATAATTCAAGGGAAAAGATATTGTAGTGATTTCTTGATACAAGGCTATCTCGTTTCTCATCATCAACTACATCATAAGGCGGGGCCACCAGTTGGACCATATCCCCGGCCTGATCAGCATTGTATCTTATTCCACGAAAGGGTAATACGATTGCCATTTCAATCCTACTTGCAGTTTTTTGATTTTTATAAAATATCCTTCAGCCCATCGAGTCCATAGAAATGGGTGAGGCCTTAGCTACTATGGCAGGAGTAGATCGTCAAGCGGTAGCATGGGATTTCTGGCAGGGGTTTACTATGTGTTATCTGATAGGGAGTTCTCACCGCACAAACCTACAACTCTGTTTCTTCCGGAAGTCTTGGCTTTGTGAAGTGCCCTGTCTGTGCGAATAAGCAAAAAGTCCACAGTGTCTTCCAGGTTCAGTTCCGCGACTCCCAAGGATGCCTTGACTGTTAAGCGATGGCCCTTTCGCTTTACGGTAAATACGTGTCTAGCCACTCGTTTTCTGATACGTTCAGCCAGAATCATTCCATCCCGGCAGTTAGTGTGAGGTATCAGGATGACAAAATTTTCACCACCATACCTGTATATACCATCAACTTCTCTTACAGCATTACGAAGGATGTCAGCTAATTTCTGTAACACATTGTCTCCGATCAGGTATCCATAAGTNGTGAGGTATCAGGATGACAAAATTTTCACCACCATACCTGTATATACCATCAACTTTTCTTACAGTATTACGAAGGATGTCAGCTAATTTCTGTAACACATTGTTTCCGATCAGGTATCCATAAGAGTCGTTTACTTCCCTGAAGCGGTCAAGGTCAATCATTATGATCGACAGGGGAAACTGATATCTCATGGCCTTGGCTATCTCTTTTTTTAGATCTGTTTCCAGTGCACTGCGGTTATTAAGACCGGTAAGGTGATCTATGCGCAACTTTTTTTGAAGACCCTTAATAAAACCGGCCTGCTCCATAAGTTCTTTTTCTGCCTGTGCAATGTGCACTGAAAGGGCTTCATTGTACTCTTGAAGCTGCTTGATTTTCCCCTTTAATTCTTGATCATGTTGAACTTTCTGTTCAAGTGATTTCAGGCCGGCACTTGTGCTGTTCACGTGTTCCTTCGCATCTGACGCAAAGGAGCTGACCGTGTCCTTGACACCATCTAAGATATGATCCGTTTGTTCCAGAAATCCCTCCACCACTTGGCTGGGGACAGCGGGAGGCTTGATCTTTTTGAGTATGATTTCGTCGTAACCATTATCATATACAACATGCCAGAATTCAGTTGAATATATGTCAGGCCACGGCAGCAATTCTTTTTGGACTAAATTTTTAAGGGTATTACGTACGACTTTAGTTACTTGTTCAGCTAAATAGTG
>NKAJ01001895.1_pt1 | contig 13307 bp, 12 predicted proteins | sample 1556001 | NCBI WGS metagenome assembly NKAJ01 (sample SAMN06204642, study PRJNA360343) | marine sediment metagenome | isolation source: Jiulong cold seep at northern South China Sea | place: China: South China Sea, Jiulong cold seep | collected 2013-06 | reverse complement strand
CTTTTGATCAGACCGCAGCAGAAAAGGGCAAAGGATCACAGAAACTTCCTGGATTCCATGAGTCGTGGAGAAGAAGTTATAACCACAGGCGGGTTGATAGGCAAAATAACAGGCCTTACAGATGACGTGGTTACCTTAGAAGTGGCAGACAAGGTAAAGGTCAAGGTAGTGCGGGCGCAAATTGCCGGCAAACCCCCCAGGACTGACAGGACTGATAAGTAACGTCTATTGTAACCGTTTACGGGATTACAACGCCCCGTTTTACCGCAACCCACCGAACTGTAAGCGTTTACAGGGTGCTGCAGATGCGAGGCGGAGGGTACGCAGACGTACTCCCTGTACTTCAAGTGCCCGACAACAAAGCAGATGCGGTGCCCTGTGAACGCTTACCTATTTGCCAAGGCAGAAATGGCTAAAGATGTGGTCCAGCACTTCGTCAGTGATGCTATCTCCTGTGATTTCTCCCAGGACATTCATTGCGTCTCTTAAGTCAATAGAAACCAGATCAGGACTGATGCCCTGAGAAATGCTGTCAACTGCCCTGTTCACAGCCTTGCAGGCCGTCTCCAATGCCTCTTTTTGCCTTAGATTAGGAACTATATCCGGAGGCTCTGCCGGCGCTTCATCCAATAATTTATTTACCATAAGCCTTGACAGGTTCTCAAGCCCTTCTCCTGTAATTGCAGAGGTCCCAACCCAAATACTGCCGGCCATCTCTTGCATCCGGTTGAAGATCTTGCTTGCCTGCTTTTCCGCTACGGATTCCCAGGAATGAACCTTGTCTATTTTGTTAAATACTATGAGAATTTTTTTTCGTTTTGTAAGGGTATCCAGTGTCTCCAGGGCCCCGAAATCTTCCGGGCACAAAGGCTCGCTCAGATCCAGCATCCAGAGAGCAGCCTGTGCGAGTTTTGCTTTTTTTCGAACTTTTTCAATACCAATTGTCTCTATTGGATCAGGGTCCGGCCGAATGCCGGCCGTATCAATCAATCTAACCAATATCCCTTCGATGTTAAGAACTGCCTCTATCGTGTCCCTGGTGGTTCCGGGGATGGAGGTTACAATGGCTCTGTCCTCACAGGCCAGGGCGTTAAGCAGGCTGGATTTCCCGACATTTGGCCTTCCGACAATCAGGACTTCTGCCCCTTCCTTATAGATCTTTCCCCTGTCGAATGCATCGATCATGGCATTAAGGGGATCTTGAGCACCGGTTATCAGAAGTTCTCTGAGCTGGGTCTCTGTGATAATTTCTACGTCTTCATCCGGATAGTCTATGGCGACTTCAAGGGTGGCTATAGATTCTTTGATAGTATTGCGGATTTCTTTAATCCCTTTAGATAGATATCCCTGCAATTGTTTGACAGCAAGTTGCCCTGCGGTGTCCCCGCAAGCTAGAGATAGGTCGAGCACGGCCTCTGCCTGGGTAAGGTCAATTCTTCCGTTCAGAAAAGCCCTTTTTGTGAATTCGCCGGGATTCGCCAGGCGTGCACCCTGTCCGATCAGTGTCTCAAGAATACGACGTAAGATTGCAGGACCGCTGTGACATTGGATTTCCAGGACGTCTTCTTTTGTATAGCTGCGAGGGGCCTTCATCAGTACGGCCAGGATTTCATCCATAACGGTATCATTCTGTGGATCGCAGGCCCAGCCGTAGTAGAGTCGATGGGATTGTATTACTTCAATTGGCTTTGCCGGCCGGAATACGGATCTGAAAAGTTGTGCTGAAAGAGGACCGCTTACTCGAACTATCCCTATCCCGCCTGGTCCTGAGGGAGTGGCCAGGGCAGCTATTGTGTCCTCCTCTCTATATATGTCAGGCACTGTTATTTCTTGTATTGCGTTGCCTGGACCTGGCGGGGTTGATCACGACCTTGCGCATGATTCCTTCGCCTACACTGTGGGTACGTATGCCTTTAACGTTCTTGAGGGTCAAGTGGACCAGTCTACGCTCCTTTGCCCCCAATGGCTGAAGTGTTACCGGGCGTCCGGTTTTTTGGGCCTTTTTTGCCATACGGTGTGCAAGAAGCGAGATACTCTTTTCCCTTTTTTCCCGATAGCCCTGTGCTTCCAGCTTAACCCCGGTATGGCTTTCGACCCTGTGTCGCAGAATACGGTTAACAATATATTCTAATGCATTAAGATTTTGGCCTTCTTTCCCTATGATCAGGGAAAGATCTTCCCCGGATATGTCCAGATACGGTCCTTCTTCGTCGGCCTTGATCTCCACTTGTCCCGCAAGACCGGCCCTATTCAAAAGTTCCTCGGTGATCTCCCGGGCCAGAGAGACGTGTTTATCCCGATCTTCCGGAGCATCTTTGCCGGGTTTGATCACATCCTCTTCGGATTCAGGTACTTCGGGTGTGTGACGATTGGCTTCAGCCTCTATCGGCGCGTTTTCTTCTTCCGATTTCTCNCGGGCCAGAGAGACGTGTTTATCCCGATCTTCCGGAGCATCTTTGCCGGGTTTGATCACATCCTCTTCGGATTCAGGTACTTCGGGTGTGTGACGATTGGCTTCAGCCTCTATCGGCGCGTTTTCTTCTTCCGATTTCTCTTCTGTAACCGGAGGAGTGAGCTCTTTAAGCACGGCCTTTATCTTGGCCTTGCGTCCTCCCAGTCCGAAGATGCCTGTGGACCCACGGGTAAGTATATTGATTTCAAGATCGTCAGGCTTTGCCTCAAAATATTTGCATGCAGCTTCTATGGCGTAGTCTACGGTTTTGCCGTCAAATTCTTTTGATCCTTGTGTCAGTGCAGAAGATTCGTTATTTGTCATTATCTTTTATTCCATTTAGTCGGTGAATTTGTTCACATAGTGTTGCTGTGCGATAGTAAGCACGTTGTTAATCAACCAGTAGAGCACCAATCCCGAGGGGAAGTTTACGAACATACAGGTAAATATCACAGGTAGAAATTGCATCATGCGGGCCTGCATGGGGTCAAGGGAAGAAGGGCTTAATTTCTGCTGTAAAAACATGGAAAGCCCCATGAGCAAGGTAAGTACTGGTATGCCTCCCAGGTAAGGAATGTTTACCCCGGGTATCATTAGACGGTCAGGAGCTGAAAGGTCGTTTATCCACAGCATGAAAGGGGCATGACGCACCTCTATTGATTGAAGCAATACCTTGTATAAGGCAAAAAATACCGGGATCTGCAGCAGCATGGGCAGACAGCCGCCCATAGGATTCACCTTGTAGGTTTTATAGAGCTGCATGAGCTCCTTGTTCATTTTTTCTTTATCTTTCCCATACTTTTCCTTAAGCTTAGCCATTTTTGGCTGCAGCTTTTGCATGGTCTTCATGGACTTGGCACTTTTTTGCGCCAGGGGCCAGAAGGCAACCTTGATCAGTATGGTAACAATAATTATGGCCAGGCCATAATTATGAATATATCGATAGAGAAATTTAAGAAAGTACAAAAGGGGCTTGGCAATTGGATCAAACCAACCAAAATTTATGGCCTTAGAAAGATTGTGCCCCAGGGCGTTCAGGCGGTCGATATCTTTTGGTCCGAAATATATTCCCAGATTTAAGACCTCAACTCCTTGCCCTGCGCCTTTAGGAGATGGCTTGAGTGCAGTCAGTCGGCTCTCAGTCAGACCGTCAGCCTCTTTTTTCTCAATCAATACATTCCATGGGCCCTCGCTGACAATCGGGATCAAAGCTGTCATGAAATAGTCGTCGCCGTAACCCATCCAGTCAACCGGACCTGTGTAGGCATGTTTTTCCCCGATGTCGTCCAGTTTTATTTCATGCAACTCCNCGTCAGCCTCTTTTTTCTCAATCAATACATTCCATGGGCCCTCGCTGACAATCGGGATCAAAGCTGTCATGAAATAGTCGTCGCCGTAACCCATCCAGTCAACCGGACCTGTGTAGGCATGTTTTTCCCCTATGTCGTCCAGTTTTATTTCATGCAACTCATTTTTGGCGTAATAGGAAGGACCTGTAAATGTAAATCTACTATATGTGAGTCCACTTAATCCACTTCCTCCCTTGCCGGGTTTATTGTACAAGCATAACGTGGCTGGGATGGTCCCCGCCCCTGATAAATAAACAGATAGATCTATCCAGTAACTTCCCTGGTGGAATGTGTATGCCCTTGTGATTTTAATGCCATTGGACATATTGCAGGTAAACTTCAGTTGCGCTTCCTCACCGGCCCTTGTAAGTTTCAGGCCTTCCTTATCCGGTTCAAAGAATTGGGAAGACAGGTCTACCGGCGGCTGAGATTCCATTTGAAGCCCAAGGGGTAGATGCAGGGAAGAGACATCGATCAAATTCACAGGAGCAGCGTCATCTGAAAGCGTTGTCAGGTATTGCTTTAAAAGGTATTTTTTAACTGTGCCCCCTCTTTCTGAGAAAACGAGTTGGTAAAGATCCGTTTCCACAGTGATGTCTCTTGCCTTGCGAAGGGGTGCCTTTGTGTCAACTGGAATATCAGGACTTCTTATACCGATTAGGGAAGAAACATCGGCGTCCCCATCAGTGCGAATGCGTTCTCCGTATTCATGGTCCGGGGCTTGCTCACTGACACCTGTGGCAGGGATAGTCTCAACACCGGTTTCTTCACGAGGTGGTTGTGATACATCGCCACCAAAGAAGAACTGAAACCCAATCAATACTGCTATAGACAAAACTAACGCTAATAATGTACGTGAATCCATTGTAGTAAACCTTAATCATCAGAGCCGTCTTCTCAACTCCATCTCCGGTTTTTAATTGGAGTTTTGCAAACGGCTAATCAAGCAACCATTTTTTTGCTGTGAAGGGCCTTCTTAACGTAAACCGGCAATCAGGGGACAGGGTCGTATCCGCCCGGAGTCCAGGGATGACACCTTAGGAGTCGTTTGGTAGCCAACACAATACCTGTAATAGGACCGTGTTTAACAATGGCCTCCTCAGCGTATCGGGAGCAGCTCGGAAAGAAACGGCAAGACCTTGGTAAAATAGGGGAAAACAATAGCCTGTATATTCTAATGAAAAAAATGATGAATTTGCTCAATATGGTCTTAGTATTCAATTGTTAACACCTGTTCGAGGCCTCAAATGCCTTCACAAGATTGCTCTTGAGTTCATTCCAATCAAGGTGGAAAAATTTCCTGTATGGCACAAAAACCAGATCATGACCTGGTGGAAAAATCNCTCAAATGCCTTGACAAGATTGCTCTTGAGTTCATTCCAATCAAGGTGGAAAAATTTCCTGTATAGCACAAAAACCAGATCATGACCTGGTGGAAAAATTNGTATATTCTAATGAAAAAAATGATGAATTTGCTCAATATGGTCTTAGTATTCAATTATTCACACCTGTTCGAGGCANAAGGTGGAAAAATTTCCTGTATAGCACAAAAACCAGATCATGACCTGGTGGAAAAATCCGCTTGTTCGTGCGGAACAACTCCCTGATCAGCCTTTTGGCCCTGTTTCTCTTGGTGGCTCCACCAATTTTTCTGCCGGCACTTATCCCGATTCTACAGTAAGGTAAACAATTCCTTGCAACTATAATAGTAAGGCCGGGCAGCTTTATTCGTTTCCCCTTTTGATAAACCCTGATAAAATTTTTCGCGCCTGTCAATCTCTCTTTTTTTGAGAGAGATTGGGTGTGTAAGGACTGCCTCATTATTGTAAGGCATTTTTGTTTTATGTCCAGAAGGCTTTCTCCACAATAACCTTTATGCTGATAAGCTTTGTCTCCCTTTTGCTCTGCGCCTGCTCAGTACTCTACGGCCTGCTTTTGTACTCATACGTTTACGAAATCCATGGGTCCTCTTTCTTTTTAAATTGCTCGGCTGAAAGGTCCTTTTCATATTAATTAGCTCCCTACTCCCAAATTATCCGGGCGATATTATGCCAAAACTGTTAACAAATAGATTATTTTTAATTTAAATACATGCGTGTGCCAGGACTGTGGACAACAAAGGAGATAATTTATCCAAAAAATTCAATATACTAAGAAAGATTTAGAAAAAATTTACTCTGTTAGGGTAAATACCTAGCAAGCTCCAAATTCATACCCACATGCTAAGTATATGTCAAGATAAGTTGCGGGTCTGGAGTTTTGCAAGAGGCTCATCCGGCTATCATTTCTTGCCAACTTGAAATGCCTTTGGTAGGGTTCAATCCTGTTTGAAAAGATATTTTTTATTTTCTTGAAAGAAAGACACAGATTGTCATCAGAGATATAATATCAAGTTAAACAGGACGCAGATTTTCGTAGATATACACAGATAAATTTTTAGGCATTCTTCACGACAAGTCAAAAGTAGTTTACACTTTGTTGATCTTGTATTTTGGCAGTGAAATTTGAAACTTGAAATTTGAAATTGGGAAAAACACAAGGATGTAGATGCGTTACCTAATTTCGAATTTCGAATTTTCAGTTTCGACATCTGTGTCCAAAAAAGGAAATTTCTATACCATTAACTTAAGGTAATAATTATGTTTTTAGGTTCTATTTTAGGGCGGTTCTCAAGCGATCTGGCTATTGATTTGGGAACTGCAAATACACTGGTATATGTGAAGGGCAAGGGCATAGTCCTGCGTGAACCATCTGTGGTCGCAGTGCGCAAGGATGCCAAGGCAAACAGAGTCGTGGCCGTGGGCAGAGACGCAAAAAATATGCTAGGGAGGACACCTGGAAATATTGTGGCTATCCGACCCATGAAGGATGGCGTAATTGCTGATTTTGAAGTTACAGAGGCCATGCTGCGTTATTTTATACGGAAAATACACGCTCGGCGGACCCTGATTCGGCCTCGAATCAACATAAGTGTGCCGTCCGGTATCACGCAGGTTGAGAAGCGAGCTGTCCGGGAATCCGCCGAGTCTGCAGGCGCAAGAGAAGTTTACCTGATTGAAGAGCCTATGGCAGCCGCTATTGGTGCGGGGTTGCCGATTACTGATCCGATTGCAAATATGATAGTGGATATGGGTGGAGGTACTACTGAAGTAGCTGTCATTTCTTTAGCCGGGATCGTCTACAGTAAGTCTGTTCGTGTAGCAGGTGATAAGATGGACAGTGCTATTTTACAGTATATTAAGAGGAAATTTAATCTGCTGATTGGTGAGCATTCGGCAGAAAAAATCAAGATAGAACTGGGCGATGTTATACCTGAAGAACCTTATAAGGAGATGGAAATAAAGGGTAGAGATCTGGTATCAGGGGTGCCCAAGACCATAACGATTAATTCGTCAGAAATACGTTTAGCTATAACAGAACAGATAGACACAATAGTCGATACGGTAAAAAGCGTACTTGAGCAGACCCCCCCGGAATTGGCTGCTGACATTGTTGATAAAGGAATTGTTCTAACAGGAGGTGTGGCCTTGCTGAAGAATTTGGATAAGCTCTTGAGAGAGGAAACAAATCTTCCTATAATTATTGCTGACGATCCTTTATCTTCCGTGGTTTTAGGTGCTGGCATGTCTCTGGACAATCTTGATATCTTGAAAGAAGTTATGATCCATTAATTCAGCCGGTTATATTTTTTCTATTGCATATCGATTGTGCCATTTCGCACTGGAAATCCCAAAAAACGCATGACGGTATATTTAGTCCTGGCCGTTGTGGTTTTTTTGATCTTTGTAGTGGTGGGCCTGCGCCTTGGTTCACCGGCCGCTGTATCTCCAGTCAAATACTTTTTTGTGGACTTAACGGGCTATTTGCAAAAGGGCCTTTCCGGACCATCGAGATGGGGGAAAAAATTATGGCGATCATACCTGGCCCTTCAGAACGTTGAGTTAGAAAACAAGGCCCTTCGTCAAGAGGTGGTCCAGCTTCAAAAAGAAATTGGCCGGTACCGTGAGGCCCTTATTGCCAATGCCCGTTATAAGAGGTTATTGGGAATAAAAGAGGATGATGGCGCTACGGTAATATCGGCCAATGTGGTCGGAGTAGATTTGGCTCCATGGTTGGCCACAATTACTGTGGACCGGGGTCGCAAAGACGGGATAAAGCCGGGAATGGTGGTCATGTCCGGAGCGGGTGTTGTAGGCCAGACAATGGAAACTTCCCTCCATTTCAGCAAGGTTTTATTGTTGTCTGACTATAACAGCGCGGTAGCCGCACTTATACAGCGGAATCGAGCCAGGGGCATTATAAAAGGCGTGGGCGAGGGACGATGTTACCTGGCCTATGTGGAAAAAGTGGTGGATGTTGAGGTTGGGGATAGAATTATTACATCCGGCACTGACCGGATTTTCCAAAAGGGACTTCTGATAGGAAAGGTCTCTTCTGTAACTGAAGGTTCTATTTCTGATCTTTTCCAGGAGATCACTGTGACGCCGGCTGTTGATCTCAAAAGAGTAGAAGAAGTGGTTGTTCTTGTTACAAATCAGCCCTTCGTGGAGTCACACCATTGAAAAAAGCGTTGGTCGTTATTTTTTTTGGGTACATTCTACTTTTAATTGAAACGGCCCTGGGCTTCCCGTTTCAGTCCGGACAAATCCGACTGGACGGTTTGGTGCCGCTTGTAGCTTGGTACGGACTTCAACACCCTTTACCTGGTGGTATCCTCGCTGTATTGGGTTTAGGGATCCTCAGTGAGCAGATGTCAGCCATGCCGGACGGCCTTTATGCTTTGGCGTATGCTGGTGAATATTTGATGATTCGATATATCTTAAATCACATAGTGTGTGTTGCGGCATGGCAACAGATGATGCTGGTTTCGTTTTTGAGTGTTGAGGTCGTGGTGGTCCTTTTGATAGGTAGTGGTGCTGCCGAACTTTTGTGGCCTTGGGGGTTTGCCCAGGCCCTGCTCAACGGTGTTCTTGCCCCTTTTTGGTTTTTTGTCTTTGATAAAGCAAATTCGGTTATTTTCAGTGAGGATAAGTGGCTTGGAGTGAAAGAACACAGTGAAGTTTAAGGTCAAGACAATTTGGCGTGTCAAGCGCTTTGACCGGCTGGATCAGGAGGCAAACAAACGGAGGTGTGATATTGCCATTCTGATCATGTTTCTGTGCGTGGTTACATTTTGTGCCCGCCTATGGCATTTACAGGTTGTACAGGGAGAGCATTTCAGGGAACAATCCGAGCGGAATCGAATAAGATCTGTGCGTCTTCAGCCACCCCGGGGAAAAATTCTTGATAGGACAGGCCGTCTCTTGGCAGGGGTAAAGCCTTGCTTTAATGTATGTCTTGTCAGGGAGGATGTAGGGGACATGGAAGCTCTTCTGGCCAAACTTTCTCCCTTACTGGGGGAGACGGAGGCTGAGATTCGGACCCGTCTCGGTTCAGAGCATAAAGGACCAAAATACGTACCCATAGTAATTAAGAGGGGGGCTGAATGGGAGACCCTTTCCAGGATTGAGTCCCGGCTCTTTAGCTTGCCGGGCGTGTTTATTGAGGTGACTCCCGCCAGGAAATATCCCTATGGTAGTATTGCCCCCCATTTGCTCGGTTATCTCGGAGAAATCAGCCGGGAAGATATTGTAAAAAAACGTTATAAAGGCGCGCGTTCGGGTGATCTGATAGGGAAATGCGGGATTGAGGAAAGGTTTGAAAATGATCTGGCAGGGATAAAGGGCCAACGCAGGTTAGAAGTGGATGCCGGGGGACGCTTTGCTCGGTTATCTCGGAGAAATCAGCCGGGAAGATATTGTAAAAAAACGTTATAAAGGCGCGCGTTCGGGTGATCTGATAGGGAAATGCGGGATTGAGGAAAGGTTTGAAAATGATCTGGCAGGGATAAAGGGCCAACGCAGGTTAGAAGTGGATGCCGGGGGACGCCTGGTAAGAGTGATAGACGAGAAACCACCTGTTCCCGGGAAAGATCTGTATCTTTCCATTGATTTGGATCTTCAGCAGGTCTCGGAGGAGGCCATGAAGGGATATGTCGGAGCCCTTGTTGCCCTGGACCCTCAGACCGGGCGGATACTTGCCTTAGTGAGCAGTCCTGCTTTCGATGCGGATGCATTTGCCACGGGCATTAATAATGAGGAATGGAAGGCATTGAATGATCCTGTTTCAAGGCCTTTGCAAAACAAGGCCCTTCAGGGCAGATATGCTCCTGCTTCGACTTTCAAGATTGTGATGGCTGCAGCGGCTTTACAGGAGGGGATAGTTACAAAAAATACGTTGTTCAAATGTACGAGCCGATTCCGTTTAGGCAGAAGCGTCTTCAGGTGTTGGGATTGGCGTGGACATGGGCAGACCAATTTGTATAAGGCTCTGGTTGAGTCCTGCGATATCTATTTCTATCAGGTCGGTCTTAAGCTTGGGATTGAGAAAATAGAAAAATACGCCAAGGCCTTTGGGCTGGGATCAAAGACAGGGATCGATCTTCCCAATGAAAGCAGAGGATTTATTGCTACGCCGGACTGGAAGCTCGGAAGATATCATGAGCCGTGGCAGGAAGGAGAGACCCTCATCACAGCCATAGGCCAGGGTTTTACTCTTGCAACTCCTCTGCAGATGGCCTGTCTGATAGCTGCCGTAGCCAATGGCGGCACCTTATATAGCCCGGTTTACCTGGAGAAAATGACAGGACCGGATGGCCACATAGTCACATCCTTTGAGAGTGATCCAAAGGATAAATTGCCGATTTCTGAATCAAATCTAAGGATAATCAGGAGGGCCTTGCTGGGGGTGGTAGAGGATAAAAAGGGTACGGGAAAACAATGCAAATTGCCTGATGTCCATGTGGCAGGCAAGACCGGTACCACGCAGGTGGTAGGACAGGCTGAACGTCGGCAGCATGAAAAACTAGATTGGAAACACAGAGATCACGCCTGGTTTGTGGCCTACGCTCCGGCAGAGAAGCCAGAGCTGGCGGTAGCAGTATTGTGCGAGCATGCCGGACATGGCGGCTCTGTTNGGTACGGGAAAACAATGCAAATTGCCTGATGTCCATGTGGCGGGCAAGACCGGTACCGCGCAGGTGATAGGACAGGCTAAACGCCGGCAGGATAAAAATTTGGTTTGGAAACACAGAGANATCAAATCTAAGGATAATCAGGAGGGCCTTGCTGGGGGTGGTAGAGGATAAAAAGGGTACGGGAAAACAATGCAAATTGCCTGATGTCCATGTGGCAGGCAAGACCGGTACCACGCAGGTGGTAGGACAGGCTGAACGTCGGCAGCATGAAAAACTAGATTGGAAACACAGAGATCACGCCTGGTTTGTGGCCTACGCTCCGGCAGAGAAGCCAGAGCTGGCGGTAGCAGTATTGTGCGAGCATGCCGGACATGGCGGCTCTGTTGCAGCACCTATTGCCCGTAAGGTTTTCGAGACGTGGTTTCAAATTCAATCTCCTCGGCCTGTACTAAGGCCCCACAAGACTGCTTTCAATGTAAACAAAAGTGATCGGTTCAAGGTTCAGGGTTCAAGGTTTNTCCATGTGGCAGGCAAGACCGGTACCACGCAGGTGGTAGGACAGGCTGAACGTCGGCAGCATGAAAAACTAGATTGGAAACACAGAGATCACGCCTGGTTTGTGGCCTACGCTCCGGCAGAGAAGCCAGAGCTGGCGGTAGCAGTATTGTGCGAGCATGCCGGACATGGCGGCTCTGTTGCAGCACCTATTGCCCGTAAGGTTTTCGAGACGTGGTTTCAAATTCAATCTCCTCGGCCTGTACTAAGGCCCCACAAGACTGCTTTCAATGTAAACAATATAGATGACCATGTTTGATAGGCGATCTCTGGAACATTTTGACTGGTGGCTCTTTCTAGCTGTTCTGCTGCTCATGGCTATAGGTTTTGTCAACTTGAACAGCGGCAGTGCAGCTACCGACTATCCCTTTCAATGGAAACAACTTCAGTGGTACATAGCAGGCACCGTTTTGATGTTGAGTCTGGTAGTCTTTTTTGATTATCGTCTTCTTACGGTCTATTCTGTACACATTTACTTGATTATGGTTTTTATGCTTATACTGGTAGTTTTTATAGGTAAGACTGTAGGTGGATCACAGCGCTGGCTCTCTTTGGGGTTTATGAATATTCAGCCCTCCGAACTGGCCAAGCTCGCCACGGTTATTATTCTGAGTAGTTATTTTTACTATGACGACAGACCACAGTATGGTCTAATAGATTTATGGCGGCCTGTCCTTTTGATGCTTGTTCCAATTTTTCTGATTTATCACCAGCCGGATTTAGGGACAGCGCTGTTTCTGGTGCTGATTTTTGCTTCTTTAGTGTATATGGCTCGTCTCCATTGGACGTCCTTCCTGCTGCTGCTGGGCTCAGCAATTGCCGCTTTTCCTGTTGTATGGGAGTTTCTAAAGCCCTATCAAAGGAACAGAATTATAAATTTTTTTTCCCCGGAGAGGGATCCACTCGGTGCAGGATATCACATATCACAATCGAAAATTGCCATTGGTTCAGGACAGATCCTGGGCAAAGGTTACATGAAAGGGAGCCAGGCCCACCTCAACTTTCTGCCGGAGGTCCACACTGATTTTGCCTTTTCTATCTGGGCTGAGGAATGGGGTTGGGTGGGAGCTGTAATTCTACTGGGGATATTTTTCCTTATGCTATACCGTGGATTTTTGATAGCATCACAATCCAGGGAACGTTTCGGGGCCTTTTTGGCCTTTGGGATAACAGCCATGCTTTTCTGGCAGGTAGTGATAAACATAGGCATGGTCATGGGACTTATGCCTGTGGTAGGTATTCCTTTGCCACTTGTCAGCTATGGCGGCTCCTCGGTGTTTACTACGCTTATAGGTGTAGGGCTGTTGCTCAATGTAAGATCAAGGCGCTTCATGTTTCAGAAAGGGACAAGGACCCGGTAAGGGATTTCAATCAGATCTGTATTTCTGCCATTGTTTCAGGACGTTTCGCACATACCTCCTGGTCTCAGGGTAAGGCGGGATTCCTTTGTATCTTTCGACTTTTCCCGGCCCTGCGTTATAAGCTGCCAGAGCCAGGACCAAATTGCCTCTGAATCGTTCAATCAACCGGCTGAGGTACTTGGTGCCGCCCAGGATGTTTGCCTTGGGATCAAAGGGATTTGACACTGCCAGATTTGAGGATGTCTCAGGCATCAACTGCATGAGCCCAATGGCACCCTTTGAGGAACGGGCATCCGGAATCCCTCCTGACTCTATTTGTATTATTGCCCTGATCAAATCATGATCCAGACCATAGCGTGTGGCAGCCTCGGATATAATTTTCTCAAATTCCGAGTAATTCCTTGAAACATGTGGGGAAATATGTCTGGATCGGCTTTCCAAACCATAACGCGGATCTGTAGGCACGTTACTGAAGTGCCATGCACCGCGCTCATCCACAAAGGAATATATACTGCCCGCGCTACTCACTCCTAAGTTGCAGAGAACAAGGAGTACACAAATCACAAACAGTTGAA
>NKAJ01001731.1_pt1 | contig 13361 bp, 11 predicted proteins | sample 1556001 | NCBI WGS metagenome assembly NKAJ01 (sample SAMN06204642, study PRJNA360343) | marine sediment metagenome | isolation source: Jiulong cold seep at northern South China Sea | place: China: South China Sea, Jiulong cold seep | collected 2013-06 | reverse complement strand
TCGCAACCTCATAACCTCCCATTTTCGGAAGCGCGATATCCAAAAGAATAATATCCGGCTGTTCCGCAATCGCCTTTTCCAGGCCTTCTTCTCCATCAACAGCTTCAATTATCTGATAATCCCGGTTTTTTAAAATCTTGATTACCAGCTCCCGACTATCCTGGTTGTCCTCAACTATCAGCAGTTTTTTCTCGGAAACCTTCTCTGTTTCTTTCATGTCNAAAAGAATAATATCCGGCTGTTCCGCAATCGCCTTTTCCAGGCCTTCTTCTCCATCAACAGCTTCAATTATCTGATAATCCCGGTTTTTTAAAATCTTGATTACCAGCTCCCGACTATCCTGGTTGTCCTCAACTATCAGCAGTTTTTTCTCGGAAACCTTCTCTGTTTCTTTCATGTCATCCCCGTTTGTCAGGCACTCTTTATCTTATCAATTCTATCTTTGAGCTCTTGTGAGAAATCTTCTTCTTTAAGCATCATCTTGTTTAATATACCCCGTATTCTCCCATCCAGATTTTCTTTCTCCTTCTCACTCAAGTCCCTCTTAGTAATAAGAATAAGAGGGATCTTCTTTGCACTTTTTTCTGTTTTTATATACTCGATTACATCAAAACCATTCACCTTGGGCATCGTCAGATTGAGGATGATCAGATCAGGCACAAAAGTCTGTATCAACTTGACTGCATCCTGGCTGTTATAGGCTGTCTTTACCTGACACCCGATTTCTTGTAGTGTATTCTCGGTCAGGTTTACTGTTTCCGTTTCATTATCTACTACAAGTGCCCGTTGTATTTTGCCCATTTTTTCTAGATCTCTTATTTTTCTGAGGAGAAAATTATGCTCTAGCGGCTTTACCATATATTCCGCAGCACCCAGACTGAATCCCAGTTTTTTATTATCCACAATTGAAAGGACAATTACCGGGATATCCCGGGTCTCTGGCGCACTTTTAAGCTCCCGCAGCACCTGCCATCCATCCTTATGCGGCATCATGATATCCAGAGTAATGGCTACCGGTTTCGTCTCTATAGCCTTTTCAACTGCCTTCTCCCCGCTGAGAAGACCTACTATTTTGTAGTCCTCTCCCAGAGATTTCCTGATGATATCAATGGCGTCCGGATTGTCATCTATTGCCAAGACCCTCTTTCGAGAAATGTCCTCTACAGTCAACGGCTCTGCCTCAGCGGTTTTTAACCCCTGTGACTCAAGCACCAGTTTCTGTATGACCTTACAATCTTTGCAAAAATCAACTTTCTCCGGATAGGCACTGATTTTCAGTCCTGCGCAATGTGTCCCAAGAATGAGCCAGCAACGTCTTTCTTCACTGTCATGGGCCGGGCAGTCAGACTGTCCGCAATGGATGTATTCGTGACACCTTACCGGTTTGCCAGCATATTCGGGGTCCCTCAAAAAGGTCTCGACAGGCACACCGAAGTGCTCAGCCAAGTCGTCAGCCACTCGTAATTCTATGATCGGCTTAAGTGTACTTTCGAGTACCTCTTTTCCGAGAGGAATGGTGAAATAGAATTGACTTCCCTTGCCATACTTGCTCGTGGCCCAGATCATACCGTTGTGCAATGCAATCAACCCTCTCGCAATACTGAGCCCCAGGCCGGTCCCTTCATATTGGCGGACAGTAGAAAGGTCAGCCTGCACGAACTTGTCAAAAATCTTACCGAGATCCTCATCATTTATCCCAATACCTGTATCCTCTATACAGACCTCTGCAAATTTAGGAGGCTCGCCAAGTTGATGAATGCCGCGATCGGATGTCCTGGCACAGATGGTTATGCCTCCCTCATCGGTAAACTTGATCGCATTGGACAGCAGGTTCATTAAAACATGCTTGATCTTATTCTTATCGCCATAGACTAAAGGCAGATTCTCATCGATATCAAAATCAAGGGAAAGACCCTTTTGAGTTGTCATTCCCTCAAACATGGGAACTACTGAATCAATGAGCCCTTTTAGATTGAATTGTTCTGCTTCTAACTCGGTTTTTCCTGCTTCTATCTTGGAGAGATCGAGAAGATCATTTAACAATTGCAAGAGGTGCCTGGCATTATTGGAAATTCTGCCCAGGCTCTTTTCCNGATGGTTATGCCTCCCTCATCGGTAAACTTGGTCGCATTGGACAGCAGGTTCATTAAAACATGCTTGATCTTATTCTTATCGCCATAGACTAAAGGCAGATCCTCATCAATATCAAAATCAAAGGAAAGACCCTTTTGGGTTANTACAGACCTCTGCAAATTTAGGAGGCTCGCCAAGTTGATGAATGCCGCGATCGGATGTCCTGGCACAGATGGTTATGCCTCCCTCATCGGTAAACTTGATCGCATTGGACAGCAGGTTCATTAAAACATGCTTGATCTTATTCTTATCGCCATAGACTAAAGGCAGATTCTCATCGATATCAAAATCAAGGGAAAGACCCTTTTGAGTTGTCATTCCCTCAAACATGGGAACTACTGAATCAATGAGCCCTTTTAGATTGAATTGTTCTGCTTCTAACTCGGTTTTTCCTGCTTCTATCTTGGAGAGATCGAGAAGATCATTTAACAATTGCAAGAGGTGCCTGGCATTATTGGAAATTCTGCCCAGGCTCTTTTCCTGTTCCTCGTTAATTGGTCCGTCAACTCCGGCTATCAGCAAATCCGAATATCCGATAATAGAATTCATCGGTGTCCTTAGCTCATGAGACATGTTCGCCAAGAACGTAGATTTTAGTTTGTCAAGCTCTCTAAGTTGGGTGTTTGCTTTTTCCAATAGTGCTATAAGATTGGTTCTCTCGTTTAACAAGTCGGTTTTTCTGGCGACCTCACTTTCAAGTCTTTTGCTGAATTGAGATGCCCTTTGAACCATGTAGTTAAATGAGCTGCCCAGTACGCCTATTTCATCCTCTGACTTTATGTCTACCGAAACAGACATATCGCCTTCTGCAAATCTCTTTGCCTTGTCAGCCAAATCCTCCACAGGACGCCTAATGAATCTGGTCACCATCAAATAAATTATGGCAATGATTATCGATATTCCAATAAAACTTATCAATATAGTCCTGTTCCTGGCAGCAGCGACCGTCCTATAAGCATGCTGCACATCCGCTCCTATTATCATGCCACCGAGAACTCCCCTTGAAGAGCCATGACAGTGATAGCAGTCTTCGTCATTCAAAATAGGCTGGATGGTAATAAGGACCTTTCTTCCGGCAAGTTCTACCTCAAATGATTCCTCCGGTGCTACTCCTGAGCTCAATGTCTTACTTAAGGCCGTCAGTATCTCCTCATCGGAAATAGAATCTGCAACCTGGGTCTTTACCTTTTCCTCGTGTGTGGACCAGGTTATCTCTTGATCAAAACCGCATATCCATGCCTCGATGTCTTCCATCTTTGTCCCGACGTCGGACAAGACTGCCTCGATAGCCTCACTATTTCCAACATGCATTGGATATGTTATGCCGGAATAGATCGATTCAGACACGTCTAAATTGAGAGTTGTTACTATCTCCATTCTGTCTCTTGTCCCAAAGTATATTCTCAAGACAATTTCAGCCGCCATAACCAGCACTATGCTGATTATTACAGTAGCCATTATCTTGTTTGCAAAACTCTTTCTTATAAGACCAAACATCCTGTCCTCAACAATGCGGTGCCTATCGGAACCGCTAATGCGCGCCTCCGTGAATCATGGGCTTGTACCTGAAAGCCTTGACCCTTTCTGAAATATGACAGACCTCACAGTCTTTCATTGTCAGACTTTTCTTGATATACAAAGGACTCTTTTTCTTTACATGGAATTCACCCGGGCCATGGCATACTTCACAGCCTGCGTTCTTTAAGTGAGGAGTCTTCTCAATACTGACAAAGCCGCCCGGTTTATCATATCCCGTTGTATGACAGAAATAACACTTTTTGATTTCTTCCTCGGTAAGCCCCTTTTTCACCCTTTGAATACTCTCGAAGGAACTGCTTTTCTTTGCATATGTGATGAAGCTAATATAATATTTTTGGTGACAGTCCTTGCATGCTTCTGAGCCGATATATTTTGGTATTTCGGTGTTATTTCCACCTCTAACCTTTTCAGGATTAAAGATGATGATCGTTAATATTGCCGTGAAAACGGCAAGGAAGTATCTCATTTTACCCCAACCTTAATGGTCTCTTTAATCAAGGGAGCCTCATGCGAAGCCGTTGATAGTCATGCGTTTTCCAGAAAAAACCATAGCAATATTATTCAGCGGCCGCTATCTATTATAATACTAGCACCTGTTTTTGTAGTAGCAACACCATTTAGCCTTGTCAAGCATAGGAATATGCCCTGACATAAGACAGAATCGATTGAGATTATGCTGAACTTCCCTTATGATTTGATCTCATGCTCTATAAAAAAACAAAAAAGATTTGCCTGGATGGTCAGACTGATATTGCCAATTTCTTCCAAGCAGGTTACAAAGTAATTTTAAAATAACAATATTACAATTTCACATGGGTGTAATGTGAGAATCATTTTAAAACAAACAACAAAACAGGAAGGAGGGGCGTGTCATTAAAAGAACACAAAAAAATAATTCTTGCATTGGTTTTCTTTTTAACTACCGCTTTTTTAGCTCCTGTGATCTATAATATCAGAAATGACAAAAGCGGTGTCTATATCTGAACTTTTCTTGGGATCTGCGCCCTTATCGTGGGTGCATAGCTACTACAAGTCCTGTGCGAATTTTTTTGTTTCAGCAAAGGACATTGGAGTATGCTCGCACATGAACTTCTAAGTTCTATAGGTGAGGAAGAGAGGAAGGATGGTGCTCAAAGCAAAGTTTCTTATAATCTGTATTTTCGGTTTCATGATGTTGGTGGCAGGCATCGGCATCAACTCGTCGAGTGCCATGGAAACCGATGACTGTCTGGAATGCCATGGCGATTCATCCAATTTCGATGAAGGGGACGAGCGTCTATATGTGGACGGTACCCAGTTCGCCGACACAAAACACGCAGAAGATGGTTGCGGGTCCTGCCATTCCGTAACCGATGATCACCCGGACGATGGGGTTGAGCCCGAAAAAGAAAGCTGTGACATGTGCCATGAAGATACTATTGATGAGTTGTCAAAGGGCCTTCATGCTGGAAATGCGGAATGCACAGATTGTCACAACCCCCATGCTGACAGAGGGCTCAAGTCTCCTGGTGAAAGCTGTGGTATGTGCCATGAAGAAGCCGTTGAAGAATATTTGAATAGCCACCATGCAGCAAACGCGGTTTGCTCGGATTGTCACAGCCCTCATACAGTCATGAGCTACCTGGAGACCTCAGGTTTTGAAAAAAATAAACAGTGTACTACTTGTCACGAAAATGCCGGCCACTCTGAATGGCTCCTCCGGAACAAGCTCCACATGCAGGCAACTACGTGCATAAGCTGCCATACTGATTCAAAAGGCATCGTCATTACTATGTATATTGAGAAAAGAGAGGATATCAAACCAGATAAAGAAGGTGAGATTGACCTCGCAACTTACCAAGATCTCACTCAATTAGTCGGAGACAAGGGAGTTCAATCTCTCATAGATACCAACGGTGACGGCTCCATTACAACGGCAGAGCTCAAAGAGTTTAATATGAACTCAAAATATAAGAGCGTAGGGCTCTGGGGGGTGCTGTCAACAAAAACAGCAAGTCACAGTTATGGAATATTTGAAGACCGCCGGGATTGTTCTTTCTGCCACGCTGCCGGACCCAAAGCCATGCAGACATGTTACGTAGCCTTCCCCAATCAAGATGGCACGTACAGCATGGTCCCTGTTGAAGAGGGAGCAGTGCTCGACCCTCTTTTTGCTACTGCTGACTTCTACATGGTGGGATCCACCAGAAACGATATTCTCAGCATTTTGGGCCTGCTGATCATAGCCGGCGGTTTGGGCGCAGCCTGCCTCCATGGCACTTTCAGAATTCTGACTCAAAAAAATAGGAGGAAACATTGATCATGGAAAAGCCAAAAATGATCTACCTCAACCCTCTTACAGTGAGGATATGGCATTGGATCCACGCCACTGGAATAGCAACTCTGTGCATTACAGGGGCTCAGATCAGGTTTCCTGAGTATATTAATCTATTCGGCTATAGGACAGCGGTGCTGGTTCATGATTTTACCGGGATCTTTGTGTGCCTCGATTGGTTGTTATGGTTTTTCTATTACGTGTTCATTGATAAGAGCCTGATAAAGCTCTATGTCCCCAACATGTACGACCTGAAGACGGGTATCATAAAACAGATGCTGTTCTATGGCTTTAACTACTTCAAAGGTAAACCGAACCCGCACCACTGCACGCCTGATAACAAGTTCAACCCCATGCAGAAAGGGGCATATCTGATGATCATGCTGACGCTTGTACCGATCATCCTGTTGTCCGGCTTGTTGCTTCTGCTGATTACGCAAAAATGGATGGTGTTTTTGGGCGGGGTAAAAATAGTAATCGGGCTACATTTTCTGGTAGCCTGCTGTTTCGCTGCCTTCCTCTTTGTCCATATGTATCTGGCTACCCTGGGCCATACCTTCTGGGCTCATATCATAACCATGATAACCGGTTGGGAGGAAGAGGTAGAAGATCACTAACAATGAGAAATAAGGATTGAGACGATTTTTAGAGTCGTCTCAATCTATTATTCAAGAAGCCGGTTTTATCGATTTGTATAGAGCAGAGGAATTTTTGCAGGATTGGATCTACAGGGCACTTCACGGCTACGTTTCTTTTAAGGCCTTCTTAACTGCTTCAATCAACTCGACGGGATCAATTGGTTTTTCAATATAGCCGTCTGGAATAGTATATTTTGTCAATCCCGTGCTCTCGACAAATTTCTTTTCATCCTGAAGCGGTTGTTTGAACATGAAGTTCCTGAAATCGACCCCTGTCACCTCAGAGACCCCGGTCTGCACGATCACGGGAGTACTACTCATGTCAGGATCCTTTCTCAACTCCTGAAACATGGCAATGCCACTTTTTTTGGGCATCATCAGGTCGAGCAGAACCAGATCAGGCTTCTCCTTGCGCAAAAGTTCCAGCCCCTCGATCCCATCACTGGCACTTATGCTTGAATAACCGTTCTCTTCAAGGACTGCACTGATAAAGGTCCTTATATCAGGCTCATCGTCCACGATAAGTATCTTTTTAGCCATTTTCTTCCTCACTCCTATAATTACTGAGAAAGCCCTTAGGCAAGCCTATTTTTTCATCTGAACGAATACATAGCACAGAATGCTGCGCTTTGAAAGACAAAATGGCAATAAGTGAAGTTTTTTGCTTCCCCGGCTCGTTCTGCTTCAATTTAACAAAGACGCAATTGCTGAAATATAGTATAAGATTATTAACCTGACCTTACCAAAGCAAGGCTTGGTACAGGGCCTGGTCTCCTGATTACGCAAAAGATCATTCATGAACAAGGTGGGGAGATATCAGTGGAGTCAAAGGATGGCCAAGGGACTATGTTTTTCGTTAGACTCCCTCGGCATATGCCAAAAGAAATGCAGTCAGCTTCAGAAAGAGTGAATGATGGAAGGGCATAAAGGACTTAAGGTCGCAATTGTGGGTGGTAGTACCGGGTGCAAGGCGATTATGGATATGATATTTGCTGAAACGCTCCGCCAGCTTCACATGGAAATCATAGCGGTCGCAGATATCAATCCAGAGGCTCCGGGTTATCGCTATGCCCAGGAAAACGGTATCTATACGACAATGGATTACCGTGATCTATACAAGCTCAAAGATCTCAACATGATCCTCGAGCTGACCGGCCGTGATGATATAGCCAATGAAATCTCCCGAACCAAGCCGGAGTNTGAAACGCTCCGCCAGCTTCACATGGAAATCATAGCGGTCGCAGATATCAATCCAGAGGCTTCGGGTTATCGCTATGCTCAGGAAAACGGTATCTATACGACAATGGATTACCGTGATCTATACAAGCTTAAAGATCTCAACATGATCCTCGAACTGACTGGCCGTGATGATATAGCCAATGAAATCTCCCGAACCAAGCCCGAGCACGTCCGGCTGATGGACCACGTCGCCGCCCGGGTCTTCTGGGATGTCTTTGAGATTGAAGAAGAAAGGCTTGCCGAGGAGGAACGGGTAGAGGAGGCGCTCAGGGAGAGCGAGGAGAGATATCGTACGGTGCTGGACGCGTCTCCAGACCCTGTTGTTGTCTATGATATGAAAGGTAAGGTTACCTATATAAATCCGGCATTCACGCGGATTTTCGGATGGATATCAGACGAGCTTGAGGGCAAGAAATTACATTATGTCCCGGATGAGAACTGGCCTGAGACCCAAATGATGATTGATAAGGTGCTGGCAGAAGAGAGTTTTTCTGCTATCGAAAGCCGTCGATATACCAAAGGAGGAAATATTATTGACGTCAGTATAAGCACAGCTATCTATTTGGATCGGGATGGAAATCCGGCGGGCAGTATCCACACTTTACGGAATATCACCGCGCGTAAGCAATCACAGGAGGCGCTGAAAAAGGCTCGCGATGAGTTGGAGCAACGCGTCAAAGAGCGCACTGCCGAATTAATGGTAGTAAATGAGCAACTGCGGCGCGAGATAGAAGGANGAGGAGGCGCTCAGGGAGAGCGAGGAGAGATATCGTACGGTGCTGGACGCGTCTCCCGACCCTGTTGTTGTCTATGATATGAAGGGTAAGGTTACCTATATAAATTCGGCATTCACGCGGATTTTCGGGTGGATATCAGGCGAGCTTGAGGGAAAGAAATTACATTATGTCCCGGATGAGAACTGGCCTGAGACCCAAATGATGATTGATAAGGTGCTGGCAGAAGAGAGTTTTTCTGCTATCGAAAGCCGTCGATATACCAAAGGAGGAAATATTATTGACGTCAGTATAAGCACAGCTATCTATTTGGATCGGGATGGGAACCCTGTGGGCAGTATCCACACTTTAAGAGATATCACCGCGCGTAAGCAATCACAAGAGGTGCTGAAAAAGGCTCGCGACGAGCTGGAGCAACGCGTCAAAGAGCGCACTACCGAATTAACGGTAGTAAATGAGCAACTGCGGCGCGAGATAGAAGAGAAAAAACAGGTCGAAAAGGGATTGAAGGCCTCGGAAGAAAAATATCGCGTCCTGTTCAACTACGACCCAAACTGCCTGTTTATGGTCGAAATGGATTCAGCAAATATCCTTGACTTGAACAAGGCGGCCACCAAGGTATATGAATATGACCGGGAAGAGTTACTGGGAATGTCCCTTTTCGATCTATTAGATAAGGAAGACGCTCAGCGGCTCAGGAAAGAGCTTGGCCGCCTTGCCAAAGAGGGCGATTACGTGTTTGTACCCAAGCTGCGGGTCAGGAGGAAAGACAGCGATCATTTCTATATTGATTTTCATGCCAGTGTCGGGAAATTCCGGGAAAGAGAGCGTGGATCACTTGGTCTGTCCCTGATTGTCAGGACTGTGGATATTACTCTCGGCCTTGAACGGCAGGCCCAACTGGTTCAGGCCAGCAAGATGGCGACCCTTGGTGAGATGGCGACCGGTATGGCCCATGAGCTCAATCAGCCCTTGAATGTGATGCGGATGGGGGCCGATTTTGTTGCCAAGATGATACGGCGCGGGCAGGAGATTTCAGACGAACAGCTATTGACAGTGAGCCGTAACATAAGTGAGCAGGTGGAAAGGGCCACGAATATCATCAACCATTTGCGTGAGTTTGGCCGGAAGAGCGAATTCAAGGTTTATACTGTTGACCTGAACGAACCTATCAGAGATATGTTTATGATCATGGGCGAACAGTTCAGACTGCGTGACATAGAGGTTAATCTGGACCTGGACAAAGCCATCCCCAAGATCATGGCCGGCAGGAACCGGCTGGAGCAGATATTTCTGAACCTGATGACTAATGCCAGGGATGCGATGAAAGAAAGAGGGATGGAGGATGTCAAGAAGATTACCGTTACCACTTATCCGGAAGGAGATTTGGTCGTGGCTGAGGTCTCTGACACGGGTAAGGGCATCCCGGAAAGAATACAGGAAAAGATGTTTGAGCCCTTCTTTACGACAAAAGAAGTGGGAAAGGGGACCGGCCTGGGGCTGTCTATTACTTATGGCCTCGTAAGGGATTTTAAGGGCGGTATTGACGTGGAATCGACCCTGGACGTCGGTACTACATTCAGGGTCCGTTTTCCGGCATATAAAGAGGAGAGGAAATCAGAATGAAGAAAGTGTTGGTTGTTGACGACGAACGGCCCATCCTGGATATGCTGGACCTTTCCCTATCCAGTGAAGGATACGAGGTGGTAACTGCCGAAAGTGGCGAAAAGGCCCTGGAAATTTTTGAGAAACAGCGCCCCAAGCTCGTCTTGACCGATATCAAGATGCCTGGAATTGACGGTATAGAGGTACTAAAAAGGATCAAAAAAATCGACAGCCAGGTGGAAGTCATTGTTATCACCGGCCACGGTGACATGAACACAGCCGTCGGCGCACTCAAGCATGGGGCCTCTGATTTCGTAACTAAGCCGCTCCGGGATGAAGTCCTGATGGTTTCAATCGAAAGGGCATGGAAGAAAATAGCCATGAGCGAGCAATTGCAGGATTATACCGAGAATTTGGAGCTCAAGGCAGAAAAGTATAAAGAGGACCTCAAAAAGGCCCAGGACGAAATGATAAAAGCTGAGCGCCTTGCCTCTATAGGGGAGACTGTGGCCAGCTTGGCCCATTGTATAAAGAATATCTCCACCGGCCTGGGCGGCGGCATGTACATGGTCCACACAGGCATGGCCAAAGAAAAACCCGATATGATAGAGGAAGGCTGGTCCATGTTCCAGCGCAACCTGGAGAAGGTTNTTTCAATCGAAAGGGCATGGAAGAAAATAGCCATGAGCGAGCAATTGCAGGATTATACCGAGAATTTGGAGCTCAAGGCAGAAAAGTATAAAGAGGACCTCAAAAAGGCCCAGGACGAAATGATAAAAGCTGAGCGCCTTGCCTCTATAGGGGAGACTGTGGCCAGCTTGGCCCATTGTATAAAGAATATCTCCACCGGCCTGGGCGGCGGCATGTACATGGTCCACACAGGCATGGCCAAAGAAAAACCTGATATGATAGAGGAAGGCTGGTCCATGTTCCAGCGCAACTTGGAGAAGGTCTCGGATCTCATCCTGGATCTATTAAGGTATGCGAGACAGACAGAACCTCAACGAACGTCATGCAGACTCCATGACATTGTCTCCGAGATTGTGAGAACCTTCAAGAAGCATGCTGATAGCCACCAGATCAAGCTGAATAAGGTCCTGGCCTCAAACCTCACCGACGTCTACATTGAACGGAACGGCATACATCGGATGCTAGGGCACCTGGTCTCAAACGCCATTGACGCATGCATCTATGATGCAGATACGTCAAAGAAATGGGAAGTCACAGTTACGACCAAGACAGAAACGGCTGCCGACTCCGGCGAGACGATTCTTATTGAAGTTNGCATGCATCTATGATGCAGATACGTCAAAGAAATGGGAAGTCACAGTTACGACCAAAATAGAAACGGCTGCCGGCTCTGGCGAGACGATTCTTATTGAAGTCACTGACAACGGATGTGGGATGACAGATGAGGTAAAGGCGCATCTCTTTCAGAGGTTTTTTACTACAAAAGCAGGGCGTGGCATAGGCCTTGGCCTTCTGGTCACGCAAAAGATCATTCACGACCATGACGGCGAGATCTTCATCGAGTCAGAGGACGGAAAAGGGACAACGGTGTCAGTTCGACTGCCAGCAAAGGTGCCTGAGGATTATTCTCAGGCGCTTTCAGATACCGGGGAAACACCCACAGGCAACAATGAATGAAAATATCCTTCTTTGGTAGGACAAAACCCCTTTTATTAACCCAAAAGCGTTGCTATATTAGGGTATTTGGTATGGAGATACCGGGTGCAAGTTTACCCATCATGCTTTGCGCCATAGGATAAAATGCTATTTGTTTCCAGATCCTCGATGTAGATTCTGGTCAAAGGAGCTTGAAAATGAGAATGAAAATACTATCTATTACCATGATTACCGGGCTTCTTGCTTTCTGTCTCTTTGCTTTTAACACACCGTATCTTTGGGCTGAAAAAGAGAAGGGGGCTGAAAAAGAGAAGGCCGTCTTTGTAGGAATGGACAAGTGCAAAGAATGCCATCCAGGGCACGTAGAAAGCTATCTCTCCTGGATATACGCAAAAAATTTTCGGGTCATACAAATGAGAAAAAAAGATCATGATCCAGGCTGTCTCCCATGCCATACCACCGGCTATGGGAAGNACAAAACCCCTTTTATTAACCCAAAAGCGTTGCTATATTAGGGTATTTGGTATGGACCTAAATTGAGCGATTAGCTGTTAGCCATTAGCGTTTAGCTTTGAAAAATTAAAGGCATTACGTTAATTAGAAATAACAGAAAGAAGGAGCTTGAAGATGAGAATGAAAAAACTATTTATCACCATGACCACCGGGCTTCTTGCTTTATCTTTCTTTGCCTTTAACACACCGTATCTTCAGGCTGAAAAAGAGAAGGCCTTCTATGTTGGAATGGACAAGTGCAAAGAATGCCATCCAGGGCACGTGGATAGCTATCTCTCCTGGAAATACGCAAAAAATTTTCGGGTCATACAGATGAGAAAAAAAGATCATGACCCGGGTTGTCTCCCTTGCCATACCACCGGCTATGGGAAANAAAAAGAGAAGGGGGCTGAAAAAGAGAAGGCCGTCTTTGTAGGAATGGACAAGTGCAAAGAATGCCATCCAGGGCACGTAGAAAGCTATCTCTCCTGGATATACGCAAAAAATTTTCGGGTCATACAAATGAGAAAAAAAGATCATGATCCAGGCTGTCTCCCATGCCATACCACCGGCTATGGGAAGCAGGGAGGATTTGTCAGTGTGGAAAAAACCCCGCGGATGGTCAATAAACAGTGTGAAAGCTGCCATGGTCCGGCCAGCTTACATCTCAAGGCCCCGACCAGACTGGAACATCAAGAGACATTGAGCATTCCAAAGAATATCTGTACAAGCTGTCACAGTGGGCACAAGCATCCGGGGTATTGAGCCGCTGCGCTACATGCCATCATCAGTATGAGCGTATGGGGCATTGAGAAACAGGTAAAATGACACCTCTTTTTGACAGATTATGGACAAAGCTCCGCATATCCAGCGTAACCGAAAAGGTGATAATGGGTATGAGCATAATTCTTGTCGTAGTAATAGGCCTCCTTACTTACTATGATATGGTGACGCGAATAAAGTTTCACCTTGGAAAGCAGGAGGAGCGGGCATATGAGATCAGTGACACTGTAATGAGAAGTATTGAGTACCCCATGCTCG
>NKAJ01001170.1_pt1 | contig 13371 bp, 13 predicted proteins | sample 1556001 | NCBI WGS metagenome assembly NKAJ01 (sample SAMN06204642, study PRJNA360343) | marine sediment metagenome | isolation source: Jiulong cold seep at northern South China Sea | place: China: South China Sea, Jiulong cold seep | collected 2013-06 | reverse complement strand
CCGGTAATATGGATTTCCGCTCCATGATAGCCGGGATACTTGCGAAAGGTGCTCGCGTCATCCGGGCCCCACGCAATCAGGTGGGAGACTTGCCGCATAGTGATAGGTGACAGTCGCCACCGGTAATATTCAGGGTCTGGTTCACGCAGCAGGCCTTCCTCATCGCACGNGAAGTTCCGGCCGCATCAAGTCGACGCGGGGATTCCCGGTAATATGGATTTCCGCTCCATGATAGCCGGGATACTTGCGAAAGGTGCTCGCGTCATCCGGGCCCCACGCAATCAGGTGGGAGACTTGCCGCATAGTGATAGGTGACAGTCGCCACCGGTAATATTCAGGGTCTGGTTCACGCAGCAGGCCTTCCTCATCGCACGCAACGATTTCATGACCAAGCTTGCGCAGGATGTCGAACATACGAATGCTTAACGAACGAATGCTCTTGGCAAGATAAACGCCCCTCGGAATCGAGTCTACCCGGAAATGGAGAAACGCCCGTGAGCCTATAATGACAGGAAAACCGCTCTCAACCGCAATACAACCCAAGAGAAGTTTGGCATCCATCTCCCGGACTTGCGTCTCTACCGGAATAATAAGGGTTGAAGGTGAAATAGTCATAACAGCTGCTTTTAATCCCTGCGAACTGCCAAGGCCTCCCAGCGCTTGGCAAACGCATCAAAGAGTTGATCATTGGTGGAAATAGCGCCAATCTCATGATTGAGCCAATAAGATCGAGTTGTCCAGTTAAAGCTGCCGAAAATAACCCAGCGCCGGCCATCCTTCTCCGCAAGCACGAACTTGTTATGCATCGGAAGACCCTTAGGATGAATAACGCGCCGGAACGGGATTCCGGCTTGAATCAGCATCCGCTCGACCTTTACAGGGACCCGTCTCAGGGTTGGTTCAGCCAATATCTCTACTGTTGCGTCACTGTGGACAAGTCGTATCAAGGCCTTGACGATTGGCTTCCCTTTGATGTGTGACGCAGCAATTCGTATCCGCGCGCCCGCTCCAAGCCGTGAGAGAAACCGTATTACAGGATGCGGCCGTATCCGTGGCCAAAAATAGATATCGGTGTCCTTCCCTTTCACCGCTTTGTTTGCAGTCGGGGAAAAACGATAGAACATGATACGTTTCGTCTGGTGGATCCACCGGGCATGTTCAACCAGCCTTTCAACCAGCCTGGGGTCATCAAGCCCAACCAGGACATTGTGACCGTGATCCTGGTCACCGATTTCAGCTATGATAGCTGGATCATCCCCTGGACCATTTCCGGACGGGTTAAAGGAACCGATAAAGGCAATCGGCCTCGGGTGGGAAAAGCAATAGAGCTTTTCATGCAAATGCGGTTTCCAAACTATCCCGGGAGGGGTTGGCACCCGCTGTAGGGACACGGTACGAAACCCTTCGCCTAAGCCATTCGGGCCAGATAACATCCCAATTACATCCTCATTGGCACACGCTGTTCGAGGATGACGCTCTAGTGTCACAGTAACCTTGATGCCTTGCCGGTGGGCACGGAGTAATTCCTCGGCCAGCATCCGGTCACGAAAGTAGTATGTTACCCAATCAATGGTCCCGCCGGGCGGCACCGCAGCGATACGCTCTGCCAGGAGGTCACGCAAGCAGTATGCCGGCATATCAGGACCGCCGAAATGGACCTCGCAAAAGGGCCTCGCTTCTCTCTTCTTCATGTTATGCGTCCGGCCATTGCCAAGATTCCAAAAATCAGGATAAGTCCTTCTTCGTGCAATACCCGCCTGTCTCACATTCAGGATGCGGGTGTAACATCCAAAGGGCTATCGACCGCGGTTGACTGCGCATCCAGGGTTATGGCACCTTCTCTCAGATCGGAAAAGACCTTGCAGATGTAGTCTATTTGTTCCTGAGTATGCGCTGCGCTCACGCTACAGCGAACCAGGGACGCGCTGTCCGGTGTAGCCGGGGGTAATGCCAGATTCACATACACCCCGCGATCCAAAAGATTGCCCCAGAGGACGAGGGCCTGTTTTACACTCGGCAAGCGGACTGCAACAATAGGACTGATCTCCGGGCCCAGGCTGAAGCCCATATCGTCAAGACCTTGATACAAATGGCGGGCGTTACGCCAGAGCCGTCGGCGCAATTCAGGGTGTGTCTTAAGTATCTTGAGTGCAGTCCGGGTGGAGGCGATGACCGGTGGAGCAGGCGACGCGGTAAAGATATATGGGCGGCTGGCATAGCGAATCAGATCCAATTCAGGGTGGTTGCTGACACAAAAGCCGCCGGTTGCGCCCAGACTTTTGCTAAAGGTACCTATGATAAAGTCCATGCTGTTTCCCACACCGGCTTCCTCGAGAAGCCCGCGCCCGTGTTCACCAAGAACACCCAGTGAATGGGCCTCGTCCACCAGTAGATAGGCACCGTATTTCTGCTTTAAGGTTACTATATCTGCCAGAGGGGCCCGGTCGCCTAACATACTATAGATGCCCTCCACCAGAATCAGTGTATTTGCGGTCTTTTTGCCAAGCCGTCGTAGGCGTTTCTCTAAATCAATCACATTGTTATGTCGGAATCGAATGATTTCCGCACTGCCCATGCGGCATCCGTCATAGATACTCGCATGACAGTGTGCATCTACCAAAATCGTATCACCGCGACCCGCCAGGACCGACAACATCCCCAGATTGGCAAGGTAGCCGGTAGAAAATACGATGGCAGAACGGTAACCGAAAAAGTCTGCAAATTCACGTTCCAACGCAGCATGACCAGCATATGTCCCGTTTGCCATCCGTGATCCAGTCGTCCCGGTCCCTTGAGCTTGAACGGCCTTTTTTGCCGCTTCGATACATTGCGGATCAAAAGTAAGCCCCAAATAGTTGTTGGTACCGGCTAAGATGGTGTGACGTCCGTTCACGATCGCCTCGGTTGCCGAAATGAGCCGCTCGATGACGACGTTAAAAGGATTGACGCCACTATCTACCAGGGCCCGCTGATCCGCAGCGAGACGATGGAACTTGTCGAAAATGCCCATCACGATTCCAGCATCAATTGTTGGACCTGTGAAGCAAGGTCCTTAACCGTACGGACATCTGGCAATATATTTAATGGAATGGAGATATCGAAGCAGTCCTCTATAGCGGGTAGAAGTTCCATTACCGCCATAGAATCAAGACCGAGATCAGCTACCAAATCCGTCGCTTCATTGATTTCCTGCTTGTCCCGGGCGAGCTGCTGCAGAACCGGATAGATTTGTGCAAGGATGTCTTCATACTGTGACATAGGTTCGCGCTCCTTTCAAGATTCGTCGTGCCATCCCAAGGTACGCAGCAGGCCTTCTTCCAGGGGAATCTGCGGTTTCCATCCGGTTGCCTTGCTAAAGGGCGTATTATCGCACACCCAGTCGGGATGCATAAGTTCCCGTAATTTTCCAGGGGTCAGCATCGGCGCATATCCTACCATCCTGGCCGTCATCAGATTCAGCTTGGTCAGGGTAGCAAGTACCGTCACAGGCACCCGCACGCGAAGGACAGGTCTGGCGCGTAGCAGTGCGATCGTTTTGATCACATCACTCCAAGTATATCCGCCGCTACGATCGTCGTGCAGTTCGAATACATCTTGTCCACAACTGTCGCTTTCCAACCATCTTATCACCGCCTCTGCCAAGTCTTCTATGTATAACAATGAAAACCGGCGGGCATGACCGGCACCCGGCACCAAAGCGATACCCCGTCCCATCCAGCGCAACAGCGGCAGCAGTTCTTTGTCCCCGGGTCCATACACAGCAGGCGGCCGGAACACAGTCCAGTCCATTTCCTTTGCAGTAGCGGCCAATGCGGCTTCACCTTGTCGCTTGCTGGCCGCGTACGGAGAGATGTCCGGTTCACGGGCCGCCAGCGAAGAAATCATCAAAAAGCGCGGTGGCGGATAGTTCTCTGTAGCAGCCTGGGCCAGCCTCGCTACACCTGCGCTATTGACCCGATTAAAATAGTCCTGGGATGCGCCACGAACTGCGCCTGCACAGTGCACGACGGCTTCTGCACCGCAAACCAAACGGCGTAGGCTGTCCATGTCCTCTAGATCCCCTATCACCCACTGCGTGACCATGCCGGTAAGCCGGGCCTTAACCGAGGAAAGACGCACTAAGGCCCTGACTTGCCAGCCTTCGGCCTCAAGCCGCTGTGCCAGTACACCGCCTATGAACCCGGTTGCTCCCGTCAAGGCAATCACACGAGACATAAGGACCTTCCGGTGGATGCCGGATCGGACACGATACCACCTCTATTTATCGATGAACACTGATTCAGAAATGCGTTTGGGATAATCGGGAAAAAATAAATCAGCAAACGGATTATCCTTGTAATATCTATCTAAGGCGGAATACTCTGCTGGGCGTTTTGTCGTAGGCCGTTTCTGTGCACTTTTGTGACCTTGCCCAATTCGTTGGATAAAATCCTGCTGCGCTTTGGATCGAGACGGCTTCCCGGAAGAAGTGCGAGGTAATGTATGGGGAGGGACCAGTTCCACGAAGCAGTCAATGCCCGATCCCTGGCGGATCAAACCCTGCAGTTGTTTGGTCATGGATTTTCTCTTCGCCGGGTCGGATTCACGGCACTGAACGACCATGACAACGATTTCTTTTCCTCCTGCACCTGTGACGGAAAAGGCCATTGCATCTCCACGCCTCACCCCGGGCTTCTGCTCGACCAGATACTCCAGGTCCTGAGGCCAGATATTGTGGCCGTTGATAATGATCAAGTCCTTTTCACGTCCAGTAATCACGATATCTCCCTGGATTCGATAACCGATATCACCGGTATTGAGCCAGCCATCCCGGGACAGGACCTCCCGGGTCGCATCAATATCTCCGATATAACCGGACATCACACTCGGCCCCCTAACAAAGATGGTCCCGCAGCGCTTGTCCGGCAATTCCCTTCCTTGCCGATCCCGTACTACGACTTCATACCCTGGCAGCGGTTTGCCGCACTTAACGAAGATGCTCGTACGCAAAGGGCGCTCTTTCTCTGAACCGTCCTCCACAGCCAATACCTCCTGGTGTGCAACAAAATGGTCGGTGTCTATAATGTCCACATCCAGACCCTGGCCGAGAGACGCAAAACTCACACCGAGAGAGCATTCTGCCATGCCATAGCAAGCTAGAAAGGCCTTTTTGTCGAATCCACAGGGAGCAAAGATTTTCGCAAACTGTTTTAGGAAGTCGGGACGGATTATTTCCGCTCCGATTCCTGCCACGCGCCAGGCACTGAGGTCAAACCGGTCCATATCGCTTTTCCTGACTCGGCGTGCGCAGAGTTCATAACCAAACGGTGGACCGAAAGAGATCGTGGCCCTGCTCTGGGTCATCAGGGCCAACCACTGCCTGGGCCGCATTGCAAATGCCTGAGTGCCCAGGTAATCGACAGAGCGCTGACATGCCAGCGGGGCCAGTACGAATCCAACAAAGCCCATATCATGGTAATATGGAAGCCAGGATAGGCAACGATCATCGGGCCGCATCCGGAGCCCGGTCCTAATAATGCCTCTCAGATTGCTCAGAATCGCTTTTTGGGAGATGATCACCCCACGCGGGAAGCGCGTGCTTCCAGATGTGTATTGAATGTAGGCCATCTCCATGGGTCCTATGGGAAGCGGCTGGATAGTGCTTTGGGGAAGATCAGCAAATGCATTAGGGGCGCCGAAAAATTTGAGGTCCAATCCTATAGCGGCTTCGGCAAGAAACTCGATAAATCCTTCATGGGCCATGGCAACCGCTGCCTGGCTACTTACGAGCAGTCTCCGCAAATGCGCCACATAATTATTGCGGCTGCCCATGGAAATCATTGCGGGAAGTGGGACCGGCACCAAGCCGGCGTATTGGCAGGCAAAAAAGAAGCGCTGGAAATCAGGGTGAGTGTCTGCCACCAGTGCCATCCGGGTACCACGTTCCAGCCCCAGGCTGTGGAGACGGAGGGCCAGTACCTGTGCCTCTTCCCGCAATTGTGCATAAGGAAGCACGGCAGAAAGTTTCCCTTTGCTGGTATAAAAGTTATACCCGGTTTTACCCTGGGCAGCGTAATCAAGTGCCTCCGCCAGCGTGGAAAAATCTGCGCCCCGCAACGGCAGATTGTTTTCGGTCGGTGTCGCCTGCATAACCTCTATTGGATAATGATCAGTTTTATCATTGACGAACAAGCAGCTATCAAGCAAAAGATAGGTTTTGTAATTGGCCTTATTGATATTTCATTTATTTCCGAATGTCAAATTAATTCATTTGGTTCTTAGGATTCATAGGGTAAACTTGCACTGCAATTAACCCTTGAACATTGAACCATGAACGGTGAACGGTTACTCTATGTTGTAATCTCCCAATGGATACGAATATATCCGGTGTTTTCATTCGCTATGAAATCTTTTATCCCACGTCTGCCTGGCAGACAGAGACAAAATAATGGGTTGTTACGAGTCGTACCTGTGACAGGTCGTCGTGCCTTGTACAGGTTCATCCGCGTTCCGTGGTCAATCTATGCAGACGACCCGGTATGGGTACCACCCCTTTTGATAGAACGGCACCAACATCTGTCCCGCCGAAATCCTTATTTCGCGCATGCACGTTGTCGTTTCTGGATTGCCTACCGGGGCAAGCAGCCCGTCGGCCGCATCAGTGCCCAGGTGGACGAGCTCCATCTGGAACGTTATCAGGATGCTACTGGTTTTTTCGGGATGCTGGATGCGCAAAACGATGCCGCAATTTTCCGGTCCCTTCTGAACGCCGCTGAGACCTGGCTGCGCGAGATGGGCATGCGCCGAGTCCTTGGGCCGTTTAACCTTTCCATCAACCATGAGTGTGGCCTTCTGGTGGAAGGTTTTGATACACCTCCCATGGTCATGATGGGTCATGCCNTTGGGATAGGTTATCTTAAGACGCCATAGCAGTTTGAACCAGCCAATAGGCAAAAGCCGTCCGTTAAGATCTCGAATGATCTCATTCAAATTTGGGAATGCGACTATCATAGCTGTCGGGACACCGTCCACTTCGGCGATTTGCACGAAGTTTTCATCCACCAGAAACATCAAATNAGTGTGGCCTTCTGGTGGAAGGTTTTGATACACCTCCCATGGTCATGATGGGTCATGCCCGTCCTTACTATGCGGAGCGGTTAGAGGAACAGGGCTATTCCAAAGAAAAAGACCTGTTGGCATATCGTCTCGGCACTGACTTTATGATACCTGCTGTTATACAAGCCATGGGCAAGATGGCAGGGCGGGTGCGCATTCGGCCGTTGAGCAAATCCCGCCTGGAGAAAGATCTGCAGATCATACGCGATATCTTTGAAGATGCCTGGTCACAAAACTGGTGTTTCATCCCTTTTACCGAGTCGGAGTTTAAGGATTTAGGCCGTAATTTGATGTTTCTGGTGGATAAAAACTTCGTGCAAATCGCCGAAGTGGACGGTGCCCCGACAGCCATGATAGTCGCATTCCCAAATTTGAATGAGATCATTCGGGATCTTAACGGACGGCTTTTGCCTGTTGGCTGGTTTAAGCTGCTATGGCGTCTTAAGATAACCTATCCCAAAACAGGGCGGGCCGTTCTTATGGGCATACGTAAACGCTATCAGCATAGCCTGTTGGGTGCTGTGCTCGCGTTTATGGTAATCGACGCGGTACGTGTTGCCGGAGTCAAACGCGGTATGCAAGAGGTGGAACTGTCCTGGATCCTTGAAGACAATACGAGAATGCGAAACATGCTGGAGTCGCTGGGGGCCGAGGTATACAAACGTTACCGTATCTATCAAAAGAAACTGAAATGAGGAACTTGAGCGATGTCAATACAGAGACACCACATTTTACAGCCGTAGTCCTTGCGGCGAATCGCTCGCCTGATGACCCTGTTGCCAAGGCAACAGGGGTCTGTTGCAAGGCATTGACTTTGGTGGACGGTAGGCCCATGGTCCTTCGCGTGCTCGATGCCTTGAACGCTGCCAAGGAAATAGACGCCTGTATAATGTGCGGCCCGCAACGGTATGCAGTGAATCAGGATGCAGAGCTTTGTGACCGCATTGCATCAGGTCATGTGAAATGGGTGGAAAATCGGGCAACCCCCAGTTCAAGTACTTTGCACATATTGCAATCGCTTCCGAAAGATAGACCCGTTCTAGTAACGACCGCTGATCACGCCCTTTTGAACGCTCAGATGGTGGATTATTTTTGTTCCCGTGCCCGCTCTACAGAATGCGACATTGTCATCGGTCTGGCCCGGTACGAACTGTTGGCGGCGGCCTATCCGGGAACAAGAAGGACCGTGACGAGACTTCGCGACGGTGCTTACTGTAGTTGCAATCTGTTTGCTTTTCTCACGCCTCGCGCCCGCACTGCTGCCGACTTCTGGCGCAAGGTGGAAAGCAAGCGCAAGAAGCCATGGCGTATGATCAGTGCCGTCGGTTGGATGGCAGTATTGCGGTATTTGCTGGGGCGGCTGTCTCTTGATGAGGGTCTGGCCCGGATATCGCGCCAGATGGGGCTCATCGCAGGTGCTGTTATAATGCCTTTTCCTGAAGCGGCCATAGATGTGGATAGCATTGATGATTTGAGACTTGTTCAAGACATTGTGAGAGGCTAACCTGTACCGGCCGACAGATCTTGTTTTGGTATCCAATTTTGTACAAGCCTTTCCGCCTCTTTTAAATCGGCGGGATAATCTATCTCGACCCATTGAAGTCCCTCAATGGAGCAAGTCCATACGGGCATTGACCGCGCCATCTCATCGATCCCGGACAGATACCACTGTTTGAGGCCTTGCGGTTTGCGCAAGGCTTGCTCTATAACCGCACGAAATAAAGCTGGCCCCTTCCCACGGAAGGAGATCATGCCGACGGACTCTGCATCAACCTGATCAAGAGGAATATCCTTGTCGATTCTGATGAGACTGTCCCCGTCCAGCATGACTTTCATATCGTCGGCGTCATACGTAAGCTTGCGATCTGTGATTACCGTCACTGGCCGGTCCTGTGAAGCAAGAAGACGTTGTAACACTGCTGTTTCGAACAAGGTATCACCGTTCAAAAGAATAAAGTTCTCGTTCATCTCGGTACGCGCTACCCAGCAGGAAACCAGATTGTCAGCGACTGCGAAAAACGGATTATAGATGGTCCGCACCTTGTGCGATTTATACCGGTCGGCCAAGAGTTTCTCGACCTGATCGGCGCCGTAGCCGACAACAACAGTCACTTGCTCGATGCCACATTTGAATAGTTCATCTACTTGCCATTCGAGCAAAGATCGCCCATGAATGCACAGCATGCATTTTGGAAAATTGTTGGTAAGCGGTAACAGCCTTCGGCCTTGGCCCGCACTCAAAATCACTACTCTCATAATTTCAGAAACCCATAAATTTGGCCCATTTTTCCCAGATGATTTTGTGGATTTTTTGGGCTGCACCTTCTCTATTACAAATATCTTCTTTATCTTAAACTCGCAACACTTGCGGCCCCAGGATGGCACATATTATGTAATTCTTGCTCTATCAGATGTTCAGTGGCACATCTTGATACCTTGTTTTAAAGTTTGTGGCAACATATCACATTTTCTTCTATTATTGATATATAGGATACTCTCTTGCTCATAGACCGTTACATAATTCACGAAATAAGCAAACCCCTAGTGGTGATATTTGCCATTTTGCTGGTTATTTTCGTAAGCTACAGTGCAACCCATTACCTGGCTGATGCAGTGATCGGGCAGTTACCGAGAAGCACTGCCATATCCCTGATCCTACTCAAGACAGTTAAAGCTCTGGAGGTACTCCTATCTATGGCTCTGTATCTGTCTATTGTGTTGACTATGAGACGCCTTTACACAAACTTCGAGATGACGGCGCTGGCTGTCTCCGGTGTGAGCAATATCCGAATATTCCTTGTAATTTTAAAGTTATGCCTGCTTTTTGCTGCGCTGATTGCATGCTTGTCTTTATTTGTCCGTCCTTGGGCATATAAGGAAATGCATCGATTGAGGACACAGGCGAAAACTAAATTTGATATCGCCCAGCTGGAACCGGGCCATTTCCACTCAATCGGGCCGGAAAACCGGGTTGTTTTTGCAGAAAAGGTCGATTCTCATCTGAGTCGAGCAAAACGAGTCTTTATACAGGATGAACATAACGATACATTGCAGGTCATCTACGCAAAGCAAGTCTATCAAAAAGTCGATATGACCAGCGGCGACCGAATATTGTTTTTTTTAAACGGGTACAGGTATGAGTTCNGCCCAGCTGGAACCGGGCCATTTCCACTCAATCGGGCCGGAAAACCGGGTTGTTTTTGCAGAAAAGGTCGATTCTCATCTGAGTCGAGCAAAACGAGTCTTTATACAGGATGAACATAACGGTACATTGCAGGTTATCTACGCAAAGCAAGTCTATCAAAAAGTCGATATGACCAGCGGCGACCAAATATTGTTTTTTTTAAACGGGTACAGGTATGAGTTTGCCCTTAATAGAAAGACCGATCAGGTTTTAAAATTCAAGCAATTCATATTCCATCTGCCCGAGGAGACAGTACCGGTGGAGTATAAATCCAAAGCTGCTTCCATCATGCAATTGGCACGTTCCGACGATCCCGAGGATATCGCAGAATTCCAGTGGCGGCTCTCCATGCCTCTCTCCACAGTGCTCTTAGGGCTGCTGGCTGTTCCCTTAAGCCGAACGGCGTTGCGGCAGGGAAAGTGCATCAAGACGCCTGTTGCTGTAGTGATCTTCGCTGTTTATTACAACTCTATTTTGATGGCCAAAACCTGGGTAGAACATGGGGTCGTGGGTACTATGCCTGGTATCTGGTGGATCCATGCGTTGTTGGCTTGTCTATTCTTGGCACTGATATGGAAACAACCTTGAGAAATTATATTCTAACAGTTTTAAANTAAAAGAAACCGCGCCAAGTACGCAAAGGGGTTAAACGCAAAGAAGATACTTATGTCGTTTGACATAAAGTATTTCTTAGCGTCCTTGGCGTCTTTGCGGTTCGATTTACCGTGAAAATACTTGATCGCTATATCGGCGTAAGTGTCGTTCTAGGATGTCTCTTGGTCATGATCATATTGGTTGCCTTGTTTTGTTTTTTAGAGCTTGTAGGCCAACTGGACGACATCGGAACTGGACGGTATCAAATGCAGGATGCGTTTGCATTTGTGGCCCTAACACTGCCTATGCACGTACTGGAGCTAATGCCGGTAAGCGCTTTGCTGGGGAGCATCGTTGCACTGGGGCCACTGGCCAGCCACAGTGAACTGTCGGCCATGCAGACCTGTGGTGTTTCGGTACAGCGGATTTGGTGCTCAGTCCTCGGTACCAGCATACTTCTCATGCTGGTGGTGGCAGTACTGGCAGAGTTTATCGCTCCGCCAATGGCGCAGTATGCCTGGATGCAACGTTTACTTGCCCTCTCCAGACCTGGTACAATGCTGACTGAACACGGGTTTTGGGCCAGTGACGGTCTCCGCTTTATTCACGTTCACGATATCCTTCAGGGGGAGGGTCCGATAGACATTGATATCTATGAATTTGACGCACAAGGCCGTATGAAGATCTTCATGCATGCCCGCAAGGCAGAAATCCGCGGTAACAAACAATGGCTGCTCAAAGACGTGGATCAAAAAATTATTAAAGAAGTAGACATAACCACACAGCAGTTTGACGGCCTGACATGGAATTCATTCTTGACATCAAAGCAGGTCAGTGTCCTGGCACTTCCTCCTAACACCCTATCTCCTTCCGACCTTTATCAATATGTCCGGACACTCCGGGGAAAAGGGGTAAATGCAGAGCACTATGCATTGGCCTTATGGCAGAAATTGAGTATTCCATTCAGCACCGGGGCCATGATTTTGCTCTCGCTTCCATTCGTCTTCGGGTCACCACGTTCAGTAAGTACGGAAAACAGGATAATGTTGGGCACGATCATCGGAATAGCCTTTTATTTTGGTGTCCAGATCCTTGGATATTTAGGGCTGATATTCAGCCTCTCCCCGGCGCTCACCACAATGACACCTATAGCCATCATTGTATGTGTTGCACTCAGGCAGTTACGACGTCTGTAGGTCTGGCCATCGGACAGGGAATCGCCAGTCGATTTTCGCCCTCGACTATGAAACGCCCTTCCTTGGGCGCATAGCCGCGTACCTCAATTGTAATCTCCCAGCCATAAGCATTTTGACTCAGGGAGTAAATATTGTACTGAGCACTATACCCAGACTTCCGGCCCGTCGCTGATGCGGACGGGACACCAATTGCAGGGGCATGGCCTGCGGGAGTCTTTAGCCATGCCATAGAGGAACGATGGGCATGGCCGTGCAACACCATCTCCACACCCTGTTGTGCTATGAGCGAACATAATTCTCTGCTGTCCGTAAGCCGTCTGCGCCAAGTAACTATGCCGGGCTGAGGAGGATGGTGAATCATCACGATCCGAAACAGGCCCTGACGGCCCGTCTGCGCGAGGATATGTCCTAACTTCTGTAATTGTATCTGTCCCACACTGCCCAGGGCAAAAAACGGTTTGCTGGGCCGTGCCGAGGAAAGCCCAATAAAGGCCGTTTCGCGGCGTACACGCAGACTAGGAAAAAGGGTACGAGCATCTGACTTTTTCCCGACACAATCTTGTCCTGCATCAGATATCATGTATTCTGACCAGTGAATAAAGGTATGGTCCCAGTCAGTGCCAACATAGGCGTCATGATTGCCTGGAATCACGGTGACCTGTGAAGGAGGGCCTAAAGAATGCAGCCACTTCTTGGCCTCCAGGAATTCACATGGCAGACCCAGATGTGTCAAGTCACCGGTAACGATGATGTGCTCCGGCCTGGTACACCGCAAGTCGCGAACCAGGGCTGCAAGCACCTCAGCTCGGTATTCAAAACGTCGGTGCAGACGCCATGAGAGATATCCGAGCGCCCGCTTGTTCAACAGGTCCCGTACCCTGATATTACGCAGGGATGTCAGATGGGGGTCTGAAAGGTGTGCAAATATAAATGATTCGTTCATTATACAAAAAACAGTTCGTGTGGTTCGTCGGCCTTTACAGATAGTATATCCGCAATATATTTCAGTGTGGAGCTATTGTAAAAGGTTTTTGGTATTACAAGAGGTCATATCTATGTCTGTGTATGTATTGATTTTTAAAGAGACCCCTGTACGACTTTGGGGATTATCCCCGCGCCAACGTTTAAAGCGCATGCTCGAGCACGCAGGCGTAACCAATGTAGTAGAGGATGTCGGGGCTGTTCCGCCGGAGGGCTCAGTATTGCTCTTGCGCGGCGACTATTTGTATGACGACCGAGTAATCAGTGCTATGGTCGAGACATCCAATGTGCTCCTCGTGGACCCTTCAGGCCAAAGGCCCA
>NKAJ01001361.1_pt2 | contig 13531 bp, 11 predicted proteins | sample 1556001 | NCBI WGS metagenome assembly NKAJ01 (sample SAMN06204642, study PRJNA360343) | marine sediment metagenome | isolation source: Jiulong cold seep at northern South China Sea | place: China: South China Sea, Jiulong cold seep | collected 2013-06 | reverse complement strand
ATGCGGTCGGCAACAAATTTTGCCTGGTCCACCTCTTCCTTTGCCGTGTACAGGTATGGTGGATTTCCTCCCTTTCTCTGTGCCGTCAGTCGTTTTGTAAATTTTTCCTTGGCATTGGCAATTATGGCGTTGGTACAGTCCAGGTTGGGCTGGGTGCTGCGGTAGTTCCTCTCAAGTTTTATTATCTGAGTCCCGGAAAACATATCGGGGAAGTTCATAATATTCTTGAAATTTGCCCCCCTGAAGGAATAGATGGACTGGGCATCATCTCCAACGACCATTACATTGTCATGACCGCAAGCCATAAGGTGCACGATCTCCGCCTGGGTGGCATTTGTATCCTGATATTCATCCACCATTATGTATTGGAACCAGGAACCCATGGATTCTCTGACCCGGGCATGTTCTTTCAGCACATCTCTCCACCTGAGGAGCAAGTCGTCGTAATCCATGAGTGCGTGGACTTTTTTGTATTTGCGATAGACCGGGATGAGTTTTTCCAATCCCGGCATGTCCTCCAGGAGATGCGGATATTCCCGCTCAATCACCTTGGATACAGATCCTCCGCAGTTCTCCGTCTTGCTCACAATTGAAGCCAAAGTTGATTTACGGGGAAACCGCTTTCCAGGCCCTGTGAGTTCTAACTGACGGGCCAGGAGGTGCAGGAGGTCCAGCATATCCGTCCTGTCCAGTATTGTGAAATTGCTGGGATAGCCGATCAGGTGCCCATAGCGCCTTAACATTCTATGGGCGAATCCGTGGAAAGTGCCTCCTGTTACTTGCTGACATTGGGGCCCTACGATCCGGGATGCCCTGGCCAGCATGGTGGCGGCAGCCTTTCTGGTAAAAGTCAGAAGCAGGATTTTGTCCGGCTTCACTCCTTCCTGGATAAGCCGGGCAACTCTGTAAACCAGAGTACGGGTCTTGCCGCTTCCGGCACCGGCTATCACCAAAACCGGGCCGTTCATGATTTCTACTGCCCTGAGCTGTTCCGGATTGAGTTCACGCTTAAAGTCAACAAAAACCCCTTTTGGGTCTGGAAGGTCGGTTGACATTGTCATAAGATTCAGGAAATTCCGAGCTCAGCAACAAGAGGGAGGTCCATGATTTCTTTAATGGTGTGCTGGAGGGGAAGGGCAAAGAAAAAGTTGTTACCAAGGTTGGTTGCTTCGTAGCCAACAACGCCGCCATGGACTTCAACGACCTTTTTCACAAAGTGTAATCCATGGCCAACACCCTGCTTGTTTTCAGAACCGGTCCCGCGAAAACCCTCGTCAAAGATGCGGGAAGCCTCCTCTGAAGGGATGTGCGGCCCGGTTGTATAGACGTTAAATTTGATTCCCGGCTTTCCATGGCCGAAAAAGTCTTGTATTACATCCTGTCCGTAGGACATAAACTTGACTGGTTCTCCGTATTCGTTAATTACCTCCTGGCAGTACTTCTCCGCGTTGGAAAACAGGTTTGCATAGACCTGGGAAATAAGCCCTACATCCACTGCCAAGGGGATATCTTCGTCAGGCATCCCGCCAAGATGATAGTCTATACGTATGCCTCTACGTTCAAGCCGTTGTTTGTAACGCTCAAGTTGTGGGTCTAAAACCTCTTTCCTGAAGCGACACATCTTGCGCCGCAGCACAAGATGTCCCTTCTCAAAGTGATCCCGCCTTAGCAGGCTTTCAAGAAAGAGACTGGTATTCTGATAGTGTTTATCAATTTCTTCATACTGCTTAAGGATATCCTTACACAAGTCGGCCAGGTTATCCTGTATCTGCTCTATATGGCATATCTCAGCGCACTCTTTCCTGATCCCAACTTCTATCGTTTTCCCAATATTTTTTTCAATATCTTCAAGCTCCTGGATCTTTTTTCTGAGGTTGTTCAGGAAGAGCCTGTACATCATGTTGGGCACCAGGACATTGTGCTCGATGTCTGCTACAAGCGTATTGATGAACTTGATATGCCTTTCACTCTGTACTGAAATCAACTTGTAGTGCAGATTGTATCCTATTCTGTTTGCATACTTTTCAAAAAACAGCCTGTCGCCCTCTCTAAAACGAGACAGAGGGGAAACTGCGAACAAGCCAATAATTTCTTCTGCCTGTGCTAAAGGTTTCCTGGTTAACAGCCTCCAGTTACCCCTGATAGGTGATACAAGCGTATCTCCTGTCTCATAGGCAGACTCGCTGATCCTGATATCCTCAGGAGGATCCATGCCGCAGACCTTTAGTCCTTTGATGGAATCGCAGGCAATATGGAGCTTTCTGGTATCCGGATCGACTAAATAAAGGCAGGAATTAAACCCCATGAACTCCTTGGGGACAAAGACACACACCCTGTAAAAATTATCCAGGGTCTCGAATTCCTGGGCCAGATCAAAAAAGGCCCTAAGTGTCCTTCCCTGGATATGGGTAAAACCGTATCTTTCATAGTCCTCCCGCTTCTCGCGTATTCTGGCCAGAACCGTGGCAAGTTCAGGAGGATCTGTGGGACAGTAAATTGTCATGAGATAATTATTATTTTAACAGAATTAACAGAAATTACAAAATGCTTCTATACTGTAGATTTTATATAAAAAGGTTCTCTATGGCAGATACCAGCGAAGGTATTGTAAACTTATCAGGCTGAACTGTGACTTTAAGGCCGAAGTCTTCTGCCGTCCTGGCTGTGATCGGGCCGATACAGGCTACCTTTGCCTGCTCAAGTATCCGGTTGCGCAGATCATCAGGGAGCAACTGGAAAAAGTTCTTAACAGTTGATGAACTAGTGAAGGTCAACACGTCAATGGTTTCCTGTTCCAGGATCTCCAGGACTTCCGGCTTTAGGTCAGGTGCCAGGGTCACGTAGGTAGGAACCAGAGTAACGTCAGCCCCAAGCTCTGAAAGCCGGCTGGGGAGAACCTCTCTTGCCTTTTCCGCCCTGGGGATAAGGATGCGCTTTCCTGATATATCTATCTGGCTGAAAGCCTCTATCAGGCCTTCTGCCCTGAAGTTATCGGGCATGATGTCAGAACTCAAGTGCAGGGCGGAAATTGCCTTGGCAGTACCGGCACCCACAACAGCAATACGTATGTTTCCAAGGGCCCTGAGATCAAAATCCAGCCCGAAAAGACGTTCAAAGAAAAAACGTACTGCATTGGCGCTGCTGAAAATCACCCAGTCAAAGGTAGAAAGTGAAGTAATGGCCTGGTCCAGAGGTTTCAAATCCTTTGGCCAATGGACTTCTATTGTGGGGCACTCTAAGCAATGCGCACCTCTCCGTTCCAGCAATCTCACAAGATCACTGGCCTGTTCCCTGGTCCTGGTAACGAGGATTCGTTTACCCAACAGGGGTAGGTTTTCAAACCAGTTTGCCTGGTCCCGCAGGGCCACCACGTCTCCCACCACGATAATTGACGGAGGCCCAAGACCTGCTTCGTTTACCTTTTCTGCTATATTTATTAATTTTCCTGTAATTGATGTTTGAAGAGGGGTAGTTCCCCAGCGAATCACTGCTACCGGAGTATCAGGACTGCGCCCGTATTTTATGAGCCGCTCTGCGATATTGGGCAGGTTTTTCATCCCCATAAGAAAGACAAGGGTCCCTACGCCTTTGGCAAGACCCTCCCAGTCTATATCCGCCTCTTTACTGTCTGATTTGCGGTGGCCTGTGATAAAGGCTACGGAAGCGGTATGTGCCCGGTGGGTCAGGGGTATTCCGGCGTAGGTAGGAACTGCAATACCTGAGGTCACACCGGGCACCACCTCAAAATATATACCAGCCTTGGCAAGTATCTGGGCCTCTTCGCCCCCTCGGCCAAACATAAAGGGATCCCCTCCCTTCAGGCGGGCTACACACTTTCCTTCCAGGGCCTTTTCCACGATTATCCTGTTGATATCTTCTTGGGTCACTGTGTGTGAGCCCATGCGCTTACCAACATAGATACGTTCTGCACGAGGAGATGCAAAGGGCAGAAGCCTCGGGCTTGCCAGGCGATCATATACAACCACCTCGGCCTCAGCTAAAAGCTCCTTGCCACGAATGGTCAAAAGGCCTGGATCCCCAGGGCCGGCTCCTATTAAATAAACCTTTCCAGATGAAGAATCCGGCTTAATTCGCTCCATAAACTTCCCTCAATATCTCTGTACCCCCGGCAGCCAGGACCTCTTCTCCAAGGTTGGTTCCAAGAGCTTCGGGCTGGTCAGCAGTTCCTTGCTTTTTCATCCTTATAATGTCTGTCCCGGCTTCGTTACCCACCATTCCTTCAAGTTCAAGCGTCTCTCCCTTGAGTTGGGCAAAGGCACCCAGGGGCACCTGGCATCCACCTTCAAGTCTGAAAAGAAAGGCCCTTTCAGCCCTTACGCAGATGGATGTTTCTTCATGATGAATCGAGGCGAGAATTCGTTTGACCTCTGTATCCATGCTCCTGAACTCTATGCCAAGGGCCCCCTGGCCTACAGCAGGAAGCATCACTTCAGGTTCTAGAAGCTGGGTAATCCTTTGTCCCAGACCCAGTCTTCTGAGCCCGGCAGCCGCCAGGATAATGGCATCATACTGATCCTCGTCAAGCTTACGAAGCCTTGTGTCGATATTTCCCCTCAGGGAGGCCGTTTCGAGATCTGGCCTCGCATTCTTAAGCTGGGCTATCCTTCGAAGACTGCTCGTGCCCACTCGGGCACCCTCAGGCAATTCTTCCAGTCTGAGCCCGACCCGGGAAATCAGGGCATCCCGCGGGTCTTCACGATCAGGAAAAATGGTGACTTCAAGCCCTTCCGGGAGTTCGGCAGGGACATCCTTCAAGCTGTGCACGGCGAAATCAGCATCTTTCCTGAGAAGGGCGTCTTCGATTTCTTTTACGAAAAGGCCTTTGCCGCCAACTTGGGCCAGTGGTACATCCAGGATCTTATCCCCTTTGGTGGTGAACTTTACAAGATCTACATTGACGTCAGGCCAGTGTGTCTCAATTTCTTTTTTGACCCAGTTGCTCTGTGCAAGGGCCAACACACTCTTTCTGGTTCCAAGCCGCAACTTTTTCCCAATTCCCACATCAACCCCCGCAGGAGCTGCAGTCGGAACTTGTGCAACCGTCACAGAGGCTGCTTGATTTCTTCCCTGTCCCTACAAACTTGTGGCCGCTCTTAAAAGCAAATGCCGAAATCTTTTTTTGCGCCTCTAAAGAGCCACATTTGGGACACTTGACATCGGTTCTGGATCCAAGGACCAGTTCCTCAAAATCCTCTCCGCAGGCAATGCACACATATTCAAAAATAGGCATTACAAATTCCCTCCACAATTTAAATAGGACACAGATTTTCGCAGATATACACAGATAATACTATTATTCATAAATTTGAAAATCTGTGTTCATCTGTGTTCATCTGTGTCCAAAATGGAAATTCCTATACTATGAATTTCACGCCTTTGCGCGAAAAATTTCTTTATTATTAGCTTTTTTCTTCCAGGCTATCCAGGATACTTGCGGCCAGCAAGGGAAGCATAATCTCGTGATGGCCTATGATGTTGAACCCTTGGCCGCCTTCTAAGTTAGGTCTGTGGACCACGTTGGTCAAGGGCCTGTAGTGACGGATAAAATCGAAATTGGCAGTAGTAAATTCTCTAACAGGACAACCCAGGTTGCGGACAAGTGTCAATGCCTTGAGAAAAACTTCCGGCAAGAGCACGGCAGAACCTGCATGGAGTAATACCCCTTGATCAAGCTTGGCAACAAGGCTGCAAAAAAGCCTGAAGTCATAAAGGGATGCCTTGCCCGTAGCGGCACCATCGACACTCGGGTGGATATGAATGATGTNAACCCAGGTTGCGGACAAGTGTCAATGCCTTGAGAAAAACTTCCGGCAAGAGCACGGCAGAACCCGCATGGAGTAATACCCCTTGATCAAGCTTGGCCACAAGGCTGCAAAAAAGCCTGAAGTCATGGTGGGATGCCTTGCCTGTGGCGGCACCATCGACACTTGGGTGGATATGAATGATGTCAGTACCCATTGCGACGTGAACAGTCACAGGCACCCCCAATCCGGCTGCACTGGCTAAAAGGCTCTGACCGTTGTAAGGAAATCCTGCTTCAAGCAGGGCATGTCCCACGGTTTCACCAAGGCCTTTCCCTTTTTGGGCAGCTTTGCATATGGCCTGATTAAGAAACTCACCTGTTTCCCTGGCCGCCCCGAATTGCCCTTCACCAAGAACTGACGCCACGTCCTCAGAAGTCTTGCCGGCCATGGCAATCTCTGAGTCATGAATAATTCCCGCCCCATTCAATGCAATTCCTGAAAGAATCCCGCGCTCCATGAGTTTTATCAATATGGGATTCAGCCCTACCTTAATTACATGGGCACCCATGGCGAGCAAGACCATACGTTCATTACGTACCGCAGTGCAAACCGCCTGGACCACGGCCTTAAAATCCTTTGCAGCCAACTGGTTGGGGAGTAGCTCCAAGAAATCCTTTAACTTGAGGCCGGAAGAGACCGGTTGTGCAAAGTCAGAGACTGTAACCTTACTGGGACGATCATAGAGTGAATAGGTCTTGAGGCCGGATAGATCTATGGGTTCAGGATAGCTCATTTCTATTATACCGAACTAAACATTTGCCGTTCCACAAGATCGCATAACAGATGCCCAAAAAAAATATGGACCTCCTGAATCCGAGGGGTATCAGATGATGCCGCACATATGACCAAATCAGAACACTGATCCATCTTTCCGCCATTTCCCCCGGTAATACCCACGGTTTTTGCCCCTATTTCCCTGGCAACGGAAAGGGCTTTTAGCACATTGGGTGAATTTCCGCTAGTGCTGATTCCAAGGACTACATCATCCGGTCCGGCAAGGGCCTGGACCTGTTTGGAAAATACCTGGCTAAAGNCTGGCAACGGAAAGGGCTTTTAGCACATTGGGTGAATTTCCGCTAGTGCTGATTCCCAGGACCACGTCCATCGGGCCGGCAAGGGCCTGTACCTGCTTGGAAAATACTTGGTCAAAATCGTAGTCGTTTGATATCGCGGTGAGGATAGAGGTATCCGTAGTAAGGGCGATGGCAGGGAGTGGTTTCCTCTCCAGGCGGAAACGGTTTACAAACTCTGCTGCTATATGTTGAGCATCAGCAGCACTTCCCCCGTTTCCGAAGAGGATAATCTTGCCATTGTTCTCAAAGGCCCTGCAGGTCCATTGCGAAAGCTCAATGAGCTTTTGGCTGCAGGACTCAAGGCTTTCCCTGTATGCGGTTGTTGCGTCCTTAAGTGCATTTTCAAAAAAAACATTGTAATCCATGGAATTCATTCCAATAAATAAATACCGGAATCCATGATTGTCAACTTTTTACACTTGTTGTAGTGTTGTATGATCTGGACGAGAGGAGAACTCCCTGTGGGTAACATCCCTGAGAAAATTATACTTGAAGACGACGGCACCGTTTCTGTGCCGGATTTTCCGATCATTCCCTGCATTGAAGGTGATGGTATAGGCCCTGACATCTGGCAGGCAACCAGATTGGTACTGGATGCTGCGGTGGAAAAGGCTTACGGAGGAAAGAAAAAGATTTCGTGGAAGGAAGTCCTCGCGGGTGAAAAGGCCTATCAGCAGACCGGGAAATGGCTGCCGCCTGAGACCCTGGAGGCCATCAAAGAGCACGTAGTCGCAATCAAGGGACCTCTGACAACCCCGGTGGGTGAAGGGATAAGGAGCCTTAATGTCACCTTGAGACAGGAGCTGGATCTATATGCTTGCGTGAGGCCTGTTCGTTACTTCAAGGGGACTCCATGCCCGGTTAAGAGGCCGGAAGACATGGACATGATCATCTTCCGCGAAAATACCGAGGACGTGTATGCAGGAATAGAGTGGCCGGAGGGGAGCGAAGATGCCAGGAAGGTCATCCGATTTCTAACGGATGAAATGGGACAGGACATCAGGCCGGATTCAGGGATCGGAATAAAGCCCATCAGCCGTTTCGGGACCCAGCGCCTGGTCAGAAAGGCTATACGCCATGCCATTGATACGGGTAAGTCCAGCGTTACCCTGGTCCACAAGGGCAACATCATGAAGTATACAGAAGGGGCCTTTAAAAACTGGGGCTATGAGCTGGCAAAAACAGAGTTTCCAAAGGAAACCATCACAGAACAGGAGTTATGGGACAAATACAATGGCAGACAGCCGGAGGGCAAAATTGTTATAAAGGACCGCATTGCAGATGCCATGTTTCAGCAAATCCTTCTGAGGCCCAGGGAATACAGCGTGCTGGCCCTGCCAAACCTGAACGGCGATTACATTTCCGATGCATGTGCGGCCCAGGTGGGAGGACTTGGCATGGCGCCCGGCGCGAATATCGGTGATGGCTATGCCCTTTTTGAGGCAACCCATGGCACGGCCCCCAAATATACCGGGCTCGACAAGGTCAACCCCGGTTCACTTATCCTGTCGGGCGCCATGATGCTCGAATATCTTGGCTGGAAAGACGCTATGGAGAAAATCCACAGTGCCATTGAGGCAGCCATTGCCAAAAAGAGGGTGACCTACGACCTGGCAAGACAGATCGAGGGTGCAACCGAAGTAAAGTGCTCGGAATTTGCCTCATCTATTGTTGAGTCCATGTAAACATATCTGTTAAATGCAATGGTCCCTTGCTAAGCTTACCCTTGTCATAAGGGACATCCTTTTTNGGTGCAACCGAAGTAAAGTGCTCGGAATTTGCCTCATCTATTGTTGAGTCCATGTAGATTGCAGTGGTCCCTTGTCAGGCTCACCCTTGTTATAAGGGACATCCTTTTCCCCCCATGCTGTGCCGCTTGCCGGGCCCGGCTTTTTGCCCCGGCAGGAAACCGTCTATGTCACGACTGTCTTGAGTCCATAAGGCTCATAGAACCTCCGGTCTGCACTGTCTGCGGCCAGCCGTTTCACGGCCCGCAGGGTACTGGCCACACATGTGGCCAGTGCATAAAGGATACTCCATCTTTTGACACTGCCCGCTCAGCATTTCAGTACCAGGGGTCTGTTAGGACCCTTATTCACAGGATTAAATACAACGATGACGGACATGCTCTAAGGTCCCTTTCCTCCCTGGCCATGGAGTATAGGTTACTGGATAATTTAAAGCCGGACATGGTGATTCCTGTGCCATTACACTCGAAACGTTTGAGAAAAAGGGGCTTCAACCAGTCCCTCCGCCTTGTCAGGACGATCTTTCCTCATATTCCGCTGGGAATAGATGTTCTTACCAGGACATTGAATACTAAACCCCAGACAGAGCTTTCAATGAAGGAAAGGCTCAGAAATGTGAGAAATGCCTTTGAGACCGCAAGCCCTCTGCCGGAAGGTGTGGAAACAATACTCCTCCTTGATGATGTCTATACCACAGGGTCTACTGTCAGGGCCTGTGCCAAGGCCCTAAAAAAGGCAGGAGCAAAAGAGGTCCATGTGTTCACGGTGGCAAGGACCGTAATAGTCCACCCATAAGTGCGGTAGTGTTACGTTATTTTTGCACCGGATGGACTAATGAACATCGAACATCGAACGTCCAACATCGAATGTTGAATGGGAAAAGATGAAAAAACAGACTTAATTAAGTTTTTCGTTACGAGTATCAAAACGGGTGAAAAGAAACAGAAATAGCTGTTGAATGTTCGGTATTGGATATTCGTTTTTCATTCGACGTTGGACGTTCGATGTTCGATGTTCGACGTTCATCTTTCAAAACAATTGATAGCTCACCCCGGGTAGGTCTCTTTCGGTTTGCTGTAGCGAATTTTCCATATCGATCCTTTCTTCTCCTATCCTGTTATTTCCAAAAGGGTTTTGTAGACAGATTTAGCGCTGGGATGTCGCACTACGTTGAACTGTTTTCCAGTCTTCTTGCACGTAGCCTTTACTACTTTCAAGGCCCCATGGCTGTTGATACTGGTGATAAACAAAACGATGTTGGCCTTACAGACCACGTTTTTGAGAACATGCTGTCCATTGGAGCAGTTTCCGTTATGGAAGATGAAATCCGCGCCCAAGTCATGGATGGTTTTACGGTATTCGGGTTCCAAACGATCAAGGCCTCCTATCACAGCTACACGCATGCCCTCCAGAGGACAGTGGCATTTTTTCTGTTCTGTGCAGTGACTGCAGTCTCCCTTGGCATCCTCAGGGCGGAGGAGAGTGAATACGTTACCAGCCTGGGGATTATTTTCTTTTTCCGGCCCTGTGTTCTGTCCTGTGGACTGGTTTTTATCCTTGACTTGCATATTTAATTCGATCAGTTTTTCATGTTCAGCAATAATTGTATTTGCCTGTTCAAGCTCGTAGGCAAGCTTCTTTGCTTCGCGTTTCAGGGCTGCTTCTCGAAGTGGCCGTTGTCTCAACTCAGCCAACTCCTGGGAGTACTCGGCCAGCTTTTTCTTGAGTTTCAATACTTCCGCACTCTTTTCCTGAAGTTGCTCTTTAAATGTAGATTTAACAGAAATCTCAGGTGTATTGACTTCAGAGCGGAAGTGATGTCCTTCCGAGGTCTTTGGGCCTTGTTTTTTCTCTGTGACATTATGATTCAGGNCAAGCTTCTTAGCTTCGCGTTTCAGGGCTGCTTCTCGAAGTGGCCGTTGTCTCAACTCAGCCAGCTCCTGGGAGTACTCGGCCAGCTTTTTCTTGAGTTTCAATATTTCCGCACTCTTTTCCTGAAGTTGCTCTTTAAATGTAGATTTAACAGAAATCTCAGGTGTATTGACTTCAGAGCGGAAGCGATTTCCTCCTGCGGCCTTCAGGCCTTGTTTTTTCTCTGTGACATTATGATTCAGGACAGAAAGGCCGAGTTTGAGCTGGTTACAATTCTCCATGAGACGCCAGATAAGAGAATGCGCCAGAATTTGGGCCTGTTTGCGCATTTCCGATCTGGAGTCAGTGCTCGCCGCCCACAAAATAGGAGCAGGCCACTGCCTGTCTCCAGTTGACTGTGCCAAGTCCTCAGGGGCCAGAGAACGGACCCTCGAAGCCGCAGTGGAAAACTGACGCTTGAAATAGCGCTGGAGGTCTTTTGCAACGGATTTTTCCGGATCGTGACCGGCATGATGAAGGCCCCAGAGTTCGTAACCCGGACCATTATTTGCCTTGTTGGATTTTAGGCAATACTTTGTACATATCTTACGCATATCTTTGATGTTCATGGTCATGGCCATGAGCACTGTAAGGATTATGCCGTCGGGCGTTGCAATTTTACCTTCTTTTACGGTACTACATGAAGTAGTAGCAAGGATGTCTTTGGCTCTAACAGCAGGATCAGCCTGGTTTTTTGGATTTGCCGTGACATTTTTCATGATTGCCTCCTAACAGATATTATATCTTGAGATTCAATTGCAATTATTGGCTGAATTAATGTCCTGCTCCTGCATACCGGCGCGGTTGTTATGTTTAACCTCATTTTCCACCTGCAAGGGCAGGAAGACCTCGAAGGTGCTCCCTTCCCCAGGGACGCTTGTCACATCAATCCATCCGCCCCTGCGACGTATCAGGGCAAAGACAATAGCCAGGCCCCATCCCCGCTTTCGGTTTTTTCCATTCACCTCTTTGGTGGAAAAGAGGGGATCGAAAATCCGGTCAAGTACGTCTTTGGGTATGCCTGGCCCGTAATCGCATACGGAAAGGACTGCAAAGGTCCCTGGATAAGCATTGCCGTGCTGCCGGCAGTAAGAACTGTCAACAGTGCGTTTGAAAGTCCCAACAAGCAGGTCCCCCCCTTCTGTCATGGCCTCTTGGACGTTAACTGCAAGATTGCTCAATATCCGCCATATGTCGCCCTGGCTTAACAGAACCGGAAGGGGATTACCGCAGGGAGTGAAATGCAGATTGATATTCTCGTTGAAAGATGATCTCAGGGCATCAAGGACCAATTTTACCTCTACGCTTAAATCTCTGTGGGCCAACTCCACCGTGATTTCGTCAGGTCCGAGGGCCTGCAGGCGATTAACCAGGCCTTCCATGTTGTCCAGGACCTTGCGTACAGCCAGTACCTTCTGTTGTATATCAGGTTGAGGAAATTCCCTTTCGAGCCGGTACACTGTGGCTGCGATGGTTAGCAGACCGTTGTTGAGGTCATGGCACAGACCTCCGGCCAGGTGCTCCATGGATGCCATTTTCTGGATCTGGATAAACTCCGCCACTGCGTGATCCGTGGAATCCAAAAGGTCCCGGATTGTGTTGAGAGAGTCACGGACGCCGGCAAGTGCTGTGCCGCCGGCAACAGCAAATTGCGGTACATTCCCTATAGGGCGCCTTTGTGTAACCGGTCCGCGTATGGACGTTCGACCTCCTACCATGATCTTATCTCCATTCATTGTTTAGACCCTCATTCTCTATTAGGAAGCGTTTTGTTACCACTGATCTGCACCGCCGCCCCTGCCTTCCTGCTCGCGGGCACTTTCGCAGGCACATCTGGCACACAACAGGGTGAACTATAGGACGTCCTGTCTTGATGCATGTGTTGGTGCTTTTGTCCATGGCAACGCTCCTTGAATATTATTTACCTCTTCAACTCTGTTTATTTAATCATTCAGAACCATTTCTTTGTTTATTGATAAACTAAATGCGTTACATTTGCAATAGGTAAATAAAAAAATATTTGGAATAACGAATATCGAACAAGGAACCGCAGAATGTCGAAGGGAAGTAAAAATTTTGATATCGGGGATAGTTTGATATATCTTGCGGTTAGAATACCGTATAACAGGTGTCGCACAGCATGGAGAAACAACAAAACAAAAAAATAAGGTGCTGGTCAATATATTGACCAGCACCTTATTGCTGAATGAAATTATTTAGGATAGATATATGTCTTTAGAATTCAACAGCTAGCTGGGTAAAGACCAGATCCCGTGTGTTTCTGCCTGCCTGATCATTTCCATTGTACTCATCATAGAGGTAGCCCACGGAAAGGACCGTATTGTCAAAGATCTCCTGGTTGAAGTTGATCCCGTAGCGATCTCTAGGTAACCTTAAAAGCCCACAATTGTTGGAGCCGGCATACTTTAAGGTGATTTCGAGATTTCGCCACCAGTTGTAATTATATCCAAGCTCGAAATTATATACTTCTGAATTCTTGATTTTACCTACGTACACCCCCGCCTCGTACAGCTTAGTTGCATCAGTAGGCGCCATGTACTCTACATCAAAGAAGAAGCCCTGAAGACCAATATGGAAGTAGGCAGCAGCGCCCGCCGCGTAATCATCAATTTCCATGTTATTGTGGTGCAGCATTTCCTCTATCCAGTCAGAGTCAGCTATGTTGGATATATATGAGCCCCCGACAAGCAAGTCCATGTCCTGGGTTTCATCCTCAAAGGCATAGTTGGCATCGAATCCATAACTTTCAATAACATTGTCACCACCGCCACCTTTTTCCTCTACGTCACCGTTGAAGACATAGCCACAAAAGGTGAAACCTTCCAATTCAGCTCCGATTAACAGGGCCTTTTCGTTTGTCTCGCCCATGAGCAGGGTAAGGGGCGCATCAATGCCCGGGTTATTCGGAAAATGCGTCAGGAGCGCGCCAAAAGGCACGTACATTTTACCAGCC
>NKAJ01001299.1_pt1 | contig 13535 bp, 16 predicted proteins | sample 1556001 | NCBI WGS metagenome assembly NKAJ01 (sample SAMN06204642, study PRJNA360343) | marine sediment metagenome | isolation source: Jiulong cold seep at northern South China Sea | place: China: South China Sea, Jiulong cold seep | collected 2013-06 | reverse complement strand
GCAATTTCTGCAACCTGGTCGTAATCTATGGCTTCGGTCTCCCGGCTTACGCCGTAGTGAGCTATCTTGAAAAACCGTCCTGAAAAACTCGCTGGTAAACCATGGGAGAGATGTCCTCCGTGTGCCAAATCCATTGACAGGATGGAGTCACCCGGGTTGAGAACGGCAAAATACACTGCCATGTTTGCCTGAGTACCTGAGTGGGGCTGTACGTTGGCATACTCTGATCCGAAGAGCTGGTTCAGGCGGTCAATGGCAAGCTTCTCCACCACGTCCATGTTCTCGCATCCGCCATAGTATCTTCTCCCAGGGTAGCCTTCGGCGTACTTGTTCATGAATACACTGCCTNTTCTCCACCACGTCCATGTTCTCGCATCCGCCATAGTATCTTCTCCCAGGGTAGCCCTCGGCGTACTTGTTCATGAAGACGCTGCCCTCTGCCTGCATGACCGCCTCGCTCACGAAGTTTTCCGAGGCTATCATCTCAAGCTGCTCTGTCTGCCGTTTTATTTCGGCCCTGAAGGCCTGAAAGACCTCAGGGTCAGTGCGCTTCAAATGAATCATTTTCTTACTCCAATGAGTCAATCATATTGATCCTGCGACTGTGACGTCCGCCTTTGAAAGGAGTCATAAGCCACACCTTGACCATCTCTTCAGCAAGCCCGGGATCTATTACCCTTCCACCCATGCAGAGTATGTTTGAATCGTTGTGTTCCCGGCTCATCTGGGCGGTAAAAAGATCATGGCATAGGGTAGCCCTGATACCTGGTATGCGATTGGCGACTATGGACATGCCTATGCCGGTTCCACAGACCAGGACACCCCTTTCACACTGACCGGATGCCACGGACTTTGCAACCTCACGGCCCTGTATCGGATAGTCGACCGAATCCGGAGAGTAGCAGCCCAGATCCCGCACATCATGTCCAAGTCCTATAAGTAAACTGCGTATTTTTTCTTTTAGTTCAAATCCACCGTGATCCGAACCTATAGCTATCTTCATGTAATTATTTACTCCCTGCCAAGGAGTGTGAACGGTTAAATATATGGTAAGCGTTCACAGGTTCAGGGTTCACCGTTCAGGGTTACCTTTCTTCCGTTGACCTTGCGAGTTAAGTCTCGGGCCAACTGCCATGCCTCAATATCTTCAAACCGTTCAATTTTCATCGCTCTCTAACCTTGAACCTTGAACCTGTGAACGGTTAAATATATGTCTTACTGGTACTTGCGGAAGATCAGTACGGCATTAGTTCCGCCAAACCCAAAGGAATTGGACATAACCACATCAACGGACTGACTCCTTGCCTTATTTGGCACATAGTCAAGGTCGCATTCCGGGTCCGGGGTCTCATAGTTGATGGTTGGGGGGATAATCCCGTCTTCAATGGTCTTTACGCAAAAGATCGCCTCAACTCCCCCTGTACCTCCCAACAGGTGCCCTGTCATGGATTTGGTAGAACTCACTGGTATCTCCTTTGCCCTGTCCTTGAAGACCGTCTTTATGGCCCTTGTTTCACACAGATCATTGAGTGGAGTACTGGTACCATGGGCATTTATGTAGTCTATGTCCTGATAGTTGAGCCCTGCGTCCTCAAGGGCCATGGACATGCACCTTGCACCTCCGTCTCCATCCTCGGGCGGGGCTGTGATATGATAGGCGTCTCCGGTAAGCCCGTATCCAACTATTTCTGCCCGGATATCGGCGCCCCTTTCCAGGGCATGATTCAGCTCCTCGATGACCAGGATACCTGCACCCTCGCCGATTATAAATCCGTCGCGGTCTTTATCAAAGGGCCTTGATGCCTGTTCAGGCCTTTCATTCCTTGTGGAGAGGGCCTTCATGTTGGCAAAACCCGCAAATGCCAGTTGCGTGATCACTGATTCGGTGCCACCGCATATCATCACATCGGCCGCCCCTCTCTGAATTGTCTTAAAAGCGTCTCCTATGGCGTGGCTACCTGCCGCGCAGGCAGTGCATACTACAGTATTGGGACCTTTTGCTCCGCACATTATTGAGATCTGGCCGGAGGCCATGTTAGGTATGGCCATGGGAATAAAGAACGGACTCACGCGTTTGGAGCCCTTATTCACAAGGACATCCCTGAAGTATTCAATTGATCCCAGCCCGCCAAGGCCACATCCGGTAATAACACCTGCTCTTGAGGCTTTGTCCTCCGGGATCTTGAGGTCCGCGTCTTCAACGGCCATCCGGGCCGCCGCCACACCCAGTCTTACAAAAGGATCTACCCGTTTAACCAGCTTCTCCGGCATAAAATCAACCGGTTCAAAGCCATTCACCTCTCCGGCGATCTGGGAAGGATAGCCTTTTATATCAAAACGGGTAACAGGACCTATGCCGGACTTTCCAGCTATCAGATTCGCCCAGCCGACCTCAACCCCGATACCCACGGGGCAAAGAAGACCGAGACCTGTTACTGCTACCCTCCGGTTCTGATTTTGGTTTATCATGTCGATATATTGTGTCGGTTTTAATTCAAAATTCAAAATTTAGAATTCAAAATTGTGTCTGAACTGCCTTTCCGTTCAGACACTGATTGCCAGTGCCTTTTATGGTTCACTTTTCTCCATGTTCTTTGACAAAGTCAATGGCGTCCTGGACTGTTTGCATCTTTTCCGCGTCTTCGTCCGCTATTTCCATATCAAATTCCTCTTCCATGGCCATGACCAGCTCCACAAGGTCCAAAGAATCCGCTCCAAGGTCATCCACAAAGGATGCCTTCGGTACCACCTTTTCCTTGGCAACGCTAAGCTGGCTTGCAATGATATCAATCATCTTGGTATCTATACTCATTTTTATCCTCCCTATATCCAGTTGGTCCAAAAGGATTAGACTTAATCAACAATAAAATTTTAATCGCAGATCAATCCCCCATTTACATGGAGCACTTGTCCGGTGATATATGATGCCTCCTCCGAGGCTAAAAAACCCACTGCCTCAGCCACATCCTCAGGACTTCCCATTCGGCCCGCAGGAATCTGGCTCAATAGCTGTTCCTTTACTTTTTCCGGCAATCCTGCAGTCATACCTGTTTCGATGAAGCCCGGGGCCACAACATTTGCAGTAATTCCCCTTGATGCCACTTCCCTGGCCACAGACTTTGTAAATCCCTCTAAACCGGCCTTGGATGCAGCATAGTTGGCCTGGCCCGGATTCCCCATAGAGCCGACTACCGAGCCTATACTGACAATTCGGCCCCATCTCTGCTTGATCATAGCCATAATGACTGCCTGGGTACAATTAAATGCCCCCTTCAGGTTCACCGACATCACCAGGTCCCAGTCCTTTGTCTTCATTCGGGCAAGTAAGCTGTCCCGGGTAATGCCTGCATTATTAACCAGTATGTGGACCCCGCCATGTTCTTTGATGACTGATTTAAGGGCCTTGGAACTTGCTTCAGTATCCGCGACATCAAAGGGCAGGAAGCTGCCGGCCCCTCCGGCCACTGCAATCTCATCTAAGATTCCTTGGGCAATTGCCTGATCGCAGACATCGTTTACAAAGATATTGGCCCCGAGGCGGGCAAGTTTGAGGCATATGACCCGGCCTATTCCCCTGGACCCCCCGGTCACTACTGCTATTTTCCCTTTAAGTTTCTGCTCACACGACATATTATGGTCCCCGCTCTTTTTGAATTCTCTGGATAAGAAGGGGTAATATCTCCTTGACGTCCCCAACCAGACCGTAAGTAGTCACGTCAAAAATGGGGGCCTCAGCGTCTTTATTTATTGCCACTATGATCTCTGACCCTTGCATTCCAACTATATGCTGTATGGCCCCTGATACCCCGCAAGCCATATAAAGCTTGGGAGACACAGTAACACCTGTTTGACCAATTTGGGTGCGGCCGGATAGCCATCCCGCATCTACGGCTGCCCTTGTAGCCCCAACCGTACCTCCGAGCAAATCGGCCAACTCCCTGGCCAGCTCCACGTTCTTCTCCTGTTCAAATCCCCTGCCTGCAGTCACGATTACATCCGCTTCACTAAGATTGGGACCTTCTGCCTGCTCCTTCACAGACTCAAGGACTTGGACTCGATGATTCAGCAGATCTTCCCCGGGAAGGATGCGGATCACCTCGCCTTTACGATCAGGATCAGGGGCATTGGCTCTCATGACATGGGGCCTGACGGTGGCCATTTGTGGCCGGTGCCCGGGGCATACAATAGTTGCAAGGAGATTTCCCCCAAAGGCCGGCCTGGTCTGGAGCAACGCTTTGTCCTCTGCCCGGATATCAAGTCCTGTACAGTCAGCAGTAAGTCCTGTCTTGAGAATCGTGGCGACCCTGGGTATATAGGAACGCCCCATGGCCGTTGCACCGGCCAAAATAATTTCGGGCCTTTCTCTCCCGGCAAGATCTGCAAGTATGTTCCCATAGACCTCGTCGGTAAATGTTGCAAGCTCAGGGTGGTCAACAACCAGCACCCTATCCGCCCCATGGAATATCAATTCCTGTGCCCTGGATTCAATTTCGTGACCCATGAGCACTGCGGTAACTTCTGTGCCAAGCTCGCCTGCAAGCTCCCTGGACTTAGCCAGAAGCTCAAGTGTCACAGGGGCAAGAACCCCGCTCCTGCACTCTGCAACCACCCATATCCCTTTCCAAGAGCTTAAATCCGTCGCAAGCAGACCTTCCTCCACGTGGAGCTCCAATGCCCCTTCAGGGCAGCCATCCACGCAGATACCGCATAGGGTGCAGGCGTCCTGATCAACGACGGCCACCTCGTTTTCTACAAAAATAGCCTCAAAAGTGCAAGACTCTTCACATTCACCGCATCCGGTGCACTTTTCTGCATCAACCTTAAGCATTACAGAATTCCCGCTTCTTTGAATCTGGAAACCAGGGCACCCACCTGTTCCTCTGCTGAGCCCTCAAGCATCTCTCGCCGGGCCTCAAAAGTAGGAACCGATGTAGATACGACCTGAGTCGCGGAGCCTGCCAGCCCGACCATACCAGGCTCTGCTCCGAGTTCCTGGGCGTCCCATACGGGGATCTCAGCCTTTCTGGCCCGCATCTTCCCCTTGAGGGAGGGAAGCCTGGGAGTGTTGAGTGAGGCAAGTACTGTCAGGAGGGCAGGCATCTCAAGTTCAAGCATATCATAGCCATCTTCATTGACCCGCCTGAGATGCATTGTCTTTCCATCATCCAGGACACTGAGCGCGTTTACGCATGTCACATAAGGAATGCCGAGCCGGACCGCCAGCCCTGGGCCTACCTGGGCAGTGTCACCGTCTATGGCCTGTTTGCCGCAAAGCACAAGGTCAACAGGCCCCAGCTTCTCTATTGCCTTTGCCAGTGTATAGGTGGTGGCCAGGGTATCTGCCCCGGCAAACGCACGGTCTGACAGAAGGATTCCCTTATCCGCTCCGAGGGACAGGGCCTCTTTCAGGGCATTTTCCGCCTGTAGCGGCCCCATGCTCAGTACAGTGACCTCCCCGCCGTAAGTGTCTTTTAGCTGAAAACCGGCCTCAAGGGCATGGAAGTCAAAAGGATTTATAACAGCCTCTACCCCTTCCCGTACCAGGGTGCCCTTTTCCGTATCAAAACGCACGGTCTTTGCATCCGGAACCTGTTTTATGCAGACCACTATGTTCATAGCTAATGTGAAACTGGAAATTCGAAATTTGAAATTAGGTAACGCACCTACATCTTAGTGTTTTTCCCCAATTTCAAATTTCAAGTTTCATGCCAAATTATTTTTTCGCGTACTCCTTATTTAACGCCTGGCCGATAACGTTGCGCAGGATCTGGTTTGTGCCCTCATATATCTGGAGGATTTTTGCATCCCGCATCATTTTTTCAACCGGATAGGACTTCATGTATCCATAACCGCCCAGGATTTGGACCGCATCAGTGGTTACCTGCATGGCCATATCAGTGGCAAAAAGCTTTGCCATTGCAGACATTTTGGCAGTGTCCTTTGTTCCCTCGTCTATGGTCCGGGCTACTGAATACACAAGGGCCCTTGAGGCCTCTATCTTTGTGGCCATATCCGCCAGCATATGCTGTAAGGCCTGAAAGGCAATTATTGGCTGGCCGAACTGTATTCTCTGTCTTGCATATTTGACCGCTTCATCCAGGGCCGCCTGGCCAAGTCCGACTGCTATGGCCCCTATTCCGGGTCTGGCTATGTCCAGAGTTCTCATGGCCATTATGAAGCCCTGGCCCTTCCTTCCAAGAATACGGTCCTTTGGAATGCGGCACTCATTCATTATGAGTTCCCTGGTTGATGAGGCATTCAGCCCCATCTTTCGTTCTTTTTTCCCAAAGCTGAACCCTGGATCACCCTTCTCAACAATAAAGGATGTAGCACCCCTTGCACCTTTGTTCTTGTCGGTCATGGCCACGATGGTATATATTTCTGCTTCACCGCCGCTGGTTATCCACTGTTTGGTGCCGTTTAAAACCCAGTGGTCTCCATCTTCCACTGCTGTAGTCTGGATCCCTGCGGCATCACTTCCGGCATTGGCTTCGGTAAGCCCGAAGGCTACAAGGCGCTTGCCTGCGGCAATATCCGGGAGATAGCGGGCCTTTTGTTCATCAGAACCAAAAAGCATAATAGGATAACCTCCCAGCGCGCTGGCGGCAAAAGTCGTAGTAACAGCGATGCAACCATAGGCAAGCTGCTCCAGCGCCAGGCAGTTTTCAAAACAGCCTTTTGCAAAGCCACCATATTCTTCAGGGACATAAAGCCCGAAAAGATCCGCCCGGGCCATATCCTTCATGATATCCCAAGGGAATTCCTCATTCTCATCGAGTTTTGCTCTTACAGGAATGATCTTTTCCACGGCTATCTGACGTGCCAGATCCACGATCATCTGTTGCTCTTCTGTCAAGAAATAATTGACTTGTGCCATATAGAAATCCTTTCTCTCCACTTAGTACCCATATTACCAGCACATGGCCACAGATCCCCATGTAAAACCCCCTCCGAAAGCAACCATTAAAATACGGAGGCCCGGGGTCAACAGTCCTGTTCGATTAGCTTCATCCAGGGCAATGGGTATACTCGCCGCCGAGGTATTACCATACTTGTGAATATTGATAAAGATTTTCTCCTTAGGAAGCCCCAACTTCTCTCCCAGAAAATTAATGATTCGTATGTTGGCCTGATGAGAAAACAAAAGGTCTACATCATCTCCATTCCATCCATTTGTCTCCAGGGCCTCCCAGGCCGCAGACTCCATTGCTTTGACAGCATGTTTGAATACCTCTCTACCCTGCATCTGAATATACTGCCATCCCTTTTCAAGATTTTCATGACTCACCGGGAAAGCTGTTCCAAGGCCCCTTATGATAAGAAGCTCTCCTAATGAACCATCTGAATGGAGGTGGGTAGAGAGAATGCCCCGGTCCTCTCTGGTACCGGTAATCACAGCAGCCCCTGCTCCGTCACCGAAGAGCACGCACGTATTCCGGTCTTCCCAATTTGTAACCCGGGAGAGCACCTCGCTCCCAATCACAAGGATCTTCATCTTGGAGTTACCCCGGATGAACTTATCTGCTACGGAAAGCGCATAAAGAAAACTAGTGCAAGCGGCATACAGGTCAAAGGCCCCGGCTTTTTTTGCTCCCAGCTCATTCTGCACCAGACAGGCAACAGAGGGCATTGGCATGTCCGGACTCATAGTACCGACTATGATAAGGTCCAGATCCTGTGGTCGTACTCCTGCCATATCAAGGGCCTTTCTTGCTGACTGTGTAGCAAGATAAGAGTTGGTTTCCTGATTATTAGAGATATGGCGTTGAATGATACCGGTCCTGGTGCGTATCCACTCGTCGGTAGTATCCACCCGGCTTTCCAGATCCTTGTTGGTTACCACTCTTTGGGGTACGTGAGACCCTGTCCCGATGATTATACTGCGAATAGGCATGATGATCAGGCTTTGATAGGTAGGAAAGACTTTGACATCACTGGACTACCTTGAATAGATCCTGTCTTTTGGAAAGATAGTTATCAAGCTTATCAGCCAACTCTATCTCAGCAAGTTCATGGGCTAGTCGTATTGCATTTTTAACTGCTTTGGAACCGGAGAGCCCGTGACATATAATTGCTATCCCATTGACCCCTAACAGCNTACTGCGAATAGGCATGATGATCAGGCTTTGATAGGTAGGAAAGACTTTGACATCACTGGACTACCTTGAATAGATCCTGTCTTTTGGAAAGATAGTTATCAAGCTTATCAGCCAACTCTATCTCAGCAAGTTCATGGGCTAGTCGTATTGCATTTTTAACTGCTTTGGAACCGGAGAGCCCGTGACATATAATTGCTATCCCATTGATCCCCAGCAGGGGAGCGCCACCGTATTCGGTATAGTCTATTATTTTGTAGAACCTCTGAAAGGCGGATCTCAAGGGATGTCCCATGTCGGCCATAAGACTTCCCCCAATCTCTGACTTCAGCATGGTGAGTATGGCCTTTGCAAGACCTTCACTCAGTTTTAGGCATATGTTACCCACAAATCCGTCGCACACTATTACGTCTACGTCGCCTTTGAAGATTTCACCGCCCTCCACATTGCCGACAAAATTCAGATCACTGTCCGCAAGGAGATCATACGCCTTTTTCACGAGCTGGTTGCCCTTGGTGTCTTCCTCCCCGATACTTAACAGCCCTACTCTGGGCCGGGAATTATCCAAAAGCTCTCTGGAAAACACTGAGCCCATCATTCCGAACTGCAGCAGATGAATAGGCTTACAGTCTACGTTCGCCCCTACGTCTATCATGGCTACGGGCTTTTTCAGGGTCGGCATAAGCGTAGCGATGGCCGGCCGAACGCCATTGATTCTGCCCAGGGCAACCATGGCTGTTGCCAGCGTGGCCCCTGAGTTGCCTGCACTGAGCACGGCCCTGGCCTTTCCTTGACGCACAAGTTCAAAAGCAACTCTAATTGAAGAATCCTTTTTCTTTCTCAGAGAATCAGCCGGGGATTCTTCCATATCAACTACTTGAGAGGCCGGATAGATGCTGATGGGCAAATCACCGCCGCCGTGCCGCTGAAGCGCTTCCCTCAGCACATCTTCCATCCCGACCAAGGTTATCTCAACGCCGTGATCTCTGGCTGCATCGACTGCTCCCTTTACTAAAATATCAGGGCCTCGATCACCCCCCATGGCATCTACTGCTACAGACATTTTCTAGTCTAAATTTTTTTCTTCATTGAATACTTTTCCCCTATAGGTACCACACTGGGGACAAATCCTGTGGGGAAGCTTGGGCTCTGTACATTGGGGGCATGTTGAAAGACTCGGTATGCGAAGCGCATCATGCGAGCGACGCTTACCCTTGCGTGAACGTGAAGTTTTTCTTTGTGGAACTGCCATTTCTTAATACCTCTTAACTTATAATATTCTAGCCTACAAAAAAATATATGCTACCCGTAGGTTACTTTTCTAAAGACAAAGCAACCTCAAAGGATATTCATTTGGCTGCTTCACGCAGCTTTTTTAACACACTAAATGGGTTATTCAAAGTTTCTGTTCGGCAACGGCATTCCTCTCTATTAAGATCCGCACCGCATCCGGGACAGATGCCTTTACAATCCTCCCTGCAGACATGCCGCATAGGAATTTGTAGCAGAATCTGTTCCCTGAATATTTCCCCTATCCGGATTTCAGCCTCATCATACAAGGATACTTCTATGTCTTCTTTACCAAGGGCTATTTCTTTTTTCCCCTCTACCGATTGACCAGGGACCAGTATATAGAAAAAAGAGGTATCTATCTTCTGGTTGTATTCCTCCAGACAACGGTCGCACTTGATAACAATCAATGCCGTAACCTTACCGTTTAGATGCACATCCCCATCAACACGGTGGAGAAAGACCTCCCCTTTTGCAGTGCCCTGTATTCTGCACTCCTCTGTCTCAGACAAGAGCCCCGGCATGTCTTCGAAGATCAGATGCAGACCGTCTTCCGGGATATCCTCTACATGGACAGTGCTTCTAAAGCCTTTTAGATCTTTGGTCATTAAACGCCACGGCCAATGGCCTGGTTAATTTCAGATTACTAGAGCCTTTAGCACGAATCCCGCACTATATAGAATGGCTAAGCCTTGTCAAGATAAGTAGAAGGAGGATTTACTATTCTGGCAATAATTANCCCTTTTGCAGTGTCCTGTATTCTGCACTCCTCTGTCTTAGACAAAAGCCCCGGCATATCTTCGAAGATCAGATGCAGACCATCTTCCGGAATGTCCTCTACAGGGACAGTGCTTCTAAAGCCTTTTAGAACTTTGGTCATTAAACGCTAAAGCCAATGGCCTGGTTAATTTCAGATTACTAGAGCTTTTAGCACGAATCCTGCACTATATAGAATGGCTAAGCCTTGTCAAGATAAGTAGAAGGAGGATTCACTATCCTGGCTATAATTATTCCTGCCTCGTAAAGGACATACAGGGGCACTCCCATCATGGCCATATTGAAGATATCCGGCGTGGGAGTGAGAATGGCTGCCATTATGGCAATTAATAGAATCGCATAACGTCTATATCTCCCAAAGGTCTCAGGACCACAGATTTTCAGTCTGCAAAGCAGTGTCATGATCAATGGAATTTCGAAAATCATGCCAAAGCTAATAAGAAAAAGTCCAATAAAATTCACAAACTTACCCACAGCTATTACTGGCCTTAGGTGTTGTGACTGGTAACCCAGGAGGAAATTCATCCCGAACGGAAGGGTTATAAAAAAACAGAAAAGGGTTCCTGCATAAAAGAGTAGAAGCGCGGACAGCATAAATACCAGGGAAAATTTTCTGGAAAAACCAAGCACATCTACCAGCCCCTGCGACATACGCCAGAGTATCCACGGCGCCAGAAGAATTAATGCCCCAACGCTTGAGAGCTTGAGCAAGGCCAGCATCGGCTCCAGCACTCCGAAAAAGGCCAGATGCTGCTCAAAATGGGACTGAAGAAAGGCCAGGAAATGAGGAGAAAGCCAGTATAGAATGGCAGTGAGTCCTGCAAAGCAAATCGCGGTTTCCAGTAGAAATCGCCTTAAATATTTAAGCAGGCGCACCAGGGTCTGGGCTGGAGATTCAGGCATAGTTTTTTGCCCTACAGTAAATAATCAATACTCACCGCAGAGGACGCAGAGGATGGAGATGGCGTCAACTCGAAAAGCTTTTTGCGTCCTGCGGTTCACAAACGTCCTTCAGCCGAGCTTTTCCCGTATATAGTCCACGGCATTCCGGAAAAAGGCCAGCCCCGCCCCTTCCTCCGGCAATTCTTCCCTGGTCCATCGTGGATGGTTGGTCCTGTGATGAAAGGCCTCAGGATGGGGCATCAGGCCCATGAGCCTGCCTGTAGTATCACAAATGCCGGCTATGGCGAGCTCCGAGCCATTTGGATTGAGGGGATAGTCTTGTGTGGGCTCCCCTGTTACAGGTGATACATACTGAAGTGCAATAAGGCCTTCTGCCACCAGCCTGTCCCTTACAGATATGTCAATTGTTACAAACTTTCCTTCTCCGTGTCTTACTGGCAACTCAATAANTGGGGCATCAGGCCCATGAGCCTGCCTGTAGTATCACAAATGCCGGCTATGGCGAGCTCCGAGCCATTTGGATTGAGGGGATAGTCTTGTGTGGGCTCCCCTGTTACAGGTGATACATACTGAAGTGCAATAAGGCCTTCTGCCACCAACCGGTCTCTTACAGATATGTCAATTGTTACGAACTTTCCTTCTCCGTGTCTTACTGGCAACTCAATACGGTCTATCCCACGGGTGAATATGCAAGAAGAGTCCGGAGATACCTTGCAAGTGACCCACCGGTCTTCGAACCTGCCGGAATCGTTATAGGTGAGACTTACGTAGCGTTGCTCATAATCACCATCAAAACCCGGCAGGAGACCGGTTTTCGCCATCAATTGAAAACCATTGCACACCCCCAGTACCAGACCCCCTTTTTCCACAAATTCCAGGAGCTGATCCAGCAGACGTTCTCCAGTCCCTCTGACCCTGGCATTCCGGAGCCTGTAAGCCCCGGCCTGGGCTGCCCCCAGATTATCGCCATCTAAAAATCCACCCGGCAGGTTAAGGAAATGATAGTCATCCAGATGGACGCTCCCATCCAGGAGATCACTGAGGTGTACTATGTCAACCTGGTCTGCACCGGCCAGCCTGCAGGCATTGGCCATCTCCATCTCACAGTTGGTTCCGTATCCGGCTGTAACTATTACACGTACTTGGGATGTCATATGTAACTCCAGGATTGCAATTTTCCCACCTGTGCGGTTAAGAAACTATTCAAAATCAATCACGAAAACATTATCCGCATGTCTCCAGCCACTGATTAACCTCGTTCTCAAAGAGCTCATAAAAGGCATCAGAGCCTCCTAAACCGGTTCGACCGAAGGTATAATTGATCTCAATAAATAAAGGAATATTAGATCCCTCCAAAAAAACAAGGTCAAAACCTGCCATATTGATTTCAGTATGTGTGCACAGCTCTTTTACCGCATCTCTTCCTATGGCTTGCAAGTCCGGATCAGACCGGGCATCAACTTGTCCACCCTTCGCAATATTGTGGAAAAAACCCGAGGTGTTGCATCGCCAGTAGCTCTGGATGTGATTTCCTATGGTCACAACCCTGAGGTCCCTTTGGAGATTAGGAATAAATTCCTGCAATACAAAGCCGAAAAGGCCCTGTATTTCAAAATGCTTGAGTATTTCTGTTGCATGCTTCAGGTCCTGGGCGTCTTTTATCAGCCAAATCTGGGACCCCTCTCCCCCACTGGTCCCCTTTATCACAAATGGATAATCCGGGAGCCTGGGGCGGTGGCTCATTTCAGGGTGATCGCCTAGCATGGTTTCCACTCTGGGAAAGATCCACGTCTTCGGGTGAGGAATGCCGCAACTCCAGAATAGCAGGGTATCTCCCACCTTTCCCTCCCACTTAAAACGAAGACTGTAATTCGGGAAAACATTGGTACACAGGGTACGGCACAGGGCATAGAGTTCTCTGGACACCGTCTGTGGTAATATAATTGCCCTGGCTGTCGTGAGGTTGCGAATCATATCCTCATCCCAGATGCCCCTTTCCCAGTAAAAGAGGTCGCCTTTAATCATGGGATGAAAGGATATCACAGGGCCTTTGGCATCATGCCTGGATTTCTGATTTATAATATTTTTCCTCCAGTCTGTAATTGAACGTCTTGGAAATTCTACAACTCATTGAATTTACAGGGGGGTTGTTAAGGTTTGGATTCTTGCCCCGTATCTGGAACAATGGAATGGTGGAATGTTGATATTGCAAGGCAATTTTCCATTTATTGACTTCCCTGTCAATAAGGATTTTTGCCGGTATATCAATGATCCATTCTCCCAGGATCCGTTATTCCATAATTCCCTATTGCTACAATACCCAGTTGGATCCTGTCATATCAAGGGGTTGAGTAATTATTTATGCCATACCTTCTCATTTTTCAAATAGAGGTCCCATCGATTAAAGCGAATATTACGACGAAATCGCTGCCAGTATTTATGGAGATATTCGTCTTCAATTAGAGAAAT
>NKAJ01002094.1_pt1 | contig 13745 bp, 15 predicted proteins | sample 1556001 | NCBI WGS metagenome assembly NKAJ01 (sample SAMN06204642, study PRJNA360343) | marine sediment metagenome | isolation source: Jiulong cold seep at northern South China Sea | place: China: South China Sea, Jiulong cold seep | collected 2013-06 | reverse complement strand
TGTAATCCTGTCTGAAATATTTATTATTTTTCGGGAGATGAGAGTAACTGCACCCTTTTGATTTCGTCAGCGATTTTACGACTTAGGGCAGCCAAGGCACGGCTCTTGGCTGCCACGAGCGCTTCGTAGTCCTCCGTGGCAACAGGCTCCCTTATTTTGGATTTCTTCACCAGGAGTGTTTCCCCGGCTTCGCGCCCGGTCACTGTCCAGGTGACATCCAGTTGCACATACTCACCCAGCCGGCCTTCAAACTGTTCAACATCAAGAGCAATCCGGTANCTGCCACGAGCGCTTCGTAGTCCTCCGTGGCAACAGGCTCCCTTATTTTGGATTTCTTCACCAGGAGTGTTTCCCCGGCTTCGCGCCCGGTCACTGTCCAGGTGACATCCAGTTGCACATACTCACCCAGCCGGCCTTCAAACTGTTCAACATCAAGAGCAATCCGGTATGTCGGATCAAATCGATCTCCCCAGGGATATACGGCCACTTGATTCGTTCCCAGGAGAATAGAAATGTTGTCGGCCAGCACCCGCAGGAAGTCCGCATGCAGGGAACCGCCCCAACGATGGAATTCAGAACCTCTATCCTGTTGGCACTCGTACGGGTGACGATCTGCGGCCTGTCCAGAAATTTTGGAATCTCCATGGGCCCGACACCTATGGCAATGTCATGACCTTATAGCTCCAGCATGAGGCTCCTGTTGCAATCCGATCAGCGGCGACAGGGTATAGAATTCTACAGGAGGGCTGGAGCCCGCGCACCCGCCTATCAGGGTGGCGGTAACGGCCAATGCTCCCCAGATGTTCCGAAACCTTGGTCTATTTTTCATTGGTTTGTTCCTTTTCCTTTAATCAAAGCCTCAGGATGTCGCTCCAGATAATCCGCCAGGATACGAATAGCACGAGCGGCTTCGGCAAGCTCCTTGAGCGCACGTTTCAGTTCGTGATGCGATGGCGACTCTGAATCTAAAACGCTTTCTACCGAAGCTAATGTCTTCTGCGCCTGTTCCAGTGTGGTGCTGACCGCCGGGGCAACATTCGAATCCAGATTTTGCACCAGATGCTTTGTATGTTTAAGGGTATCACGCAAATCATTGCCGATCTGCTCTATCGGTAACTTTTCGAGCTTGTTGAGAAGCTGATTAACTCTGGCAGTAATCTGCTGCAATGGCGCCGGAATGGTGGGCAACTCCCGGTATCTCTCGCCGTGTATAACTTGAGCAAAGGGAGCATCGGAATGAAAATCCAGATCAACGAAAAGCTGACCGGTAAGCAAGCTCCCTGTTTTAAGCTGGGCCCCGAGGGGCTCTCGACATGTAACCCATTCCGTCAATTCCCCAAAACCCCTGGCCCAGACCGTTTACTCATCGTTTTCGTTTTATAATGGCTAAATTTGAAAATGCAGCCAACAATATTCTAAACCAATTAAGTCGCACCAGGGCGGGCCATTATTCCAGTCCCGCTTTAGCGGGATTCCAACATTCCAGTTGGGGCAAAGCCCCTGACAATAATGTGGTCCCCTTTTAATATTTTCTGCGAAGCAGGTTCCTGAAAAAATCACCAGGCTCTTTATCCTTTTCCTCTTTTTCTAATAAGTTGAGGGCTTCAAGGCACGGATCCTTTTTCCCCAAGGAAACATCTGCAAAGAAGGCCGCGATACCAATGGGACCCAGTGCCAACGCGCCGGCCATCTTGCCGAGACTGAAAACAGCCTGAGTTGGGTCCAGGGCAAGAGAAGGATGTGCCAGGGTGCCGCTTAGCAGAAACGGTTGGGACAACTCCTTTAAGCTAAAGCCGACCGTGCCCACGTTGGCGAGACCATATCCTTTTTTCGGCACCGGCTTGATCCCCAGATTCAACTTTTCTGTCCTCAGATCGACGTCACCGACACCGAAGATGCTGGTTTGATCAGTGTCGAGCAATAAATTGCACTCTGCAAGGCCGTCTTTGATTTTGATATCGTTGATGAAGCAATTCACTTTGGTTTGTGTCTCTTCTTTCTTGAATGGATTGATCAGCCGCAAAACATCGGTACCCAAGATATTCTGAAGCACATAAAGATGCTTGCTGGCGACCTGACCGTCCTTCATTACTACAGAAATCCTACCATTGAGACCTGCCATCAAGTTAGCTAATGAATTTCCGCTGCCGGCAAGCGTGATAACCGCATCCAGAGTGCCTTCCAGGGTTCGTTTGTATCCCAGTTCGTCGAGCATTGGGCCGAGGTCGAGTTGATCCATCTTCAGCGCCATGGTCAGTGCTGAGGGTTTGTCTTGCGAACGCAAATTGAACCGGCCGTTTGCCGAACCGCCACCAATCATAAATTTAATCGGCTCTACTGTGAGGTTCCCGTTTTTGAGCAAGATATCGACCGTTATATCATCGAGCGCCAGACGTGGCAGCAGGACCTGCTTGGGTCGAATTCTGATGTCGGCGTCAATTAGGTTTAGCCGGTCCAGGGGCCAGGGTTTGCTGGGGAAAACCTTGTCTTTCTTTTTGCCGGACGTCGCCTGCGGACCCTTTACGGCACCTTTTTTTTCGGCCTTTACTAAAAGTGGCCGCNAGCAGGACCTGCTTGGGTCGAATTCTGATGTCGGCGTCAATTAGGTTTAGCCGGTCCAGGGGCCAGGATTTGCTGGAAAAAACCTTGTCTTTCTTTTTGCCGGACGTTGCCGGCGGACCCTTTACGGCACCTTTTTTTTCCGCCGTCACTAAAAGTGGCCGAAGGTCTATTTTCTGCGATGAAAGAGTGGCTATTACTTGCGGCCGTTTGCCCGCGAAACTTAGATCCACAGAACCCTTAAGATCATTTTCTCCTAAAACGACCTTAAGGTCGCTAAACTTGTAGATCTTGACTGAAGGATCGACTACCTGGCCGGAGACGAGAAACGACCCTTTAATTGGCAGCGGCTGACCGAATTCTGTCAGCTTGGTCGCATCTTTGCCTTGCACAGTAAAATTCAGACTGATTCCCCGCAAGGCCAACAGGTCTTTTATGGAGCCTTCAACCTCCAGTGTCGCTCCCTCGTGTCCGGCGCTTAACTGTACGGGCCATGATTTGTTGGCGTCGATCAATGCTTCAACGCCGCCAAAGGTTCCTTTGATCTCAAAGCGTTTATCTTTGAACGCGCAATCCAGCTCCAGTTCGATGGATTCAAGGTAGTCCGGTGCTGCGCCCGTCAGCCGGTTTATTTTAACCACGTAAGTCTTACCCGATTGACCGTCTTTGTATGTAAAGAGACCCTTATCGATTCTGACTTCATCAAAGATCAGAAACTGAATCGTGCTCGCCTCTTCATCCGCGGTTTCAAAATCCAGGTTCGATTGTCCCGAGTTGTTCGTCTCCAGCAGAAAATCAGGCTCCACAAGGATGACCTGCTTGAAATCAATGATGCCCCGGATCAGGGGAAGAAGCGCTATCTGTACTTCAAGGCGTTTGACGCTGGCCAGCTCCGGTCGCGATCCCCATGGCGCATTTCCGAAACTGAGACTTTCAGCCACAATTCTCGGCGGGAAGCCAAAATCGATCTCAATGTCGCCATCCAGTATCAGCGTACGACCGGTGGCCTCTTTGACCGCTTGAGCGATCCTGGGTTTAAATTCATTGAAGTCATAGTTTAAAAGGATCGTGTAGCCCGTCACTATTAAAACGACGATCACCACGACAGCTATGATCAGTAACCGTTTCCAGCGCACGGATATTGCTCCTTAAGAATAAACTAAGGCGGTTTTAGCCGGTGGCCTGGCAGAAACCGCACAGAATGGATAGTCGGCAGGCAGGGAATGAAAATAGCCCCCTTGTTGTAAAGGGGGATTCAGGGGGAATTTTAAAAGAGTAAAAACCTATTTTGGACAAAACTGCTATTTGTATTTTTTAATCGCCGCCTGTTTCGCGTTCTTGTATTCCTTTTCTGTTATCAGGCCCTTTTTATATGCAGCGTCAAGATCCATTAATTCCTGTCCTAAAGTTGTCGTTGTTGTTTCAGTTTTTACTTTGGCTCCTCCTCCGCCACAACCGCCAAAGGTTGTCCCCAAGCCTATCAATCCTGCCAAAAAATGATCACTCTCACAATTCTCATCTATTCATCCCCCATTCTTTTGGTATTAAGGGCTCGCCACTAAAGGCGTATTCCTTGATTGCCTCAGCGATTTCACGGCTGAGGTCAGCGATCGTCCGGCTCTGGGCTGAGACCAGTGCTTTATAGTTCTGCGAACTCAGAGGCTCGCTGTAGCTTGATTTCCTCGTCAGCAGCATTTTTTTGTCATTCTCTCTGAAGATGGCCCAGCGAGCGACCAGCGAGGCATTCCCGCCGACATTGCCATCCATGCGGATAACCGTAACCTCGACCTGGTAATCTATCGGTGTGGGCCCCTTCCAGGGAAATATGGAGATCGCATCCGCACAGAGCAGGGTGGATAGGTTTTCCGCCAGAACGCGGAAAAGGTTGTCCTTCAGAGGCTCTGCCCATTTGTCGAATTCGGCAAGGTTGAGCTCATTTTCGCTTACGCGGGTCACTATCTGCGGCCGATCAAGGTACGCCGGGAGCTCGACAGGACCGATCCCGATCGCAATACAGACTTCATCTTTTAAGGCCTGTGACTCTGCCTTTGAGCTGGCCAGGGGACTCAAGACGTAAAACCTCGAGGGTGCAGAGCTGGCGCATCCTGCGAGATGCATTAGCAAAGCGACGATTGTCAGCACTGTAAGTCGAGAAAATAAAAGGCGCATCATTTCATCTCCTTTACGATCCACCCTTGCCGCGCAGCAGGGCTTCCGGGTGACGTTCGAGATAATCGGCCCAAACACGGATGGACCGGGCAGCAGCCGACAGCTCTTTAAGGGTGGTAGTAATTTGATAAATCATTTGTGAATCCTTACCGGTGAGGCCCTCTATTGTGTTAAGCGTCTTTTTGGCTTCCACTAATGCGGCAGCAGCCGATTTGGCAGCCTCCTCGATGCTGGATCCCAGCCGGGTAACCTGAGCATCGACATTTTTCACCAGTTTATCGATGTGTCTTTCGGTCTCAACGATCCCTGATAAAACCGGCTTAACCTGCCTATCCACATTCCGGGCAAGCTTGCCATAGTCCTTCACGGTCTCTTCGACAGTGGATGCAATCGGCTCAATCCTGCTATCGATATTCAGCACAAGTTTATTGAGGTTCGTTACAGTCTGTTTCAGGGTGAGGAGGCTTTCCTTCACTTCCCTGGAATTCACAGCCTTTTCAATTCCATCAACAGCAGAAAGTACTTTGTTTAAGATGTCCTCGATCGGAGCCTTCGCGATCTGCTCGAGCAAATCATCTATGCCGGATGGAATCGTCGGGATCTCCAGATATTCAGAATCGCCGGCGACCAGTTTTGCAGGTTTGTCGGGGTGGAAATCCAGTTCCACTATTAACTGGCCCGTAACCATACTCTGCACTATAAGCTGGGCTCTCAGGCCACGTGCCACCAGCAATACTAATTGTTCTTTCGGGCTTTGATCTAAAGCCTCCTCGCCTGTCACCGTAAAATGTCTACGCTCTGTCTCGACGAACACCGGAATTTTAAAGGATAAATCGTCTGTATTGGCAACCAGCAGGATACGGGTTACCGATCCAATTTTAACACCCCGGAAAACAAGAGGGGCGCCCACATTCAGGCCTTTTACGGAACCTTCGAAATACATCACATAGGTCTGCGTTTTGGTCAGGAATTTGCCGCTTCCAAAGATCAAAACACCGGCTACAATCAGAGCCAGCGCCCCTAAGACAAATCCACCAATAGCAGTCTTGTTTGCCTTTTTGCTCATGAGTTATTGCTTCCTTGCTCCTTCCTCTCCTCGAGTAAGAAATTTGTGAACCTTTGGATCCCGTGACTCTGCAAGCAGTTTTTTGGGGTGCCCGCTGGCGATCATGGTCCTTGTTTCCGGATCAAGAAAGACTGAATTGTTTCCAATGGCAAATATGCTCGCCAGTTCATGGGTTACTACAACCATTGTTGATCCGAGACTGTCCCGAAGCTCGAGAATCAGGTCATCCAGGCGCCTGGAACTGACCGGATCCAATCCAGCCGAGGGTTCATCAAAAAAGAGAATGTCAGGATCCAGAGCCATTGCACGCGCCACACCAACGCNCTGAATTGTTTCCAATGGCAAATATGCTCGCCAGTTCATGGGTTACTACAACCATTGTTGATCCGAGACTGTCCCGAAGCTCGAGAATCAGGTCATCCAGGCGCCTGGAACTGACCGGATCCAATCCAGCCGAGGGTTCATCAAAAAAGAGAATGTCAGGATCCAGAGCCATTGCACGCGCCACACCTGCGCGTTTCTGCATGCCTCCGCTGATCTCCGAAGGATAAAACTCCTCGAATCCGGATAGACCTACCAAAGCAAGTTTCAGGGAAACCACTTCCCGAATCTGGCCAGGATTTAGATCCGTGTATTCTTCAAGGGAGAGCGCANCAGGTCATCCAGGCGCCTGGAACTGACCGGATCCAATCCAGCCGAGGGTTCATCAAAAAAGAGAATGTCAGGATCCAGAGCCATTGCACGCGCCACACCAACGCGTTTCTGCATGCCTCCGCTGATCTCCGAAGGATAAAACTCCTCGAATCCGGATAGGCCTACCATCGCAAGTTTCAATGAGACCACTTCCCGAATCTGGCCAGGACTTAGATCCGTGTATTGTTCAAGGGAGAGAGCCACATTCTCAGCCAGGGTCATTGAGCTCCACAGGGCGCCACTCTGAAACATAACTCCGAAGCGTCGCATGGTGCGGTCCCGTTCCCCAGGCTCCGCCTCCCAAAAATTTATTCCGTCGTATAGAACCTGACCTTTTGCAGGTTCCTTAAGCCCGACCAGGGCCCGCATTATCGTGCTCTTTCCGCATCCGCTTCCACCCATAACGAGAAATATATCGCCGTGCTGTATTGTAAAATTAAGATTCCGCTGTATTACGAAATCACCATAGGCCATGGTGAGGTCTTTGACCGTTATATGGGCTTCCCGTTGATTCATCGTTCCCCTATACTCCCAGCACATTACAAATAATCGTTATGATTGCGGTTGCAACGATGATACTCACTATTCCCGTCACCACGGCCGATGTGGCGGCATCTCCTACTGCCGAGGAGCTGCGTCCGCACTGCAACCCCCTGAGACAGCCGGCCAGGGCCACCAGTACTCCAAATACGGCGCTGTGAAAGAGTCCGATCCAGAAATAGTTCAGGGTAATGGAGGCCTTGGTCTGATTGAAGTACTCCACCGCAGTCAGATCCAGCATGCCCACGCCAACGATCAAACCCCCAAGGATGCCCATCAAGTCCGCATAAAGGCACAGAAGCGGCATCATTAGGACGAGGGCAAGCATTCGGGGCAGCACTAAAAATTCCATGGGTGAAATTCCCAGGGTTTTAAGCGCATCGATCTCCTCGTTCACCTGCATTGTACCGAGCTGAGCGGCAAAGGCAGCGCCTGTACGGCCCGCCATGATAATTCCGGTCATGATAGCACCCATCACGCGGACCATGGCAATGCCCACCAGACTGGCAACATAAATCTGCGCCCCAAACATCATAAGCTGGATAGCGCCCACAAAGGCGAGGATCAGCCCTACCAGCAGGCTAATGAGAGAGACAATGGGTAAAGCCTGAACCCCACACTGCTGGATGGTCAAAGTAAAGTCTGAGCGGCGGAAGCGCGCCTTGCCCTTCAGCAGCCTCATAAAGGCAACAGTGGCCTCACCAATGAAACCGAGCATTTCTACAACTGAGCGGCCAAATGCAATGGCGCTTTCCCCGATTCGAGACAAGAACGGCTCACGCATGCCTTCTTTTTGCGAACCCTTTTCTTCCGGTACAGCGAAAGCAAGCGCAATGAGCTTTACAGCTCCTTTAGGGAGCCCGGCCTTTTCAACACGAATTTTTTTCCGACTACACTGGCGGATAACCTTGATCAGGAATGTCAGCAGCCCGCTGCCCCAGTCCGTGAGTCCTTCTGTGCTAAAGGCAACACGCTGGATACGAGGGCCAGATTCGATTTGCTTTTGCACTTCATCGGCAGATGGAAGCCCCCCCCCAATCCTCCAGCTTCCCGCTAATCGCACGAGCAGCGTATCTTCATTCGGGCGACTGAAGCTCATTTCGTATTGGCCGGACTCTATTTCCATGGGCGTATTCACTTGATTTTTTCTAACCGTTCACGAGATCTTTTGTGCCATAGCACACTATCTGCGACTGTGCTCAGCCATATCCGGCACATTTTCCCCAAGTACAGGGGATTGCTTTAGTTTATGAGCTGCGTATCGGCCAATGACCGCGCAAACAAGTATTATTGTAAATGTTTGGAAAACTGTTGCAAAAGGATCACCATGGTTAGATGAATGAACATCGTGATTATTATTTGATGATTCATCATGGTTCTGAGCAATGACATCTGGAACTATTCTTATAATATCGTCAGTAAGTATATTGCATAGAGGTGAATATAATGTAACACACAGATAAAAGCAAATCAACGCCATAATATACTTAAGTTTATTGTTCAAGTTTCCCCGTTCCTAATTGCTATTGAAATAAGGTGTAGTGATGGTTTCGAGCTACTGTATCACCCGTGCTGATCCATCAGGGCGTCGCAACACCCGAACCAGATCGCCCTCGTCGAATTTCTCGTCCGCTCCCTGCACTATCGATACGGTCTCGCCATTATCCAGCTTAACAGTTATCTCCAGGCCCTTCTGACGCGTCGCGCCCTCCTCTATAGCAGCGCCTGCTGCGGCGCCAGCGAGAGTGCCGGCAGCCCTGGCCACACCTTTACCCGAACCACTACCAATAGTGCTGCCCAAAGCAAAACCCATGACTCCGCCCGCCAAACCGCCCAAACCGGATTTGGTTCCTTCTATCAGCACCTCTCTCACCATGATCACTTCTCCTTCATGAACCGTTTGGACTTTTTGGGCCTGATCGCGGGAGTAAACACTGCCCGACATGCTTGACGCGCAGCCAACTGCAATAAGACCGATGAGAATAATAAGTAATCCATTTTTAACTGTCTTCATCGTCCCACCTCCTTTAGGTTAAGTAGTGTCTGAACGAAAACCCATAGTTGCGAGCTGTCATTGCTTCGGTCATGCTTCCCTCGCAATGACAGGAAAAGTGTAAATTGGAGGGTTTTCGTTCAGACACTAAGTGTTGAGTTTCTCAACGCATCAAAACTGGAAAGGTTGACTCACCATCATCTGAACCCGTAATCCCTCGTCCGACACGGCGGTATCAATCCGAACCACAAGACCTATTGCCATGGCCCTTACGCCGAAACCCACATCCCACTTCATGTCAGAGTGCAATTCATCCACACTCCATGACGGCGCCACTTGCCCGACCTCCACAAATGGGACCCACTGCCACCACGCGATTTCGAGATATCTCTGCAACCAGGAGATTTCGGCCAGGGGGTTCCACTTGGGAGTCATTCGGTACTCGGCTGCATAGTAGATNGTCATTGCGAGGAGTGAGGAACGAGCGACGAAGCAATCCCCTTATTTCCAAGAGATTGCTTCGGTCATGCTTCCCTCGCAATGACAGGAAAAGTGTAAATTGGAGGGTTTTCGTTCAGAGACTAAGTGTTTAGTTTCTCAGCANATCGTCCCACCTCCTTTAGGTTAAGTAGTGTCTGAACGAAAACCCATAGTTGCGAGCTGTCATTGCTTCGGTCATGCTTCCCTCGCAATGACAGGAAAAGTGTAAATTGGAGGGTTTTCGTTCAGACACTAAGTGTTGAGTTTCTCAACGCATCAAAACTGGAAAGGTTGACTCACCATCATCTGAACCCGTAATCCCTCGTCCGACACGGCGGTATCAATCCGAACCACAAGACCTATTGCCATGGCCCTTACGCCGAAACCCACATCCCACTTCATGTCAGAGTGCAATTCATCCACACTCCATGACGGCGCCACTTGCCCGACCTCCACAAATGGGACCCACTGCCACCACGCGATTTCGAGATATCTCTGCAACCAGGAGATTTCGGCCAGGGGGTTCCACTTGGGAGTCATTCGGTACTCGGCTGCATAGTAGATGCCCGCCTTGTCATTGAAGCGCGATGATGGATATCCCCGCATCCGCCAGATGCCGCCCAGCGTGGCACCCGCAAAAGCAGGCGCTCTATGAAAGACCTCCGTGCCATTCTCCGTATGTAAGCTATTCCACGTCGGAGTATCTGCCGTCCAGAAATCCAGAGCGATGACCCGCTGCCGGAAGCGCTGCGATGGCCCCAGCGAGAAATACTTGTCGAACTCCCCACTCACAACTGTCCAGGGCGCTGAGCTGTCAAACCACCCCCAATCCCTGGTTACTTTTAGCCGAAGTGCACTTCCTCTTGAGGGGTCGACAAAGAAATCCCTATTGTCCCGGAACACGGAGAACTCAATACCGTTGGTATTCAAGTCCTTGTCAACAAAATCGCCCTCGATTTCCTGCTGTCGATAGAAGGGCTTCACTTCGACATACGTCTTTCCGCTGATAAGAGGATTCCAGGATATCCCCCCAGCTTCACCCGAACTCACAAGTCCTCTGTCAAGCACATAAGTATTTACGATTTGGTCCTTCCCGTGACCAATTGGCAAAACATACTGGAATCTGAACTGAAAGTAGTTGTCCCAACCATCGCCTTCAATATAGTTATCCTCGTCAGAATCGTTGCTTCCAGCACGCTCATCCGGGAAGTCCGGGTTTCCGTCAGAGTANCCGTGACCAATTGGCAAAACATACTGGAATCTGAACTGAAAGTAGTTGTCCCAACCATCGCCTTCAATATAGTTATCCTCGTCAGAATCGTTGCTTCCAGCACGCTCATCCGGGAAGTCAGGGTTTCCGTCAGAGTAGCTTGTGATCTCCTTGAATCGACCAACCTGGGCCACCAGATCGACAAACAGGCGGTCTGAGAAAGGAAGACGAAGGTCTCTGCCCATCAAGAATCCCATGACCGAACCCTCTGTACCTGCCATAGCTGTTCCAAGAAGCATCGACTGCTTTTGGGGATATCCTGTTATGCCATAGACAAATCCCACTGCTGTTCCAAACGAATCGTTGTAGAATGCATAGGGAACACGAAGCTCCTTCTGCTCAAACTTCTTGTCGGGGCCAACGAATATGCTCTGGGCGAAAGCTGTTTGGCAGGAACAAAAAAAGAATAGAACGAAAAACTGAACTGCTATTTTGTTCATCTGGTATTTTGCTCCGCCTTTTCTGTCGACTGCTGAAGCCAGGCGCTCACTGGTCTGGGAATCGAGGCTGTCTGCTTCAGCAGCACATGGGCCCCTATTTACCAGTGGAAAAGGCCGCCGATCCCCAAACCAAATTCATCGACATCATAAAGATACCAATCGGGATCGCCCTTGCTACCATTTTCATAGTCAATGGCCGTGTATTGTGNCTGCTATTTTGTTCATCTGGTATTTTGCTCCGCCTCTCCTGTCGACTGCTGAAGCCAGGCGCTCACTGGTCTGGGAATCGAGGCTGTCCGCTTCAGCAGCACATGGGCTCCTATTTACCAGTGGAAAAGGCCGCTGATCCCCAAACCAAATTCATTGACATCATAAAGATACCAATCGGGATCGCCCTTGCTACCATTTTCATATTCAATGGCCGTGTATTGTCCATAGAGACTTGCTGACCAATTCTTTAAAAAGCGCCACGTTATCCCCGTGTATCCAAGGTAGGCACCCTCCGAACCCCCAAATCNCCTATTTACCAGTGGAAAAGGCCGCCGATCCCCAAACCAAATTCATCGACATCATAAAGATACCAATCGGGATCGCCCTTGCTACCATTTTCATAGTCAATGGCCGTGTATTGTGCATAGAGACTTGCTGACCAATTCTTTAAAAAGCGCCACGTTATCCCCGTGTATCCAAAGTAGGTACCCTCCGAACCCCCAAATCCTGCATTGAAACGGTTGTTCCAAGTCCATTTTTCTGCCAATGGAATATCAGCAGATATACCGAACAATACATCTGTCCATTTCTCGTCAATGTTCTTGCTTAACCGAGTCGTCTCGAGGCCACTAACGATTGTAATGTCAGAGTCAAGTTCATGTTTGGTGTAACGCCCTCCTATGTGCGAACCTAAAATAATAGAGGGACTCCGATAAAAAAAGTAGCCGACTGTAAATTCGCCAGAGGTTATATCAAAGCCAAATTCAGAAGACATCGTCTCACCGCCTGGTAAGACGCCGCTTGGGTTGTCTTCCAGTTTAAGTTTGCCAAACGAGTATTGAATCATCCATTTCCCATTGGTGGCATACCCGGCCAATCCAAATGCCGATTCCATAAGATCGTCGAAGTCATCCGGATCAAGATCAACTTCAGCCTCAACGGGACCCGCAATGTTCGTATGGAATCCCATATCCCCATCGGCATTAAGCCTCATGATTCCTGTACCAATCCCAAAAGACCAATCAGCATGGGCCAACCCATTAAAATTAATTAACAATAAGGCTGGTATGAGTAATAATAAACATTTCATCTGCCGCGTTATTTTACCTGATTTTTTCATTTTTTGACTCCTTTCCTTTTTTTATTAATGTTATCAATCAAACAGCCATGCATGCGCAGTATAGCTGGTTCATGCATGCGGCTATATAAGCACCTAATTCTTAGTCCACCCTCTTGACAAAAAGGCTTTCTTGCGGGATTGCGTTGCGTGAAAAGTGTAGATCTGACCCTGGCGCGAACGCATCATCTTTGTTCTCCTTCTATCCGCCTCCCGCATCACTTCGGAAACAGAAAGACCAGCCCCATCTTGAACCCCCACCCCTCCGGACCGGTGTTGGGGCTGTCGGCCCAATAGCGGACGCCGGCTTTCATCTGGAGCAGTTGCGAACCGATTTTCAACACCTGGCTCACGGCGGCGTTGATAGGCACCGACCACTCCTCGCTCTCCCAGTCGTAGGTGGATTCGGTCTGCAGGGAGAAGGTTGTGGCGGTCTTGGTCGTGTAGGAGACAAAGGGTTGCAGAAAAGTGCTGCTGATGTTGCTCCGGTCGCTGTCGCCGGCAAAGGACCACATGTGGTTGGCAAGCATGCCGTAAGTCAATGGGCCGGTCTGTTTGAGCACCAAACCGGTCGGGCCAATACCCCATTTTTCACCGCCGAGCAGGTCGTCCGAAGCCGTGGGCAAAAGTAAAACCGGTCCTGCGCCCCAGATAAGGCCCTTCTTNCTGTCGCCGGCAAAGGACCACATGTGGTTGGCAAGCATGCCGTAAGTCAATGGGCCGGTCTGTTTGAGCACCAAACCGGTCGGGCCAATACCCCATTTTTCACCGCCGAGCAGGTCGTCCGAAGCCGTGGGCAAAAGTAAAACCGGTCCTGCGCCCCAGATAAGGCCCTTCTTCGGTACTGCGGGCGTGAAGAAGAAGCTCTGAAGGATGTCGCTGAGCCCCGACTGGCTGCCTGCGCCGGGGAAGATATCTTCCTGGTCGACGTAGGAAACGATGGTGCGCGAGATGAGATTCCAATTCGGGTTCAGGGTGACCGGGATCACCGGCTTTGCCGTAATGCTCCATCTTTTTCCGTCATCCACGGGCCCGATGTCCGAATCATAATCGAAGTCGAAGGGTACGCTGATCAGGGCCGCAACGGGATTAGTCAATTTCTTGGCCAGTTCCTGCTGGGCATCTTCGCCAGGTTCAATCATGCCGTCGCCATCGGCGGTGGCATGCGCCAATGGAATAGGTGTGGTGACCATCATGGCGAAGATGCC
>NKAJ01000625.1_pt1 | contig 13752 bp, 25 predicted proteins | sample 1556001 | NCBI WGS metagenome assembly NKAJ01 (sample SAMN06204642, study PRJNA360343) | marine sediment metagenome | isolation source: Jiulong cold seep at northern South China Sea | place: China: South China Sea, Jiulong cold seep | collected 2013-06 | reverse complement strand
ATTATTATGCATTGGAATAGAGTCAAAAGTTGCGACGGCACACCCAACCGCAGCAAAGCTGCGGGGTATAGTTATTAAGATAAAGAGTATACTTCCATCCATAATGATTGATTTTGTAAACGGTAGCTGCTAAAACATGAGTTCCAGTGCTGCNGTTCCAAACTGGACAGGCAGCAAAAATCTATGGGTGAATATTATTATGCATTGGAATAGACTCAAAAGTTGCGACGGCACACCCAACCGCAGCAGAGCTGCGGGGTATAGTTATTAAGATAAAGAGCATACTTCCATCCATAATGATTGATTTCGCATATAGAATCTGCTAAAACATGAGTTCCAGTGCTGCCTGCCCGGTCATTCCCTCTTGAATTCCTATGTTTTGGGCGGCTGTTGTAGATTCTACCACACTGGCTGCCAGTACGTCATCAAAACTACCAACACCTGTTACCTTTACAGCCACATCACCCAGCCGCTGGGCTGTATCAATGTTCAGGTAGCCGCACATGACAAAACCTTTTGGTGCCTTAATGACCAGTAATGGAGCGTGTTCCATATCCATTTTTAACCCCACAGCGGTGCCATTTTTAAGTTCGATAGGTTCAATGAGCATATTTAATCTATCTTTTTAAGGTCAGTGGACTGGCAGGTTGGACAGGACAGTTTGGAGCCCATACCCTTGAATTTATTACCGCATGCATTACATTCATAACTTGACATAGCCGTGCCACTCATATCAACACTATCAGCAGTACTCGAATCAACAAAACACATATTAATTACCTCAATTAACAGAATTCTATTATAGGTTATAAGATTACTGCCCGTGTGCCAAACACTTATATATCTCTACTGTTATCATAACCGGAAAGTATAGATGATACCTTCACAAGCGGTTAAACCACGGTCAAACCTGACAATACTTATACCTTCATCCCTGACATCAGAGTCAAAGGATGAGAAAATAAGGGCATACAAGGTTGGCCAGATCGCGAGGGCGGCATCGGTGTTTCGGGTCGGTAATATTATTATCTACCGGGATTCGCAGTTCGATGACAGCAGGTTTATAGATTTGCTGCTGCGGTATGCAGAAACTCCACAGTATCTGCGCAAACACCTGTTCCCACTCCGGAAGGAGCTGAAGTACGCCGGAATATTACCTCCGCTGCGTACACAACATCATCCAACAGCATCAAAATCATCTGACCTCACTGATGGAGAATTCCGCGTTGGGGTCGTGGTCCCAGGACCAAAGAAGAGCGAGACAAAAGTCGGATCTGACACAGTCACATGGGTCGATATCGGTGTAGATAGCCCGGTTCCCCTCAAACCTTCCTCAAGGAAGGTACAAAAGGGCGAGCGTGTCAATGTCAGGATTTTTTCGCGACGACCGATACAAGTTGAACTTGTAGAAACGGACAATATCCCTGTGTACTGGGGATACCGGACAGCAATTGAAGACAGCCTTACAGGGGCACTGGATAAAATATCCAGACAGGATGCCCTGATATTGGCCACCTCACGGGAAGGCCGGGTACTTGATACCCCGTTCCTCGAGGAATTGGGCAAGCAAGCGAGGTTAAAGTCATATACTGTTGTGGTATTCGGTTCACCCAAACAGGGTGTGGAGTCCATATTAGCAAGAGAGGGTACAGACCTCTCAAAATATCAGTGTGAAACACTGAATACCGTACCCGGACAGGGCACAGCAACTGTAAGGACAGAAGAAGCCGTGTGGGCCACACTGTCAATGCTGAACCTGGTAAGGTAGGGTTAAAGCGGTAATAAATCGCGATTAATAGCAAATTCCAGGAGATTAAGGAGGAAAACAATGGCAAACGTACACAGACCAAGGCGAGGTTCCCTGGCATTCAGTCCCAGAAAAAGGGCAAAGAGCCAGGTACCTACAATAAGATCATGGTCCGAAAGTGATGGAGAACCCAAAATGGGCNAGGGCAAAGAGCCAGGTACCTACAATAAGATCATGGTCCGAAAGTGATGGAGAACCAAAAATGGGTNTGAAACACTGAATACCGTACCCGGACAGGGCACAGCAACTGTAAGGACAGAAGAAGCCGTGTGGGCCACACTGTCAATGCTGAACCTGGTAAGGTAGGGTTAAAGCGGTAATAAATCGCGATTAATAGCAAATTCCAGGAGATTAAGGAGGAAAACAATGGCAAACGTACACAGACCAAGGCGAGGTTCCCTGGCATTCAGTCCCAGAAAAAGGGCAAAGAGCCAGGTACCTACAATAAGATCATGGTCCGAAAGTGATGGAGAACCCAAAATGGGTGGTTTTGCAGGATACAAGGTCGGCATGAGCCATGTGATAATGATGGATGATAAGCCGAAAAGCCTTACAGAAGGTATGGAGATATCAGTACCTGTAACGGTGCTTGAAGTACCTGCCATGAAGATTGCAGCTATCAGGGTGTATGGCAAGACAGGACCCTACGGCACAAAGATACTCGGTGAAGCTCTATCCAATGAACTTGACCCAACACTGGATCGAAAAATGGTCAGGCCAAAGAAATCCAAACCGGACAAAGCTCTTGCCAGTATGGAAAAACTGGTAGAAGAGGGAGCAGTGGAAAATATTCACGTAATTACTTATACACTACCATCCCAGATATCAGGAGTACCAAAGAAAAAACCTGATGTGATGGAGAACAGGATTGTTGGCGGAGACGTTGCAGCAAGACTTGAATATGCCAAATCCATCCTTGGTAAATCGGTAACTGTTTCTGACGTATTCAGCTCAGGCGATATTGTGGACACCTCTGCCATTACCATTGGCAAGGGCACACAGGGGCCTGTTAAAAGATGGCATATCAATTTGATGAAAGGCAAGCACAGCAGGCAGGGAAGTCTCAGGCAGGTAGGTACACTCGGGCCCTGGAATCCATCCAGGGTAAGCTGGAGGGTACCTCAACTGGGCCAGANCGGTAACCGTTTCTGACGTTTTCAGCTCAGGCGATATTGTGGACACATCTGCCATTACAATTGGCAAAGGCACACAGGGGCCAGTTAAAAGATGGCATATAAATTTGATGAAAGGCAAGCACAGCAGGCAGGGAAGTCTCAGGCAGATAGGTACACTCGGACCCTGGAATCCATCCAGGGTAAGCTGGAGGGTACCTCAACTGGGCCAGACCGGCTATCACCAGAGGACAGAATATAATAAACGTATCCTCAAGATCGGTGAGAAAGGTGAAGAAGTAACTCCTGCAGGCGGGTTTTTGAATTATGGAGAAGTGAATGGCGAATATCTGCTCATCAAGGGCAGTGTACCTGGTCCTAAAAAGCGTCTTGTCAGGTTAAGACCGGGAATCAGGACTGAGATCAAGAATGCAGGTGTGCCACAGATTTCACATATCAGTGTGGAGTCAAAACAGGGGTGAGATAGATGAGCAAGGCAAAAATCATGGATTTAACAGGAGCACAAAAAGGTGAAATAGAGCTCCCTGAAGTATTTGATGAGATTTACAGGCCTGACCTGATTAAAAAGGCAGTACTGGCTGCTCAGGCTAACAGGTTACAGGTTTACGGTCCTACCCCTTATGCCGGTATGAAGACCTCAGCAGATAATGCGGGTCCAGGCAGAGGTTCTGCCAGGGTGCCAAGGATTAAGAACGGTNGAGATTTACAGGCCTGACCTGATTAAAAAGGCAGTACTGGCTGCTCAGGCTAACAGGTTACAGGTTTACGGTCCTACCCCTTATGCCGGTATGAAGACCTCAGCAGATAATGCGGGTCCAGGCAGAGGTTCTGCCCGGGTGCCAAGGATTAAGAACGGTAACAGGGTTGCCCGGATATCCCAGGCAAGAGGCGGCAGGAAAGCCCATCCACCAAAGGTGGAGAAAGATTACTCTGAGAAGATCAATAAGAAGGAACGCTTAAAAGCCATTAATTCGGCAATAGCGGCCACTGGCAATGTTGAACTGACAAAGCAGCGCGGGCACAGGTTCGATGCAGAACTGCCCATAGTTGCTGTGGATGAGTTCCAGGATGTCCAGACCACAAAAGACGTTGTAGGCTTCATGGAAACCATCAATGTGTTCGAGGATGTCATGCGTGCCAAGAACGGCAAGCATATCAGGGCAGGCGGCGGCAAGAGACGCGGTCGCAAGTACAAGAGACCCAAGAGCTTGCTCATAGTGGTGGGCCAGGATAATGGCATCGTACGGGCAGCACGGAATTTACCCGGAGTGGATGTGGTGATGGTCAACAGGCTGAACGCAGAACTGTTGGCACCGGGAACCCATGCAGGCAGGTTGGCCATCTGGACCGAATCTGCCATACAGGCACTGGGGGGGGTGGCGTAGATGTCTGCCATCAAACATCCCTTTGTCACAGAAAAGGCGACCTATCATATCGAGGACAACAACAAGTTGCAGTTCATAGTGGACATTAACGCTACCAAGGACCAGATAAAGCGGGAGATAGAAGAACTCTACAACATCCCCATTATCAGCGTGAATACCATGATAACCATGAAAGGCAAGAAAAAGGCCATCGTCTCCTTTGAAGGTGACAATACTGCCGGTGAGTTGGCTTCAAAACTTGGTATATTCTAAGGAGAGGTGAAAGGTATGGGAAAGAGAATTATCTCACAGAACCGAGGAAAAGGGACACCCACGTACCGGGCACCCTCCCACAGGTTCAAAGCTGAACTTAAACACATTAAGGTAGACAAAGATCAAACAGTCACCGGGGATGTCATCGAGATTTTGCATGACACTGCCCGCTCTGCCCCCATTGCGAGGGTGAAACTGGATAACGGGGAAGAACGACTGATACTCGTTCCTGAAGGTATTGCAGTCGGACAGCAGATTTCCTGCGGGATATCTGCCGAGGTCAAGGCGGGCAATACATTGCCACTGGGCGAGATACCTGAAGGTGTGCTGGTATGTAACATTGAAAATAAGCCGGGAGACGGCGGACAGTTCGCCCGCTCAAGCGGTGTATATGCTGTGTTGGTCGCTCATGATATTGGCAAGAGTGTAGTACAGCTTCCAAGTGGTGTGATGAAGTGGTTGAGCCCACTTTGCAAAGCTACCATCGGTGTGGTGGCTGGCGGCGGCAGGACCGATAAACCATTTGTTAAAGCTGGAAAGAAATATCATAAACTGAAAACAAGGGCTGCAAAGTATCCACGGGTATGTGGTGTGGCAATGAATGCCATAGACCACCCATTTGGTGGCGGCGGATGGCAGCATCCAGGTAGACCCACGACAGTGAGTAGAAGAGCGCCACCGGGCCGGAAGGTCGGTTCGATAGCTGCAAAGCGAACAGGAAAGAGGTGAGAAGGTATGGCAAAGAAAACATCCACCAAACTCCCAAAGAGAAAAGGTGAATATACTTATCGCGGAAAGACCGTTGATGAGCTTAAGACATTAAGCACTGAAGAGTTTTCCAAAATTATCCCTGCAAGACAGCGCAGGACAATAAAACGCGGACTTAGCGATGAACATAAAAAGATAATGCAGAAGGTCAAAGATGGTGAGACCACCATCAGGACGCATAGAAGGGATATGCTAATATTCCCCGACATGGTAGGTCTCAATCTGGAGATATATAATGGTAAGAGCTTCGAGAAGGTCGAGGTCATGCCAGAGATGATGGGGCATTATTTTGGGGAGTATTCCATGACCCGTAGGCGCGTGAGCCACGGTTCAGCTGGTGTTGGTGCTACCAAGTCCAGTAAGTTCGTACCATTGAAGTGATGGAGGTAAAAGGATGTCAAGAATTCAATATTCAGTTCAGACAGACCCGGAAACTACATCCACTGCAATGGGTCATGAATTACATATCTCACCCAGGCATTCCAGGGAGATATGCAGGGCCATCAAGGGTATGAAGACTGAACGTGCAAGGCACTATCTTGGGGAAGTGGCTGCTCTAAAACAGGCAGTACCGTTTAAGCGGCACAATGACGGTATGGGGCACCGCAAGGGTCCCATGGCTGCTGGCAGGTACCCCCAGAAAGCTGCTAAAGAATTTATCAAGATTCTGGTAAATGCAGAGGCCAACGCTGAATATAAGGGGCTTGACCCCCAGCGTATGAAGATCAGTCACATCTCAACCAAACAAGGACGTGTGATACATGGTTACAGGGCCAGGGCACGGGGTAGCTCTTCACCTAAGAACACAGAGACAGTGAACATAGAAGTAGTACTCCAGGAGGTGCAGTAAACATGGGAATTGAGAGAAAGTTCGTACAGGATGGGCTGACCAAGGCAAGGATCAACGAGTATTTCACCAAACAGCTCGAACGTGCCGGATACGGTGGAATGGTCATGAACCGTACACCCATGGGCACCCAGATAACCCTGTTAGCAGAGAAACCAGGAATGGTCATAGGTAAAGGTGGTAAGACCATACAGCGCCTGACCAGGGACATGTCATATATTTTCAATGTGGACAATCCACAGATCGAGGTGCAGGAAGTAAAAGTACCTGAACTCAATGCACAGATGATGGCAAACCGCCTGGCAAATGCTCTTGAGAGAGGATGGTATTTCAGGAAAGCGGGGCACAATATGCTGAGCCGTATCATGGATTCCGGGGCACTGGGTTGCCAGATTGTAATCTCTGGAAAACTTACCGGTCCTCGGTCAAGGGTTTCCAAGATGGTTGAAGGTTACATTAAACATGCAGGCAAGCCTGCTGAGGAACTTGTGGATTCGGGTTATGCTATGGCAGTAAAGAAATTAGGCGCTATCGGTTGCAGTGTACGCATCGTACCCCCGGGCACCGTACTTCCTGGCAAGTTCCATATGCTAAAAGAGACGGCTCCTGAAGTTGCTGAACCTGAAGTAAAGGAAAGCATCAAAGAGGTTGTCGAAAAGGCTCCTGATAAAAAGGAGGCTAAGATGGCCAATCTTAGACAGGTCGGCAGTATCTGGGAGCACAGGCATGACGACATGGACTGGCATCCAATGTCCAGACCACACGATACACCTGCAGATGCCAAACCAGAAGAGGTTGTTGAAGCACAACCCGAAGCAAAGCCCACGGGAGAGACCAAAGTGACCAATGAGGCACCAACCGAAACAGGGGTTAATACTGCCGTACAGCCAGAGGGTGAAACAGCGGTTAACGAGCAGACACGTGACAACAACGGTGTTGAAGAGCACAAGCACGAAGGCTATGATTACTGGCATCCGTCCAAAAGAATGCACAAGGTCGAAGGAGATGATGAGTGATGGCCATACTGCGAGTGGATGAGATACAGAATATGAGCCTTGAGGAGAGACTGGATGAACTGGATACTCTTAACGCTGAACTCATAAGAGAGCGTGCCGTTGCATCGGCTGGCGGTGCACCTGAAAACCCGGGTCGCATCGGTGAGATACGCAGGGCCATTGCAAGGATCAAAACCATACAAACAGAAATAGGTGAATAATCGGAGGTAATACATGCAGATTACACCCCAAAACCTCATCCATCATGAACTGATAGGGCTTGAGGCTGAGGTGGTGGACTGCTCAAACACTGCTCAAATAGGAATTAGAGGAAAAGTGATTGACGAAACTAGAAACACAATACGCATTGATGTGGGTGACAGGCGCGTTAAGACTGTGCCCAAGTCCCATACTCAATTCATGTTCACAATACCCGCAAGTGATGGTAGACGTTACCTGCCAGACACAAATGTGTGGGTAAGAGTGGATGGAACTTTATTGCTCTCACAACCCGAAAATCGCATTCAATCAAAGTTCAAGAAAACTATCAGGCGAAGAGTAAATCTCTAAAATACAAATATTGAGGTATATAATAATGACACGAAATATAGGGCTGGACGTCGAAGCTCCCTCTGGGGAGTGCACTGACATCAACTGTCCTTTCCATGGTACATTACCCGTAAGGGGCCAGGTTTTTACCGGGTCGGTAGTGGCCAGTAAAATGGATAAGACAGTTGTAGTGAAACGGATGTTCGAGAAGCTCATCCCAAAATATGAGCGACACGAGAAGAGACAATCAAAGATTCATGCCCATAACCCCCCATGCATTGATGCAAAAGAGGGAGATGAGGTAAAGATTGCAGAATGCAGGCCTTTGAGCAAGACCAAGACCTTTGTGGTTATCGAGGTGACGAAATGAAAGGTATGAAAGCAAATATACCACGTGCCTTGAATGCTGGTGCCTTGCTGGATTGTGTGGATAATACAGGTGCCAGGCAGGTAAAGCTCATATCTGTGAAGAAATATCGTGGTGTCAAGAACAGGCATCCTAAAGGTGGTATCGGTGACATGCTGGTGGTCAGTGTTAAGAAAGGCACGCCAGAAATGCGCAAACAGGTATTGAAAGCTGTCGTAGTGCGACAGAAGAAAGAGTTCAGGCGACCGGACGGTCTGAGGGTATCTTTTGAGGATAATGCTGTGGTTATCACGGATGATGAAGGCATACCTAAAGGAACAGATATTAAGGGTCCGGTGGCCAGGGAAGCTGCAGAGCGGTTTACTAAGATCGCATCAGTTGCTTCTATTATAGTGTGAGGTGTGCTGTATGAAGATTGAATCAACACAACCAAGAAAACAGCGCAAAGCACGGTATAACGCAAAGTTGCACCAGCGCCAGAAACTGATGAGCGCTTTTTTGTCCCCTGATTTGCGGGCAAAGTACAACAAGCGTAACCTGCCTGTCAGGGAAGGAGATACTGTTATGATTATGCGAGGGGACCACACAGGTACTGAAGGAAAGGTGGAACTGGTAAATTTAAAACACATTACTATTGTTGTGGAGGGTGTAAGTGTGCCAAAAGCAGACGGCACCGAAGTACCCAGACCTGTACATCCATCCAATGTAATGATCACCAAGCTTGACCTGAGTGATGATATTCGAGAACTGACATTATCAAGAGGAGGCGAAGAACAGTGAGCAGACATCTTAAAAGAATCGCTTCTCCAAAGAGTTGGCCCGTATCCAAGAAGACCAATATCTGGATCACAAAACCCAATCCAGGCCCCCATTCAGGTAAACAAGCACTACCATTGGGAGTACTTCTCAGGGATATACTGAAACTGGCAGATAATTTGAGGGAAGCCAAACGAATTTTACACGAAGGCAATGTGCTGGTTGATGGGATAGTAAGGAAAGACTACAAATTCCCTATAGGTGTCTTTGATGTAATCCAGGTTCCTAAGGTTGGGATAAGTTACAGAATACTCCTGGACCCTAAAGGCAGGTTAATGGTCAATGAGCTGGATGTGGAAAATCCAAAGAAACCGTGCAAGATACTGAACAAGACCACTATAAAAGGTGCCAGGGTACAATTGAACCTCCATGATGGTACAAATATCATTGCCAGCAATGACTATAAGTCTAATGATACGGTCATCTTGAATATTCCTGATAAGAGTATAGACAAGCATATCAAATACGAACCTGGTAATAAGGCGGTCATTACTGGCGGTACCCATTCAGGGCAACTTGCCAGCATCACTGATATAAAGAAAGTGCGCAGTAGCAGGCACAACATGGTTGTGCTTACAAGGGATGATGGTACTGATTTCGAGACTATCGAGGACTATGTGTTCGTGGTGGGAACTGATAAACCAGAGTTCAATCTGGGAGGTGCTATCCATGAGTGAGAGTAATGTGATGAGAACGCCCAAGGTCGATAAACTTACTGTCCATATTGGTGTGGGCGAGAGTGGTGAGAACCTTAACAATGCTGAGGATATACTCAATACCATTGCCCACCAGCAAGGAGTAAGGACCAAGGCCAAAAGAACAATGCTGGCGTTCAGTATAAAGAAGCATGAACCTATTGGCTGTAAAGTTACCCTGAGGGGTGAATTGGCAGAGAATTTCTTGAGGACCAGCCTGGGGATCATTGAGAACCAGTTAAAAGAATCACAATTCGATAATACTGGCAATTTCAGTTTTGGGATTGAGGAACATACAGATTTTCCTGAATTGAAATATGATCCCAAGATTGGTATTTTTGGTATGGATGTAACAGTATCCCTGATCAGACCCGGTTATCGGGTGGTCAGGCGTAAGATACAGAAACAGAAGGTTCCAAACAGCCATAAGTTGACTAAACCGGATGCCATTGCATATATTAAGGGTGCATATGGAGTGGAGGTACTGGCATGAATAAAAAAACAGTAGCTCAAACAGAACAGAAGTTCGGCCGGGGTGCTAATGAATGTAAGAGATGCGGCCGGAAACAGGGACTTGTAAGGAAATATGGAATATACCTGTGTCGTCAGTGTTTCAGAGAAATGGCTCCGGACATGGGATTTACCAAGAATTCATGAGGTGAAAAAATATGGTATTATTAGACCCACTGGCAGATGCCCTCTCCACAATGAAGAATGCGGAGAGCACAGGCAAGTCCCATTGCATCNCGGCCGGAAACAGGGACTTGTAAGGAAATATGGAATATACCTGTGTCGTCAGTGTTTCAGAGAAATGGCTCCGGACATGGGATTTACCAAGAATTCATGAGGTGAAAAAATATGGTATTATTAGACCCATTAGCAGATGCCCTCTCCACAATGAAAAATGCGGAGAGCACAGGTAAGTCCCATTGCGTAATTCATCCTGCTTCCAAATTGATCGGAAATGTACTGAAGGTCATGCAGGATATGGGATATGTGGGACAGTTCGAGTTCATAGACGACGGCATGGCCGGTATGATAAAAGTTGAACTCATTGGAAAGATAAACAAATGCGGAGTCATAAAACCCAGATCAGCAGTTGGGTACAGGGACTTTGAGAAATGGGAGAAACGCTACCTCCCAGCCAGCAATTTCGGTGCTTTGATATTGACTACACCTAATGGTGTGCAGTCTCATAATGACGCCAGGGCCCAGACGGTTGGCGGTCAGTTGCTTGCATACGTATACTGAGGTGTGACATAATGGCAAAGGAGATAAAAAGAGCCGTGGAAATTCCGGATGCGGTGAATGTGGTGATGGATGGCAGTATGTGTACTGTCACAGGTCCAAAAGGCACCATGTCCCGCTCACTCTGGTATCCCGGTATCGTTATAGAACTGGTTGATAACCAGGTTACGGTGGATTCACCCAATCCGAGGAAAAAACAGCAGGCCATGATTGGTACGATTTCGTCACACATCAACAATATGATAAGAGGTGTCACTGATGGCTTTACTTATACTATGAAAATGGTATATTCTCACTTCCCTATCCAGTTGAAGGTTGAGGCCGGTGCCTTGAATATCGGGAATTTCCTTGGCGAGAAAAAGCCGAGAAAGGCCAGGATAATGGGAGAGACAAAGGTGGATGTTAAAGGCGATGAGTTAGTGGTAACCGGTATCAACATTGAAGATGTTGGACAGACCGCTGCTAATATCCAGCAGGCGACCAAAATAAAGAGATTTGACCCCAGGGTATTCCAGGACGGAATATATGTGGTGGAGAAGACGACAGCGTAGGTGATCATAATGGAAGATGCGATAATCGAAGAATTCACTTCACTCAAAGGGGTCGGCGAATCCAAGGCTAAGGCTCTGTATGAAGCAGGATATACTTCATTTGAGGACCTGAACAAAGCCACGGTCGAGGAGTTATCTGAAGTTAAAGGGATAACTGAGGCCCTGGCTGAGCAGGTATTGGATGAAGTGTCCCATTTTACTGATGAAGTCAATGCAGAAGAAGCTGAAGAAGTAAAGGTTGAAGAAGAATTGGAAGAGGTTGAGGAAGCAGAAGCAGAGGAAGAGTTTGAGGAAGAGACCAAAGTCGTCCCCACTGCAGAACTTGAGCTGGAACCTGGATCCAAGAGGCTTCTCAATGTCAGGAAGAGACAAAAACTCAAGAAACCACACTTTGTCCAGACCGACCAGCATAAGAAAAAGAAATTAAAGGATGTCTGGAGAAAGCCCAGAGGATTGCATAATAAGAAACGGAAGTACATCCTCGGTAAAGGCGAGATGGCAAGACCAGGATACGGCAGTCCTGCTGCAGTCAAGGGATTGCATCCATCTGGTTTTGAGGAAGTCCTGCTATCCAGGGCCAAGGACCTTGACAATGTTGATCCTGCTACGCAGGCTATTCGTATTGCCAGGACCGTAGGACAGCGAAAGCGCATGGATATTGTGAAAAAGGCACAGAGCCTGGGACTGAAGATACTCAATCCACCTTATCAAGAGGAGGTGCAGTGAGATGTCAGACCTCAAGAACCAGAAAAAAATTGCAGCCAGTGTGCTAAAAGTCGGGGTGAACCGGATTTGGTTTGACCCTGAGGCAGCAGGCGATATTGCTAATGCTATCACCCGTGACGATTTGAGGGAACTTATTTCCAGCGGTGTTGTAAAAGCCAAACCTGTGAAAGGCGTGTCCAGGGGACGTGCCCGGAAGGTGGATGTCAAACGGGCATATGGACACCGTAAAGGTCACGGTTCCAGAAGCGGGGCCAAAGGTGCCCGTAATCCCAGAAAACAGCAATGGATGACGAAGATACGTGCCCTGAGGAAAAAGTTGCGTGAACTGAAAAGTGACGGTACGCTGGATAAATCGGCTTACTGTACCATGCGCCGTAAGGCAAAAGGTGGCGTGTACAGGAACGTGGCACACATGGAAGCGCATATTGAATCCATTGAACATAAGGAGACGTGATGATACATGGCAACAGGACCTAGATACAAAGTAGCATTCAGACGTAGAAGAGAAGGAAGGACCGATTATCATCAGCGGCTCAAATTGTTGGTGTCTAAACAGGCCCGGGTAGTAGCACGCAGGAGCTTGAAACATATGAGGCTCCAGCTGGTGATACCAAAACCTGAAGGTGACCAAACTTTAGTTCATACCGATTCTACCGAACTCGGTAATTACGACTATACCGGGCCAACAGGCAATATACCATCAGCATACCTCACAGGTCTGCTTTTTGGTTATAAGGCCCGGAAGGCCGGATATGAAAACGCAGTGCTGGATATGGGACTACAGGTTTCAACCAGGGGTGGCCGGGTATATGCTGCTTTGAAAGGCATTGTGGATTCTGGTTTGGATGTACCCCATGACCCTGAGATATTTCCTGGTGAGCCCAGAATAAGGGGTGAAGAGATCAAGGAATATACCGGTACTGATATACCTGCCATGTTCGATGAGACCCTGGCAAAGATTAAAAATGAATTTGGGGAGGATTAAACAATGGCATATGGTTACGAGACAGAATGGATTCCCAAGACAAGGCTGGGAATACTGGTAAAGGAAGGCCAGGTGACCTCAATGGACGAGGCATTGCAATCAGGTCTTCCTATCAGGGAACCACAAATAGTGGATGCACTTCTTCCCGAACTGAAGGAAGAAGTACTGGACATTAACATGGTTCAGAGAATGACTGACTCTGGTCGGCGGGTAAAGTTCAGAGCCGTAGTGGCTGTGGGCAATGAAGATGGTTTTATCGGCATGGGCCAGGCCAAGGATGCACAGGTCGGGCCAGCAATACGCAAAGCTATTGACATTGCTAAGCTTAATATTTCAGGAGTGAAGCGAGGTTGCGGTTCATGGGAATGTGTTTGCGGGACAGAGCATACTGTTCCTTTTGAGGTAGAGGGTAAAGTGGGCAGTGTAAAGGTGATATTGAAACCTGCTCCACGTGGCTTAGGACTGGCTGCAGGGAAAACTGCAAAGACAGTTATGCAGCTGGCAGGTATCAAGGATGTCTGGACAAGGACCGAGGGTCAGACCAGGACTACCCTGAACTTTGCCAAGGCTACATACGAAGCACTGAAAAGGACTGCAGTAATACGTACCACGGGGGCAAAGTAATGTA
>NKAJ01001510.1_pt1 | contig 13754 bp, 6 predicted proteins | sample 1556001 | NCBI WGS metagenome assembly NKAJ01 (sample SAMN06204642, study PRJNA360343) | marine sediment metagenome | isolation source: Jiulong cold seep at northern South China Sea | place: China: South China Sea, Jiulong cold seep | collected 2013-06 | reverse complement strand
CCGTTACCATCAAAATCTCCTGTAGCAATGGCATCCGGTCGACCAAAACCCTCAAAACTGAGAGTGGGGCTCAATGAGAAGTACGCCCCGTCAGACATGAAAAAGTTGGCCGTTTGGTTCTCTGTCTTATACCACATGATATCGTGTTTACCGTTGCCGTCGAAGTCTCCGACGGCAATGGCATCCGGTCGACCAAAACCATCAAACCTGAGGGTAGGGCTCAATGAGAAGTACGCCCCGTCAGACATGAAAAAGTTGGCCGTTTGGTTCTCTGTCTCATACCACATAACGTCAGCTGAGCCGTTCCCGTTGAAATCCCCGGCAACCATGACATCCGGAGGGCCAAAATTTGTAAGGATAAAAAGTCCCCCATTTCCATCAGCAACATAGATGAAACCATTCTCCACTGCCACATCCTGAGCATCTCGCGCAGGGGTAATGAAATAGCCTACTTCAGTTGGAACGGCGGGATCCGAAACGTCCGCGACCCTGAGGCCTGCCTCAGCAGCAGCTATGTATGCAAAGCCGTCCGCCACAGTCACATCCTGTGCAGGGCCTAACAGGGAAAGCGCACCAACTTCAGCCGGGGCGGCTGGGTTTAGGACATCGATTATGCGCAACCCAGCATAGCCGGCGGCAATATAAGCATAACCGTCAGCCACTGCGACCGCCTGGGCTTCCCACCATGATGCCTCATAAAACCCAATTTCACATGGAGCTGACGGGTTGGAAATATCTATGATCCGCAAGCCGTTATCCCCAGCGGCTAAGTAAGCATAACTGCCGGAAACCGTAATGTCGACTGCATAACCTGGTGTATCATAGTGACCGATTTCTATCGGGTTGCCGGGATCGGAAATATTCAAAACCCGCAGACCGCTCTCCGCGGCAGCCACATAGGCATAGCTGTCCACAACCACAACACTCTCCGCGGCACATTTGTCGTTACTATCGGCACACGCACCCCACGTATCGAAGAAACCGACCTCAGTTGGGGCTGAGGGGTTCGAAGTGTCCAATATGTGAATTCCTAAGGAATCAGCAATATAGATATAATCATCTAGCACTGCGATATCGTTAGAGGAAAAATCGAAAGTTTGGTAATGCCCGACCCCAAATGGATTAACTGGATTCGCAATATCCAGTACTGACATTTTAGAATCAAAGATAACCGGTATTTCCTCACCAAGTGTGTAGGCATATTGCCCAGTCACTGTTATGGCTTTTACAGTAGATGGTGCATTGTACAAACCGACTTCGGCGGGCGATGCAGGATCAGAGACATCTATAACCCGGAGGCCCTGTGTAGAAGCAGCGAAATAAGCGTGACCGTTTACAACCGCTATATCGAGGACCGTCCAGAATGGACCGCTGTAAGTGCTAATTTCGACAGGAGTGGCTGGACTTGAAATGTCATAGGTAATAATGCTTGTAGAGCATATGCCGTAAGAACATGATTTTGAACCGGCGTAAGCATAATCTCCTACCACAGCTATTCCGCTTCCACCATCAAATCTACCGATATATTTAGGGTTACCAGGATTTGAGACATCTAACAACAGTAGACCTTCAGAATAAAACTTGGGCGGAGAAACACTGGTAGAAACATAGGCATAGGTCCCCACTACTACCACGTCATTCATTCTCTCTATGCAAGCTAAGTCGTCACGAGGGTAATAAGAGCCGGCTTCTACCGGGGCCATGGGGTTCGATACGTCAACTACACGAAATGCTTCTGTATCTGCAAGGTAGACATAGCTATCTGCCATATCTACACCCACAGCATTCCCTGGTGTGTCGTAGAAGCCCACCTCTGCTGGAGTATTTGGATCTGAGATATCCACAACCCTTAAACCTGCCTCACCTGCTGCAACGTAGGCATAGTTGCCCGCAGTGACCACATCTAAGGCAGGTGCAGGTGTATCGTAAAAACCCATCTTCACCGGAGCCGAAGGGTTCGAGACATCCACAACTTGTAAACCCCTATCTCCGTCAGCGACATAAGCATAACTGCCGACAACATGAATATTTCGAATAGGATCCGGCATCATCACATAGCCTATTCGCTTGGGCTGAGCCGGTTCGCTGACATCAAGCACGGCCAGTTCCCAACCCAGCCCAACAAAGGCATAGTTTCCCTGTATGAAGACAGCGTTGGCCTCGCCACCGATGTGCCCTACCATCTCCACACCGTGGGATTGAGCAGTGGGTGATACAGCAGATGTAGTGAAGACACCATTTCCCTCGGTTCCGGCATAAAGCGTGTCGGAATTGCTGGGATCTATGGCCAAGGCCCTAACAGACTTGTTTGCCAGGCCATCGTTGACAGCGGTCCAGCTACCGCCCCCATCAACGCTCCTGAATACGCCGCCGTAATTTCCGAGGTAAAGCGTGTTAGAATTGCCCGGATCTATTACCAGAGCGTAACCACCTCCGTAAATCAGGCCCCAGTTGTCACCTCCGTCAACGCTCTTGAACAGGCCATCATAAGTAATGGCGTAGACCGTGTTGGAATTGACGGGGTCGATAGCCAAAACCGAAACAACAGGGTATGTCAGGCTGATGTCGACAGCATTCCAGTTGTTGCCGCCATCAACGCTCTTGAACATGCCACCCTCGGTCCCGGCATAGACTATACCGGAGTTTGTGGGATCTGTGACTAGATCCAGAATATGCATGTGTGTCAGGCCGTTGTTGATCTGGGACCAGTTGCTGCCCCCATCGACACTCTTAAATACGCCGCCGGCCCACGTGCCGGCGTAAATAGTATCTGAATTGATTGAATCCATGGCCATGGTCAGGACATTCATAGTTATCAGGCCCTTGTTGACCGCGATCCAGGTATGACCTCCGTCAAGACTCTTAAATACCCCGTCTCCGTCAGTTCCCGCAAATACTCTATCGGAATCTGTAGGATCAATGGCTAAAGCCGGAACATGTTTGTTTGTCAAGCCGTTGTTCAATTGGATCCAGCTATTACCTGCATTAATGCTCTTGAATATGCCATTATACCTCGTGCCGGCGTAAACAGTATCAGAATTGCAGGGATCTATTGCTAACTTACTAATCCCAAGACCGTACGGACCGCAACTGCACCACTGAATGTCTGCATGGGCGATCCCTGACGAAAGAAAGATGAGAAGGATCAGATAAATTGTGACAGTTTTGTAAATAAAACCAAAGCAGGGAAAGAAAAAACGTCCTCGAATCATCAGAACACCTCCTTGGAATGTCTTGTCCCATACCTTGAGATGCGCCCTCGACTCGTGCGACTTACTAACCATTTTAATAGAGGAACGCTTTCTTGGCAAAGGCACAGCCAACTCTATCATGACGTATGAATACCGCAACCCCAGTGGGGCAATCTCCGCCATTTGAGATTATCTGGAATTGTAAGCTGTTTTGGTTTAAGGTATACAGGCTTCAGTAAATTTAATCCAAATCTACAAAGAAAACTATTACACTATGAAAAATGGATATACTGACCCGGAAGTTTCTGTCATCATACCTGCTTATAATCACGAAGAGTTTATAGAACAGGCAATTCAAAGTGTTATAGATCAACATTTCAAAAACTGGGAGTTGATCATTATTGATGATGGATCTACTGATCGTACTGCAGAGCTGGTCGATAGAGTTGAAAATCATCCGAAGATTCAGGTTTTTCACCAAAAAAACAGGGGATTAAGTGCTACCTTAAACCGGGGATTGAAAATAGCACTTGGTAGCTATTTCAGTTTCTTGCCTTCAGATGACTACTTACATCCCCTCAAATTATCCTCTCAGATTGAAATTATTCATGATCGTCCTGATTTAGACGTTGTTTTCTGTGATCAAATTCCGGTAGACAGATACGGAAATCCTTCCGAAGATGATTCTATTATCTCCTGGACTGATGTTCCCTACGTAACAGAAGAGGAAATCCTTCCCCGCCTGCTTGAACGTAATTTCATACCTGCCCCTTCTGCTTTGATTCGCACTGATTGCCTCCGCCAGTTGGGTGGCTTTGATGAAACCCTTATTTATACCCAGGATTATGATGTCTGGATGCGTCTTCTGCCTTATCATTCTGCTTACTGGCTACACAAAGCTTTGCTCTACTACAGATGGCATAGCGGGAATCTGACCTTTTCTGCTGATGAACCGATTTATTTTGAGAAGGCCTATGTCATCACCAAGGCCTTGGCGAGTCTCGAAATACAGGACATTTTCCCGCGTTTGCGCAACACCTCTCCAGAGAAAAGGGGACCGGAGACGGCCCGGTGCTATCTGTTACTGGCAGAATCTTTGATTAATTCCGGCCTGTTAGAGCTGCTACCCTGGAGCAAGCTTTTTATAGAACGGGCCAGTGACATGGACCCGACCATATCCATACCTCGTGTTATTTCGGAGAAGTTACAAAGACGTCTCAGCTTCATGGATCTTAGAGACTATCGGCTGGAGCAGTTGGCTCGTGATCTGGGAGTGATGCGTGGAGAACTTCACCGTTATCAAGCCGAAGTAGGAGATCTTTCCGACTACCATAGGGCTGTGGCCGAGCTGGACCGTTATCGGAAGGAAGTGCCTGACCTCATTGACGAGCAGAAAAATCTCTGGAAGAAAGAGCAGCATCTGGATCAGTGGAACCGTTCTCTGGACGAAAAGCTTGAGTGGCTCCAAGGCTATGAGGCCAATCTTCAGGCCCGCGAGCAGCGAGTAAACAGAGTGCTGAACCAATTTCCCATAAGTTGGGCCCGCGGCGTTTACCGATTGCTCATGTCAGCGCTACGTCGTACCTTGTCCTTATCATACCATCTGTGGCACATTCTGCCTCTCAGTGTCCGCTCGCGTTTCGGACCCCGGCTGAAATCAAAGCTTGCGAGGACCATTCAGCACAATTCCACACCATCATATAATATTTCAGATAATCGAGATTCAACGAAACCTGGGCTGAAGGACCTGCCCGTTAGGGAAAAAGNTCGGTAGAACCATCGTTTACGATTATCAGTTGCACGTTGGGATAGGTTTGATGCAGGACACTCTCTATGGCCAGACGAGCGCTTGAAGCGTGATTGTAAATAGGCAAAACAACACTAACTAGAGGAGGTTCGTCTGTAATTTTCCGATAGCGCACCTCTTCAATTGAAGAGGTGCGCTATCGGAAAATTACAGACGAACCTCCTCTAGTTAGTGTTGTTTTGCCTATTTACAATCACGCTTCAAGCGCTCGTCTGGCCATAGAGAGTGTCCTGCATCAAACCTATCCCAACGTGCAACTGATAATCGTAAACGATGGTTCTACCGACGGTGTAGAAAGGTATCTGGCTCCTTATGTCGGACGTCCCGATGTCGTGGTCCTGAGCCAGGCGAATCAAAAACTCCCCAGGGCTCTTACCAACGGCTTCCGTTTCGCTTCAGGGCATTTTTATACGTGGACGTCTGCTGACAATATCATGTTGCCTGCTCAGATAGAGACATTGGTTGATTTTCTGATCAGACATCCCCAAGTTGACATGGTTTACAGCAACGTAGAGCTTATTGATGAAAATGGAAATCCACTACTTGATTCTGATTACCGGACATATAATCAATTGCCATTCGAAACCAACCTTCTGAGTTTACCATCTGAAGTCGCAACACTGGGCACTATGGCAGACAACTTTATCAATGCAAGTTTTCTCTACCGATCTGATGTGGGAAAGGCATTGGGACCCTATGATCCGCGTATGGTGGGAACCGAGGACTATGACTACTGGTTGCGTGTTAACGAGTTGTTCGAGATTTCCAAACTGGACAGCGAACAAGTGTTATACCAATACAGAGTTCACAGTAATACTCTGAGCGAACGCTATGGGGCCAGCCACATTTACGAGAATGTCCAGAAGCTCGTGGCAGACCACAATAGCAGGAAAAATTTCTACCACCGCAAATTTGTAGTGCTGATGCTCTGTGAAAAACCAATTACTGAAAGCAGCGGTTTGGACTTCAGACTGGCTACTGGTTTTCAGGAAAAAGCCTGCGAATTTTATGTCATTATATCCAAATCTGCCAATTCAGGGCAGCAGACCGATTTGCCACACCTGTGCATCGAAAATCTGGATCAGTTAAGGAGGGTACAAGACCTTAAATACATACTGTGGGTCAAAGACAGAGAGCTCCTGAGGCCGGTACGTTCCTATCTGGAGGGCATGAGATGCTGGACAATCCTTGCCAATGATGAGGGGAAAAATCTTCCGGCACTAGAAGACGATTTGTATGGCGCGCAACGGTTTGTGAAATGGGAAAGACATGGGAATAAGCCGGATCCGCTGGTTGCCGAAAGGACATTGTGTCTCACGTCGCCACTACTTCCAGAACCAGTACTCAGGAAGGCCAGGGATAACCGATTCCATATCTGGCAGTTTCCGTGGCATGGGGGGGCGGTAGTAGTCTATTGGGGTCCTTTTGAAAATCTGGACACGGAGTTAATACACAAAGCAGCCAAACATTTTGACAAATGGGATTTTGTTTTTGCTTCCCCTCCCGGTCTTGATGGGGGAAAGATCCCCGGTTCCTTCAAAAGTGGGAACATCCATGTTCTGGGGACCAAGGATGCTGAGCACATATACCCCCTCTTGAGCTCCACATCCTGCATCTGGGTACCTGTGCTCCCCTCCGGTTCGTCAGACCTGTCATGGCATTATGAAACGGCTTTGGCTGCAGGTCTGCCATTTGTCCTTCCCCGCAACTCGGTGCATCGACATGACGCTCCGTATTCTTATTGCTTTGATAGCGTTGATGAAGCCATAGACCAGCTTGCCCGGGCCATTGAGACCGAAATAGATTTGGCGGTTGTGGATGCATATATGAAAAAATACTCCCCAACAGGAGTGGCTGGTTACGTAATGGCTGCTGCTAATAATGACCTGTTCATAGAACAAGATTGCGGCAGGGAGTCCTTTGATGCCGATCTGCCAAAACCTATGCAATTACCTGGGAACCGGCCCTGCATCGCCCTGGAAATTAACAGCATGGACAAGGGCGGAATGGAAGAAGTCGTTTGTAATCTTGCCATGCAGTTTGATCATCTCCAGGCCAAGCCTGTAATAGTCTGTGCTGAAAAAGGAGGGTTGCTGGCTGAAAGTGCGGTTAAATCCGGGGTCCGGCTCGAGATAATGCGAAATGATATCGATAGTTATGAGCACTTCCTGCGAGAACAATCCGTAGCCTTGATTAATGCGCATTACAGTGACTTCGGATCGGAAACTGCCTCAAGGCTGAATATCCCTGTAGTTTCCACAATACATAACTCATATGTCTGGTTCGGCAGAGAAGATCGCAAAAGGTTCAAGTCAGCAGATCCTGAAATAACCCACTATATCNATTACAGTGACTTCGGATCGGAAACTGCCTCAAGGCTGAATATCCCTGTAGTTTCCACAATACATAACTCATATGTCTGGTTCGGCAAAGAAGATCGCAAAAGGTTCAAGTCAGCAGATCCTGGAATTACCCACTATATTGCCGTATCCAACAACGTATCTCAATATATGGTTGAGCGCCTGGAGATATCACAGGAGAAGATTTCAGTAGTCCCAAATGGAGTGGACACAGTACGTCTATCGCTTTTGGAGCGGACTCCTCCCAGGATAACCAGAGATACCTTCGGCCTTGACGCTCATGATTTCGTATTCCTGAACGTGGCGTCCCTGGACGGGCGAAAGAATCATCATGCCATCATTTCTGCTGTGAAACGCCTGATATCCGATTATCCTAATATAAAAGTAATTTGCGCGGGCAACATTATGGAACCTCTTTATTACAAAGAGATAAAGGAACGGGTCGAACGGCTGGGGCTTTCGGATCGAATTTTGTTCCCAGGGTATATTCAGGAGGTTGTTGACCTTTACAGGTTGTCCGATGCCTTTTTGTTACCCTCCATAGTCGAGGGTTGGAGCATTGCTATGACCGAAGCCTTGTACTTTGGACTGCCTTTGATCCTGACGGATGTGGGGGGCGCAAAAGAGGTCTTGGAAAAACCTGGTATTGGTCTATTGGTAAGCAACAGCTTTGGTGAGATTACGTCATTAACTAATGAAAACCTCGGCATTTATACCCGAGATGAGTCTCCATCAAACCTGGAAGAGTTGATACGGGCCATGGAGGATGTCTTGACGAGGCCTGAATACTGGCAGGATTTTTCAAGAAAACGCTGTCAATTGGTAGAAGAGAAATATTCACTGGAAATTGCTGTAAACAGAACCATGGATGTGTTCAGACAGTTTTTATAAGTTGGGCTTCAAATCAAGACCGTTATGATTGCCATCAGAACTTGGCATCTTGTTCGCAGGCCAAAGCCTGGATATAATGCTATACTATAGTATTTTGTTGAATAATTATTCACTTTTTTGATTTCNTGAAGACCATTATGATTACCATCAAAACTTGGCGCCTTGTCACAAGCCAAAGCTTGGCATACAATGCTATAGCATGTATTTTGATTGAATAATTATTTACTTTTTTGATCTGNTGATTGCCATCAGAACTTGGCATCTTGTTCGCAGGCCAAAGCCTGGATATAATGCTATACTATAGTATTTTGTTGAATAATTATTCACTTTTTTGATTTCGAAATCAGCACTTATTCTATTTAGTATATAAAGATAGATATTTATCATGCTAAGTAATTCAGAACATCCGTTCGTTAGTATTATAATGCCTGCTCATAATCATGCATCTCATATTCGTCAAGCAATTGAGAGTATAATCAATCAGACCTTTTCGCGCTGGGAACTCATTATCATTGGCGATGCATCTGTAAATGGCACGGAAAAGATAGTAGATGAGTACTCAGATCAAGCCAATATCAAGGTTTTCCATGAGGAAAATCAAGGGCTGAGCGCCAGATTAAATAGAGGATTGGACCTTGCTCAAGGACGCTATTTTGGTTTCTTGCCATCAAATGATCTCTTCTATCCAGAGAAGCTTGATATACAAGTTGGGTGGCTGGAGGCCAGGCCAGATGTTGCAGCCTTGGCCGGGCTTCAGACTTTCATCGATCATGACGGTCAACCTCTGACTGATTATCACGTCCAGAAATGGTTTGATGTAAGTCCCAAAGGGAAAGAAGACTTCTTGCTTGGCTTGCTGGAACGGAACTTTGTTTCTGCGCCTTCGGTCCTCATACGTACCGAGATATTGAGAGATTTAGGGGGATTTGATCCTGATTACATCTCTATGCAGGACTACGACTTGTGGTTTCGACTTCTGAAACAATATGAGATGAATGTGCTTCCCAAGCCGGTAGTTTACTACCGATGGCACGGAGACAATCTGCCTTACAAGGTTACACCTGCTACAGAGGCAGAGCGAGCCAGAGTACTCAGAAAAGCAGCTGAATTACTGGAGCCGGAAGAAATTTTTCCGGTGCTGCAAGAAGACCGTAGGCCAGAAGTAATTGCCCGGTGCAGGACACGGCTGCATGAGCAAATATGTCGCAACCGCCCGATCAACCTGGAAGAAATCCAGGCTGTCTTTGACAAAAAGCTTCGTCGTATTTGGGAAAACAGCAAACACCATGAGAAAAATACAAATAGTATATCTTCACGTATTTCTGTACCTTGCAGGTCCTGTGCAAGTATAGGAATTCTATTGGAAGTCTCTTCACTCCATAAAGGGGGGCTGGAACAAGTAGTGCATGATTTGGCTTTAGGATTTGCCAATCGTGATCACCGGGTAGTAGTAGTATGCACAGAAGCAGGAGGAGATACAGCGGACCTTTTGAACCGCTCTGGTCACGTTGCACTGGAAATTCTTCCTACACAAGATAAGGAGGCCGCTTATAAGCAAATTCTTGCCCGGTATAAGGTAGATGTCGTCAATGCTCATTATTCAACATTTGGAACGAGACTGGCTGCCAAAGCCAATATACCGGTAGTCACAGTAATACACAATATATATGCATGGTTATCGGATGATATTCTGAGCGAATTCAGGACAGTTGATCCATTTGTTTCCCACTATATTGCGGTTTCTGACGATGTAGCATCTTTTTTGAAAGGGCGTTTCCGAATAGATGAAAGAAAAGTGAGTGTCATCCCCAATGGCCTTGATCTTCATTTGTGGTCTGATAAGCGTAAAGGGATATCATCTCCAAAAGAAAAGCGTGAAGCTTTAGGCCTCAGCCAGGATGATTACGTCTTTTTGACCGTTGCTTCTATCTATCGTGTAAAAGGTCAAGATCGTATAGTACGGATTTTCTCCGAGTTATTGAAGAGTTGTCCTGATGCAAGGGCTATATTTGTCGGGCAGGTAGTTGATAAGCAATTTACTGATTTTCTAAATCACCTGATTGAGGAAGAAGATCTTAAGGATAAGATTATTCTGCTTCCATTTGGAGCCGATGTGCCTAGTTATTATGCACTGGCTGATGCCTTTGTGCTTCCATCAGTGATAGAAGGCTGGAGTCTTGCCATGATGGAGGCTATGTTTTGGGGTTTGCCTATTATTATGCCTAACGTTGCCGGCGCCAGAACCATTATGCAAAATTGGTCGCTAGGAGCTCTGATTCGGCCGCCGTTCAAAGAGCTTGCCGACCTCGACGTGGATTTTTTCGATCGTTATACTATGATGACTGATGATCCAACATTGTCCGAGTTGCTTCAGACCATGCGTGATTTCTGCCAAAATCGTGAGAAATGGCGCGAAAAGGGCTCAATTGGGACTGAAGTAGTCCGACACGATTTTAACTTGGATCGGACAGTAAGTGCTTATGAAAATTTGTTGCTGTCAGTAATTATTAATTCATGCTCTGAATTTTTGGAAGAACTAAAGAGGCAAAATCAAGAACTTTTTGAGGTTTTGGATGACTCTCAATCCATGATTTCCCGTTTGACGGATTACAGTTATATGGCTTGGCAACTGGGAGAGGCAGAAAAGCACCAAAATTCTCTGGAAAGAGAAAATGAGCGCCTCATCCGCGACCTGCGCACTATCTATGACTCTAAAGGTTGGAAATTATTAACAGCCTATCGAAAAGGCAAGCGTGCCATCAAAAAATCTATCGGGCGATAGAATGTGAAATACTAAAAAACTGAATCTCAAAAGAGCCTCTTGCAAAACTCAAGATTTTGGTCGTGGGCAAGGCGCAAGGAGGTGAAAAATCACAAAAAGGGATATTATAAGGTGGCCATCTTTAGAAAAAGTATTGTCGAGTGGAAAAGAAATCTTGATACCAGAAATAGCTTCACATATCGCTCGTGCTGCAAGTTAGTCAGGACTCTTGGATTGTCATCATGGCTGAGAAGGCAAATAAATCGCGTTATTCAAGACCATGATCAAGTTGATGACGTCCTTAAATTAGAGGAAATACTAGCTGGTAACGACCACAAATACCTGGTCGTCCTTCCGCCATTAGTTGATTGGAATATTCCTCTATTTCAAAGACCACAACATATTGCCAGACACTTGGCCCAAGAAGAATTAATCTATTTTTTTTGTACAGGCAACTGCGTATATGATAACGTTTTTGGCTTTCAGAACGTGGCTGGTTCCCTTTATTTAACAAATAGATTTGACTTACTTAAAGAACTGAACAAAAAGAAAATATTTAATATTTATTCAACGGATAATTCACTTGCGTATGATTTTATAGAAGAAGAATTAAAAAAAGGAAACAAGATTTTATATGAATATATAGATGAGATACATCCTTTGATATCAGGAAAATCCATACCGAAATCGACAATAGTTAGGCATAAGAAAATCCTAAGGAACGAAGAATGTATGGTTATTGCTTCCTCGGATAAACTTTATAAAGAAGTAATGAGCTACAGATCAAAAAATTTTGCATTAGTAACAAATGGGGTCGATTATTATCATTTCAGACAAGAATTCCCAGAAGAGGAACTTACAGAAGATATCTTATCAATAAAGAATAGAAATAAGCCAGTTATCGGTTATTTCGGGGCACTAGCAGTATGGTTTGATTACAAACTCATCCAAAAATTGGCAGCAGAAAGGCCGGAATATGAAATATTAATCATTGGAGTAAATTATGATGGTAGTATAGATAAATATAACTTAAATAAATATAGCAATGTAACGATATTGGGGCCAGTAAATTATCAGGATCTTCCTAAGTATTCATCAATATTTGACATATCAATGATACCATTTCTAATAAATGAAATAACAGAGTCAACTTCTCCTATAAAGCTATTTGAATATATGGCATTAGGAAAGCCCATTGTAACGACTAATATTGCGGAATGCCAAAAATACAAATCAGTGCTGATTGCAGTAGATCACCAGGATTATATTAGAAAAATTGACCAAGCGTTAGCACTTAGAACAAATGAAGAATACTGCGCCATTTTAAATAGAGAAGCAAAGGAAAATTTATGGGAAATAAAAGCTGAACAGATTATAAACTTAATTGGTGAACAGTAGTTTTGTCCCGGCCCGGGAAAGATCCAGTTGCGAATTTTTTAACTGCTTCCCAGACTGAGCCTGGGAAGCTCCGAACACCAAGTGAATCTTGATAAATGCGAAAGATTACAATAATTATCGGCACACGACCTGAAGCCATCAAGATGGCTCCTGTTATCCAAACCTTGCAAGAGTATAGTGATTTTTTCCAAGTTGTCCTGGTGTCCACGGCCCAGCACCGTCAGATGCTTGACCAGGTCTTGGATGTCTTCCATTTGAAACCTGATATCGACCTGGACATAATGCGTCAGAATCAGAGCCTGACTGCCTCAACATCTCGGGCACTTCAGGGTCTTGGAGGCATATTAACAGAACAGCGACCTGATCTCCTCCTGGTACAGGGAGATACGAACACCGTACTGGCAGGTGCCTTGGCTGCTCACTATAACAAGATTCCTGTAGGACATGTAGAGGCAGGTTTGCGGACTGACAATCCATATCTCCCATTTCCTGAGGAGATGAACCGGCGTCTAACATCCCAGTTGACACGACTGCACTTCGCTCCCACAGACCTGGCCCGTGATAATCTTCTCAAGGAGGGAGTGCCCGCAGATCGGGTCTTTGTCACCGGGAATACCGTTATTGACGCCCTTCTTTGGACTGCGCAGCAACATGCCGATGCCCTGCCGAAAATGGCCAAGGCAATCCTTGATCAGGACCACAGGATTATTCTGGTAACTGCCCACCGCAGGGAAAGCCTTGACTTATACCTGCAAGAAATAACNCCGTTATTGACGCCCTTCTTTGGACTTCGCAACAACATGCCGATGCCCTGCCGAAAGTGGCAAAGGCAATCCTTGATCAGGATCACAGGATTATTCTGGTAACTGCTCACCGCAGGGAAAGCCTTGACTTATACCTGCAAGAAATAACATTGGCTATAAGGGATTTGGTAGAACATTACCCGGATGTGGAGATTATCTATCCCGTTCACCTGAACCCAAAAGTCCAGAAAACCGTCTATGGAATTTTAGCTGACATAAAACGAGTGCACCTCATTGAACCTGCCTCTTATCCATCTTTTGTTCAGTTGATGCGTACTGCTTATATTATACTGACTGATTCCGGTGGAGTGCAGGAGGAGGCGCCAACGTTTGGAAAACCCGTACTGGTCATGAGAGAGGTCACAGAGCGTACTGAAGCCATAGAGGCAGGTGTGGCGCGCCTGGTTGGCGTGAGACGGACAAATATCTTCAAGACAGCCGCCCAGTTACTTGACTCTCCCGAGGTCTATGCCGGCTATGCCAAGGCTGCGAATCCATTTGGAGACGGTCAGGCCGGCAAGAGGATCGTTGGACATATTCGTG
>NKAJ01001943.1_pt1 | contig 13760 bp, 8 predicted proteins | sample 1556001 | NCBI WGS metagenome assembly NKAJ01 (sample SAMN06204642, study PRJNA360343) | marine sediment metagenome | isolation source: Jiulong cold seep at northern South China Sea | place: China: South China Sea, Jiulong cold seep | collected 2013-06 | reverse complement strand
GAAGGGACTTGAAAAGGGACCGAAAAAGGGTCCTTACATAAACATCAATGAATCCTTGGCACGATACGTCGTATCTGATAGGAGGCCCCTCCTTGTTCAAGACATTAAGACAGATCCAAGGATCCGTAATCCGAACGATCTTAAATGCGAATCACCATCATTTTTGAGCATGCCGATTTTCGTGAGAGAAAATCTGATGGCGGTCTTGAATCTCTCTAATAAAGAGACAGANTTACATAAACATCAATGAATCCTTGGCACGATACGTCGTATCTGATAGGAGGCCCCTCCTTGTTCAAGACATTAAGACAGATCCAAGGATCCGTAATCCGAACGATCTTAAATGCGAATCACCATCATTTTTGAGCATGCCGATTTTCGTGAGAGAAAATCTGATGGCGGTCTTGAATCTCTCTAATAAAGAGACAGAGGAAGTATTTGATGTAGACGATGAACAAATTGTGTCCATAATGATTGGCGGGATCGGATTCGCCCTGGAAAATGCCAAGCTGCATTCAAAACTTGGAAAGCATGTAAAAAGTCTTCAGGAGCGCACCATAGAACTGACTGCTGCCAATGATAGACTTCAAAATGTGATCAGCGAGCGCAAGCGGGTCGAAGAGGACCTGATGAAGGCCAAAAAAGATTCCGAAGCTGTGAACCTGGAACTGGTGGAAGTCAATAAAAAGCTCGAACAGGCGATTGCCAGGGCCAACGAGATGGCCAGGCAAGCCAAGACGGCAAACAAGGCCAAAAGCAAGTTCCTGGCCAACATGAGTCACGAGATTCGCACTCCAATGAACGCAGTCTATGGTTTCACTGACATGCTGCTTGATACTGATTTGGATGAAAACCAGATCGAATATGCACAGACTATTAAGAAGAGCGGTGAGGCATTAATCTCCTTGATCAATGATATCCTTGATTTCTCCAAAATCGAGGCAGGAGAATTGAATTTTGAGGAGATTGATTTTGATCCGGAACTTCTTGCTTATGAAGTCTGTGAACTGACCCGCCCCAGGGTTGGATCAAAACCGATCGAGATCCTGTGCCGTATCGGGGACAATCTTCCCTTATTGGTAAACGGAGATCCGGGAAGGTTTCGTCAGCTTCTAACTAATTTGATGAGCAATGCTCGAAAATTTACAGAGTCAGGAGAGATTGAACTCTCTCTTGATGTTGAAGAGGAAAAAGATGAACAGATAAAACTCCATGCAACAGTGAGGGATACAGGCATCGGCATCCCGAAAGATAAATTGTCCACTATTTTCATGCCTTTTCATCAGGCTGATGGTTCCATTGCGAGAATGTATGGAGGCACAGGTCTGGGTCTATCGATATGTAAACAGATATCAGAACTGATGGGTGGAGAAGTGTGGGCGGAAAGCCCTGCCAATCAACAATCCCATGGTCCTGGAAATATCTTACACTTTACCGCATGGTTCGGGAAAGGTGAAGATAAAGAATTCAAAAAATTCACCCCGGCGTCCCTCTCCGGCAAGAAAGTCCTTACTGTCGATGATAACCAGGCCAACCTGGATATATTAACACACGTTTTAGGGTCAGTCGGAATGCGTGTAGTGGCTCTTAGAAATAGTGAAGAAGTTGTACCAACTTTGCAAAAGGCCCTGGAGGCTGAAGATCCGTTTGATTTGTGCGTAATTGATATCAAGATGCCCGGCATAAGCGGATATGAAATGGCACAGGCAATTCGAAAATATGAAGACCAACCCGCAACCCGCAACTCGCAACTCGCAACCCGAATTCCCCTGCTTGCCTTATCTTCATTGATGGAGCGGGAAGCCAAGAAAAGTGAAGACGCAGGATTTGATGGGTTTCTAAACAAGCCGGTTCGGAAAGAGAAGCTGTATCAGATGTTGGAGAGAATATTAGGAGAAAGGGAAGACAAAAAAGACAAAAAGCATGATGTTGCAAGACAGAAAATCCTTACCCAATATTCGGTTCGTGAGGAGATAAAGCATTCTGTGCGTATCCTGTTAGTGGAAGACAACCCTGTAAACCAGAAACTGGCAGAGATGATACTGACCAAGGCCGGGTATTTGGTGGAGGTGGCCAATAACGGCCGGGAGGGTTTTGAAAAATATACGCAATCTCCCGATGCTTTTGACCTGATCTTTATGGATATTCAGATGCCGGAAATGGATGGACTTGAAGCAACAAAAGCAATCCGAAAAAGAGAAGAACAGCTCAAAGCTCAAAGCTTAAAGCTCAAAGCAAAAGATGGAGCTTCTTCCGACGAACTTTCAGCTTTGAACTTTCAGCATTCAACTCGATCGGAACGTGTTCCGATCGTTGCCATAACCGCTTACGCAATGAAGGGCGACAGGGAAATGTGTCTTGAAGCAGGTATGGATGATTATATGACAAAGCCGATTAAAAGGGAGATTGTCTTTGAGAGTATTAAGAAGTGGGTTTTGGGGGAAACTCATCCCGCCAAGGCCTTTCTTTCCTCGTAAGCACGCCGTACAATTTCTACGTCTGCAATGAAGTGATCTATCTCCTGCATTGTCAGTGCCTGTGGTCCGTCGCACAGGGCAACTTCCGGCTTGGGATGGCATTCCACCAGAATCATGTTTGCCCCGGCAATCACACCCTGGGCCGTAGCGTGAAAGATGTCGAGCAGGCCGTCAGGTGCGCGGTCTTTGGAGCCGACGGAATGGGTCGGGTCAATACATACAGGGAGCCTGGTCAGTCTCTTCACAACCGGAACATGGGTAAAGTCCACAAGGTTACGATGGGGTTCTCCCATTCTGGTTTTAATTCCCCGCAAACATATTACGATATTGCGGTTCCCCTCACTGGCAATATACTCGCACGCGTTTAATGACTCTTCCAGGCTGAGTCCCATACCCCGTTTGTACAGTACAGGGAACTCATGCTGAGATCCCACTGCCTTGAGAAGCTCAAAGTTTTGAGCATTTCTTGTACCTGTCTGCAGCATCACTCCTGTGGGATGTCCGGCCTGTTCCAGGGCGTCCTTGATTTCTTCGATATGTATGGCCCTGAGTACCTCCATGGCCACCACCTTTATGCCGTATTTCCCGGCAAGTTCAAAGACCCAGGGCAGACATGATTTCCCATGACCCTGGAAGTCATAAGGGCTGGTTCGTGGTTTGTAGGCACCCATGCGGGCGGTAGTAATATTCAGTCTCTGAAGGTTTCTGAAGATTATTTCTACGTGCTCAGGGGTATCTACAGCACAGAGTCCGATGAAGATATGAAGGCAGTCCTGGTTAAATGCAATCCCATTATACTCAAAGCCGATCTGATCCAGCTGTCCGCCATGGCGGCCTATCAAGCGATATTTACTTGAGACCCTTATTACTTTTTCCACACCAGGCATACGCTCCAGGGTCTCAGAGGGTATGTCATGAGTAGGACCAATCAGGTAAACTTCCGTCACTACCCGGATGGCGCCCTTCACATCTGAAATCCTGGGCTTAATATCGGGAAATTGATGAACGTAGTTCATTATTTGGGACATTTCAGTGCCATTGGGGTCGATACCAGGCTTTAAGATTATGATCATTGGTTTTACCTCTTATTACCGTTCACCGCAGAAAACGCAGAGAGACAATTCTTTGTGTCGTGGTATATAGTGCTGCGAGAATGATAGTTCTCTTCTCTGTTGCTTGCAAGGGGAGAGTAACCAGGGAGATAGTCCCGTAAGCGCTAAGTTATTTTTGCACCGGATGGACTAATGAACATCGAACATCGAACGTCCAACATCGAATTTTGAATGGGAAAAGATGAAGAAACAGACTTATGACCTGGAAGAAAGGCTGCTCGAGTATACAGAAATAGCNATGTTCGACGTTCATCTTTTAATGTAACCTGTGAACGTTTACAAAACAACTTAGCGCTTATGGAGACAGGCTCTCTTTAATATAGCATGAAGTGCAAAAACAGGATAGGAGAGTACGTCAGGTCCCTCAAGGCATCTCCCGGACTGGGACGCCAGGTGGTGTTTCACAAGGAGGTTTCTGCCACAGAGGCCTGTTTCAACAGTCCTGCAAGGCCCTGGTCCGATGAGATGCAAGTGCTTCTTGAAAGCAGCGGCATCTCCCGCCTATATTCCCACCAGGTCTCGGCTATTGACCTTGTACGCTCCGGCCGGCATGTAGTGGTATCCACACCGACAGCCAGCGGAAAGACCATGGTATATAACCTCCCTGTGATTGAACAGATCCTGGAAGATCCACTAAGCCGCGCACTGTATCTTTTTCCGTTAAAGGCCCTTGCCCAGGATCAGATGAAGGCATTCAGGGAATTGACTGCCTGCCTTGACAGGGAGCGGGCCCCTACATGTGCCACTTACGATGGAGATACTTCTGCCTGGAAAAGAAGGCGATTAAGGGAACTGCCACCAAATGTGCTTTTAACCAATCCTGAGATGCTCCACCTATCTCTTCTGGCCCATCATGAAAAGTGGGCTACCTTCTGGCAGGGCCTTACCCACGTGGTAATAGACGAAGTTCATACATACAGGGGCGTCATGGGCTCTCACATGGCCTGGGTTTTTCGCAGGATGAACAGGGTCTGCGCCCATTACGGAGTCAGTCCCATCCTGGTGTTTTGCTCTGCTACGGTTGGAAATCCTTCCGAGCTTACTTCCAAGCTGTCCGGGCTTGATGTGCAGGCTGTGACCAAAAACAGTGCCCCTCATGGCAGGAAACATGTGATTTTCATTAATCCTGAAGATGGGGCTGCACAGACAGCGATTAAATTGCTCCGGGCTGCCCTTCACCGTGGCCTGAAAACCATAGTCTATACCCAGTCCAGGAAGCTTGCCGAGCTGATCAATATCTGGGTAAGTCAGAAGGCAGGTTCTATGGCCAATTGCATAAGTGCGTACAGGGCCGGTTATCTGCCTGAGGAGAGAAGAGAGATTGAAAGGAAACTCTCAAGCGGCGAACTCCTGGCAGTGATCTCAACGAGTGCCCTTGAGCTGGGTATTGACATAGGTTCGCTGGATCTCTGTTTGCTCGTTGGCTATCCGGGCACAGTCATGGCCACATGGCAAAGGGGCGGCAGGGTAGGGCGCAGCCTGCAGGATTCAGCCCTTGTGCTCATTGCCCAGGAGGACGCACTTGACCAGTACTTTATGCGAAATCCCGAAGATTTTCTCAAGCGACCTCCTGAATCTGCGGTATTAAATCCTGAGAACCCTGTGATTGTGGCCAGGCACCTGGAATGTGCCGCATCAGAGGTCACAATTCGAACAGATGAAACGTTACTCAAGGAAAGAGAGGTTGCAAAGGCCATCTCTAAACTTGAGTCCAAGGGAAAACTCCTGAGGAGCGAAAATGGAAAAGAACTCTATTCTGCCCACAAATATCCCCAAAGGGGTATTAATCTGAGGGGCGTTGGTCAGACTTTTCAGATAGTCTCCAGGAATGACGGCCGCACCATAGGGGCGATTGACGGGTTCAGGGCCTGTCGTGAGACTCATCCCGGCGCGGTTTATCTGCACAGGGGTGAAAGCTACGTGGTTGACCGGCTTGACATTGAAACCCGCACAGTAGAGGTGTCATCTGCCAAAGTGGATTATTTTACACGGGTAAGGGGCAACAAGACCACTGAGATACTGGAGGTATTCGGGGAAAAAGGGGTGTATGGGACCAGTATGTATCTTGGACGACTGAGGATTACAGACCGGATCACCGGGTATGAGAGAAGGCACGTAAGGGGACAGCGTCTATTGAATATCGTACCTCTGGATCTTCCGCCCCAGGTCTTTGAGACAGAGGGTCTCTGGATAGAGATCCCAGATGAAGTCCGGAAGGCAACAGAAAAGGCCTACATGCATTTCATGGGTGGAATCCATGCCCTTGAACACGCTGCTATTGGAATATTACCACTTCTGGTCCTGACTGATAGAAACGACCTTGGCGGCATATCCACTCCCTATCACCCGCAGGTTCGCAAAGCCGCGGTCTTTGTTTACGATGGGGTACCAGGTGGAGTGGGCCTCAGCCGCCAGGCCTTTAAAAAGGCAGAGGAGCTTTTACAGAAGACCTTAAAGGTCATTGAGAGTTGCCCCTGTGAGCAGGGGTGTCCTTCCTGTGTGCATTCCCCCAAGTGCGGCTCTGGCAACCGGCCGATAGACAAGAAGGCCGCTATTTTTGTGTTAAGAGGTATTATAGAAAGCAGGGCAGAGGGCAGGGAGCAGGGAGCATGGGGCAAGAGGAAGAAGGAAAAGGGGCAAGGAGCGAAAGAAGAGAGGCAAAAGCTCGAAAAAGCTCCTGGTTCAATTCCCCGATTTGGTGTCTTTGACCTTGAGACACAGCTTTCCGCCCAAGAGGTCGGAGGGTGGCACAGGGCGGATCTGATGAGGGTAAGCTGTGCTGTTCTTTTTGACTCCGGCAGGGACGCCTTTCTGGAATTCCGGGAGCCTGACATCCCCGAGTTGATTAAGCGCTTATCTGAATTGCCTCTGATTATAGGCTTCAATCTGAAACGTTTTGATTACAAGGTACTCTCTGCTTACAGCGATCTGGATTTCTGGGGCCTTCCCACCCTGGACATTCTGGAAGACGTTTACACAAGACTCGGCTACAGGCTTTCCCTGGATCACCTGGCAGGCGTAACTCTCGGTACACAGAAGACTGCTAATGGTATGCAGGCCCTTAGGTGGTGGAAGCAGGGAAAAATCAAGGAAATCCTCGAATATTGCAATAAGGACGTGGCCATTACCAGGGATTTATTCCTTTACGGATACAAAAAAGGCTATCTGCTTTTCAGGAACAAAGCTGGAAAAGTAATACGCATTCCTGTGGACTGGGGATAGAATTTTTGTAACTATTCAGGTGGATAGACTGAAGGCTGTTAGATCACTTCAACCTTCAACCTGAATAGTTACTAATAAATTATCTGTTTTCAGTNCAGGAACAAAGCTGGAAAAGTAGTACGCATTCCTGTGGACTGGGGATAGAATTTTTTGATCCGCCGAGCACAAGGCCGACAATCCCTACCCATGACTTGACTATTGTATTACGCGTAGCAAGCGGTGGCATAAAAGATCTTTTTTTCACTGCGGGTATTTACCAAAAAAAAGCCGTGTTTTGGGCACTCGATATGTCTAAAATTACATGGGGTCGGGAATAGCTGACGAAATATCAGCCTTAAGCTCTTCCAAAAGCTCCTCGCCGCCTCCAAAACTGTGCTCCGGCCCAGGAAATGCACCGTTTGTTACTTCATCAATGAAGTCGTCTAGGGCTTCCTTGATCTTCGGGGCGAGGTTTGCATAGCGTTTTACAAAGCTCGGTGTAAATTTTTTGAAGGCTGTTAGGTCCGTTCAACCTTCAACCTGAATAGTTACTAATAAATTATCTGTTTTCAGTCTTAAGCTCTTCCAAAAGCTCCTCGCCGCCTCCAAAACTGTGCTCCGGCCCAGGAAATGCGTCGTTTGTTACTTCATCAATGAAGTCGTCTAGGGCTTCCTTGATCTTCGGGGCGAGGTTTGCATAGCGTTTTACAAAGCTCGGTGTAAATTTTTCAAAAAGCCCGAGCAGGTCGTTAGTTACTAGGACCTGGCCATCGCAGTGTGGGCCTGCTCCGATACCTATGGTAGGGATGGGGACTATCTCGGTAATTATTTTTGCAAGAGCAGACGGAATGCACTCCAAGACAAGTGAAAAGGCCCCTGCATCAGCCACTGCCCTGGCATCCTTAATTAGCTTTCTTGCCGATTCCAGGTCTCTGCCCTGTACTTTGTATCCACCAAGCGCTATTGCTGTTTGGGGAGTGAGGCCTATATGTCCCATGACAGAAATGCCCGCTTTGACAATTCTCTCAATGGTAGAGGCCATGTAAGAGCCACCTTCCAGCTTGACGCCGTGGCATCCGGATTTCTTAAGAAACAGGCCTGCGTTTCTCACCGCCTCTTTTTTGGAGACCTGGTATGACAGGTAAGGCATGTCTCCAATCAGCAGTGCTCTATTAACTCCTCGCCGGACTGCGCTGCAGTGGTGGATCATTTCCTCCATTGTGACCGGCACTGTGGAGTCATAACCCAGGGCCACCATGCCCAGAGAATCACCCACCAGAACTATATCCAAACCGGCTTCATCTATTACTCTGGCCATACTGTAATCGTAGGCCGTAAGCATGGTGATTTTTTCACCTGAGGCTTTTTTGTTCTGCAGATCAGCGAGTGTGACGGCCTTCGAAGCCTTTTTTTCTTTCATTAAATCAACAATCATCAATAAAAAGAGCCGGTGGAGACCGTCATAAGCCGGGTTCTGTTCCCTTGTGCGATCCAAGGTGGTGATCATTCATCTGGGATGTCGATTGCTCGACACCTCACGCAACCTACCCGGGAGCTTCGAGCGGGCCACTCTCAGGCGCTCCTCTATTTGGTCTTGCTACGGGTGGGGTTTACCAAGCCTGCAACGTCACCGCCGCAGCTGGTGAGCTCTTACCTCACCTTTTCACCCTTACCGGGCAAAGGCCCGGCGGTATATTTTCTGTGGCACTTTCCCTGGGGTCGCCCCCGGTCCGCGTTACGGACCACCCTGCCCTGTGGAGCCCGGACTTTCCTCCAGGCAAAAATATTGCCCGGCGATCACCGGCCGTCTCCGCCGGCAAAAAATTTAACTGACATCCTTCACGACAAGTCAAAAGTAGTTTACACTTTATTGATCTTGTATTTTGGCAGTGAAATTTGAAACTCGAAATTTGAAATTGGGAAAAACACAAAGATGTAGATGCGTTACCTAATTTCAAATTTCAAATTTCCAGTTTCGACATCGGCATTCAATTCAATAATATACACTTTTTCGAAAAAAGTGTAAACTGGTGAATGAAGGATGCCCTTTAACTTACTTCTAAAGCATATATCAGACGCTGACAAGAAGGACAAGTTAAGATCTTTTCATCTCTAAGCAATTCGTTATAGAGTTGAGGGGGAATATTCATGTTACATGCAGAACAGACACCATCAGTCACTGCTGCTACGGCAATACAGGCCCTTCTGTCTTTGAGAAAGTTATATTTGGATAACATGTTCGGGCTGATATCTTTGGATACAGTTTGTCTTTCCTCAGTTAAGGCGGCAGTCTTGGCGTCCAGTCTGGCCTCTAATTCTTTGATGCGTTTTTTCTCTGCCCTTATTTCCTTGCGATACTGCTTGACCTGTTTCATTTTTTCTTTGATTTCTTCCTCCAGAGAGCTGGTTTCCTCCATGATGGCCAGAATTTCGTCCTCTCTGGCCGTGTTGGCCTTCTTTATTTCGTTAATTTCTTTTTGCAGTGCCTGATATTCCCTATTAGTCTTTAACGAAGAGAGCTTTTTCTGAGATTTTCCAAAACGCACATTCTCTAACTCAAATTCATCCTCTACGTCAACTTTCCTTTTCTGAATTTCAGTTATACGTTCATTGAGTTCATTGAGTTCCGCCTCTTTGGATGAAAGGTGCTCTTGAAGGCCTCCAAGATGCTTTGGAGCAGAGGACTTTTCCTCATTTATCTTGTGAAGTTCGAGATCGATACCTTGTAATCTTACTAGAATTGCAAGTTCTGGTTTCAATTTTTGCTCCTTGTCTAAAAAAAGGAAGTATTTATAGAGAGCAAGGGCCTAGCGCCAGGCACCAACTCGCCGGTTTTTATATTTTTATTTATCCAGAGCCCGAATGGGGATCTTTCATCGTCAAAAATATCTACTTTTAAGTCCCATCCCTCATCTGATGCCTGCTGTTTCATATATTCAGCCATGGCCGGCACTACAGGCCATTCTGTGTAGAAATGTCCTGCGTCTATGATGGCTTTCCCCATCTGTTCTGCTTCCCTGGCAATGTGGTGTTTTATCTCCGCACTCAGAAAGAGGTCGGCATCTTCATCCACAGCCATAGGCCAAAGGTCGGATCCGGAACCCCCGCAAAGAGCTACCCTGGTAATCATTTGCTCAGGGTGGCCTACTACTAAAAGGCCTGGGTTTCTTAACATGCTTGAGACCTTGAGCATTATCTCAGCTAACTTACAGCCATAGGGAAGGTTGCCGATTCTTCCCAGTCCCACTGATGGCGGATTTGGTTCAGATGTCTGCAGAGGTTTTACGTCAGAAAGACCAAGTGCGTTGGCCAATAGGTCGCTAACACCGCCAACAGTCGAGTCCAGGTTGGTGTGGGCTGCTGCAAGGGCTATGTTTTTGCGCAAAAAACCCGCCAGAAGGCGGGGAAGTTGTTTTGAGATGTCAAGGGAGCTTACGGGCCGAAACAGTAAAGGATGGTGTGTCAATACCATCTGGGCCTTTCGCTCAGAGGCTGCCTCTAAAACATTTTCTGTAGCATCAAGGGCGACCATCAGTCTTTGAACAGGCGCATCCGGGTCTCCAACCTGCAACCCTGTATTATCCCACGATTCTGCTAGTTCAGGAGGTGCCCACTTGCTAAGAACATTCCATATCTCACATACAGTTGGAGTCATGGTGGTTATTCCACTTTTTGATTCTGCTTGAGGCCCTCAAGACTAAAAAAGGTGCAACATGATGGAGTTGCACCTTCTGCTTTGCAGATTGTCCGGTCTGAGATGATTTTGATTCAATACCGTATTCAGTCAGAATTTTTACTATCCTCGCATTTATTATAAATGGGCCCACCAGGATTCGAACCTGGGACCAACCGGTTATGAGCCGGTGGCTCTGACCAACTGAGCTATGGGCCCACCGGTTAAAATCGCAATTATATTCCGACAATTATTATTGTCAAGAACCAGTCGAGCTTCTCATTGCTGACGCATGAAAGAAGTGGCGGAAATCTATATGGGCGCCAAAGAATACCAGGCGCTTGTTCATACAGGATACCTATTTATCATACCTATGTCAGTGCGCCCAGTGGTTTGGAGGCTACTTCGCCTCCGCCTTTACATAGATATTTTTGGGTGCTCGTCTAAAATACTTGAACAGTGCTGCACACAGCCATCCTTCTTGATCGTACTTTTCCGAGTAGTACCAGTTGCCGCCAGCTTCCCTTCGTCTCCATGCAACCTTAGTTTGGTAACCTGGAACCGGTAAGAGTCTGGCTGAGATGGATTTGAAGAGGAAATTTGGAATTACCGTATTGGCAATTCGCAGGGATCAGGAAATATTNGAGGAAATTTGGAATTACCGTATTGGCAATTCGCAGGGATCAGGAAATATTGCCCAACCCAAAAGCCGATATGCCGCTTTTCGCAAAGGATGTGTTATATATCATAGGTTCGCCGGACAAGCTCGCCGAGGCTGCCGGCCTGCTTGACAATCCTTGATGAATGCGCCTCCCCTTTTTTTATTAGCATTAATGAGATCACGATCTCCAGGCAAAAAGACTGTAGCGTGCCGAATTTATTCCATTCTTCTATACCGCCTAATGGTTTCTTTTTTTAAAAGCTTTTTTAACACCCTGGCTTTGGCCCGAATTGCATTCAGAACCTTTTTGTTCAGATAACAGCTTACTGCCGGCATTTTTGTCTCCTTATTTTAATTTCATATAATGTCATATCATGATACGATCATTTTTAAAGAGTATTTGTAGGCGTTCACAGGTTCAGAGTTCACTTAAGGCACTATTCCGGTTTGTCCGGGATAGGGGGTTAAGGCCTTTCCTTTTCGCCCACTCGATATCCAGGTAATGTTCTGAGCATGGCTTCTGAAATAAACAAAAGTGAAATCGGGATAACCGATGAAATCGTCAACACCTGGCAGAGCATTGTGAATACAATAGCAGAGATCATTAACGTGCCCTCTGCCTTGATCATGAAAGTTGATGAGCCTTACATCGAAGTCTTTCGCTCAAGTGAATCAAGCAAAAATCCATATAAAGCAGGAGACAGGGAGTATCTGGCCGGCCTTTACTGCGAGAGGGTAATAGAGACGAGGAATAAGCTTCTGGTTCCAAATGCGTTGAAGGATAAAGAGTGGGATAAGAACCCGGATATAGAATCGGGGATGATTTCCTACCTTGGTTTTCCGCTCCTCTGGCCTGATGGTGAAGTGTTTGGCACTATCTGTGTGCTTGATTCAAAGGAGAATAAATACGAAAAACGGCATGAGAAACTCATGGCAAGTTTTAAAGAACTTGTCGAAGCTCACCTTTCCTTGCTGTTTAAAAATTTGGCAAACAGGAAGAACCTGGAAAATATCCTTGATAACCTTTCTGAGGGCATCATCGCCCATGACAAAGATAGATACATTGTGTTTTTCAACCGGGCTGCTGAGAAAATAACCGGCTATTCCAGGGAAGATGTCCTTGGGAAAGACTGCCATGAGGCCTTTGACGGACCTTTCTGCGGCAGTCGTTGCTTTTTTCAAGACGGCCCTCCTGATTCCCTGGATCATCTTTATTACCCCATCAATATTCTTACCAGAAAAGGCGAGCCCAGGCGGATTGAGATGACGGTGAACGGCAGGGAAGATGAGGCTGGACGCTTTGTTGGCATTATCGCCTCTTTTCGGGATGTAACGGACCTGATCGGGTTAAGAATTCAGCTTGGGGATCTCAAGGGCTTTGCCGGGATCATCGGGCATGATCCGAAAATGCTTCAGGTTTATAAACAGATACGTGATATGAGTACCAACGACTATCCGGTCCACATCACTGGCAAGACCGGTACGGGAAAGGAGCTGGTGGCACATGCCATCCACGATGAGAGCCGTCGGGGCGGAGGTCCTTTTGTGCCTGTCAATTGTGCAGCGCTTCCGGAAGGAACACTTGAGAGTGAACTTTTCGGGCACGTGAAAGGGGCCTTTACCGGAGCTGTGCGGAATAAAAAAGGCCGGTTTGAGCTGGCTGACAACGGCACCCTGTTTCTGGACGAGGTGGCTGATCTGCCAAAGCCTATACAGGCAAAACTTTTGCGGGTCCTTCAGGACGGGACATTCGAGCGCGTGGGTGACGAAAAGACCACCTCAGTGGATGTGCGTCTGATCAGCGCTACAAATCGGGATCTGAAGCGCGAAGTGGAGAAAGGCAATTTTCGCGAGGATCTCTATTATCGCATCAACGTGGTCCCGATTCACCTGCCGCCACTCAGGAAGCGAAAAAACGACATTCCTTTTTTGCTGGAGCACTTCATCAATGAGGCCAGTGAAGACGGACATCAAACCCTGGGTCTTTCCAAAGAGGCCGTGGCACTGATGAAGGACTATCCCTGGCCTGGAAACGTCCGTGAGGTTCAGAGCGCCATTCGATTCGCGATTATCAAGTCCAAGGGTCGGATTATTCAGCCTGATGACCTTCCAGTGGAATTGAAAAAATGGCAAAATGAACAATCCTCCAGGGGCCCTTCCCGAAAACTGGATTGGGATAGTGTCCGTGCTGCCTTGGCCAAAAGCGGAGGGAACAAGGCTAAGGCGGCCAGACTCCTTGGTGTCGGGCGCGCCACCCTTTACCGGTTTCTTGGCGATTTCCAGGATGTCTCATGAGACGTTTATGTCTCATAATTTGATGTGAGACACTCTTGTACCTTTCTGATTCCCAAATATATCATAGTATCAGCATGTTGGATTCATTTCTATTTGCCTGGGACAAAGTGTCTCAATAGTGTATCGGGTTACCCGTACCACGGCGGGGTATGTCAACAATGAAGGTGGAAACTAACTGCCCAATATTAAAGCCTTTTCCTCTATTATTTTGTGCAATTTTATCCTGGCACAGATCTTGATGATATGGCGTTGAAAACCTTTTCAAAGAGACACGTGATTACACTAAAAAAAGTCTGAAACATGATTCCGCTCAAAAAGCCCGAGATGCAAGGCGCGAAATT
>NKAJ01000932.1_pt1 | contig 13812 bp, 10 predicted proteins | sample 1556001 | NCBI WGS metagenome assembly NKAJ01 (sample SAMN06204642, study PRJNA360343) | marine sediment metagenome | isolation source: Jiulong cold seep at northern South China Sea | place: China: South China Sea, Jiulong cold seep | collected 2013-06 | reverse complement strand
CCGTATGAAAAATTTATTCCCTATGAAGAATTTGTTAACAAGGTGGCCGAGGCGCGGATTATAGTCGGACATGCCGGTGCGGGGACACTGCTGATGTGTCATGAGCATGGCAAGATCCCCGTTATGATGCCGCGTAAGTATCAGCTCAATGAACATGTGGACGACCATCAGCAGATGCTAGCCACCAACATGGCCGAACGGGGTATGATTCNTATGAAAAATTTATTCCCTATGAAGAATTTGTTAACAAGGTGGCCGAGGCGCGGATTATAGTCGGACATGCCGGTGCGGGGACACTGCTGATGTGTCATGAGCATGGCAAGATCCCCGTTATGATGCCGCGTAAGTATCAGCTCAATGAACATGTGGACGACCATCAGCAGATGCTAGCCACCAACATGGCCGAACGGGGTATGATTCTTTTGGCGGAGACTGAAGTCGAGGTAGAAACAAATATCCTTAACTACGATGCCTTGTGTGCGTCCAGGCAGGTGGAGCGCTTTCCCATCCCTGAATTGGCACGCCATCTAAAAAGTCATTTTCAGAAACGGTAGGTTATACTGCACTGCAAGCCCTGGCTCGTTAAAACATCCGTTCGTAGACTTCGATGACGTCCCCGACATTAACGGGGGTCGAATGATCCGCAGCGAACTGTTTACCACCATCTCGTGTAATGATCAGCTCGTTCCTGCGAGCCCTGTAGGTGTAACCACCGGCTCGGGCAATGGCCTTGTCGGCGGTCATGCCAAATTCATAGTTGAAACACCCGGGTCTTCTTACTTCGCCAAGGACACAAAAGGGGCGTGTCTCGGTTAGTTCAATGCTGACTTTTGGGTTAATGATGTGTTGTCGCGACAACAGTTTGACAACTTCCTGTTCGAAGTCTGGCAGGCTGAGTCCTTTGGCGGTGACTCGTTGCACGAGGGGCAGTGAAACTACGCCTGTATCATCCACGGAGAAAAAGCCTGAAAGATCCTCGTGTCCGTAAACGGTGACGCGAACCTTGTCACCGGCATCCAGAGTATAAATAGGCACTTCATGACCAGCGGCTTCCAGTTGATCCCGCTGGGGCATGGTGGATTGACAGCCTATGGCCATGATCAGAGTGGCACAGAGGCCAAAAAGTGTGAGCTGTTTTTTCATGTCGAAGTCGTGTCCGTTGCATATCTAGTATAAAGGGGATTATCTCAGATTTTATTCTGTTGTGTCATGTTCATATCAGTACTTGAATCGCGAGGGTATAAATGTTTATCTCGGCTTCGTGCGAGGTCACCGGTTGAGTATTGTCATACACGCTTTTTTTCAGGTGGCGGTAGCTAATAAAGAAATTCAAGTTTCGATTGGCAACATAAGTCATGCTAAGCGCGTGTACAGCGAGAGATTCGTTTCGCTCTGCAGGCTTAATACCTTCATAATCGAAATCAGCGTTGCCTATGCTGGCACTAAATGCGAGGTGTCGGCGTAGCTCGTGTTCCAGTGTCAGGGTGTGACGGGTGGCGACATAACCGGAAAAGATGGCGCTAAAGGCATCCCGTACCGAGCGTTGAGACTCCAGGATAAGGGAAGTGAGTCCCGTGATGTTCCAGTTTAATGAGCCACCATATAGTAGTGCGTGAATGTCTGGATAGGGCTCTATGTAATTTTGCTGGCGGTATCCCAGGAAGGCCTCACCAAAGAACCAGTTGTCTAAGCGAAACACCACTCCTAGATCGATTTCCTGACCATGGGAGGAGCGGTCATTCAAGGTCTTGTTGTCCAGCTGTGCATAGTCGCGGTAGTTTTTCAGTAACTGTGCCGTTAATTTGTAGTTTGGCAGAATTTCGTACTCACTTCTCAGGGTGGTGTTTTGGTCGCTGTGATCACGGTCATCCATGTTGAGCGGTACCACGCTGTTTTGCCGGATGGCGTATGCGTCGTTGTAATCTTTTTTAGCGTTGTCCAACTGTAAATTGAAACTGAGTTTTCCCATTTGCTGGCTATAAAGGATGTAGCCGCTGTTAACCGTGTAGGTGATGGGGTTAAGGCTGATTACTGTGTCGGGGGCTGTGCGGTCGATGTGATTGTGTTCGTCCTTGATGCCCAGTTTGATCCGTCTGTCATGATTGATATCGACGACGCCGTCCACGGCAAGATACCAATCTTCATAATCTTCACTTTCGAACACGCTGTTGCGGCCAATGTCCGCGTTTGCAGCGACAGTCAGTTCGTGTCTGCCCCAGTCAGACAGGGCCGTGATGCTCGGCGAGACAACCGAAATGTAGCCGGATAGTTTGTGCGTATCGCTGACGAGGATGTTGTCATCGTAATTTACAGCATAGCCGATTTCAGGAAAGATGAAAAAACTGCCCTGGTGGATACCTGGTGGACTTAGCTCTGGTTTAAAACGAGTTGAGACAGTGGTGCCAGTGAAAGGCTCTGGCGGGGCGGCGTTTGCATAGCTAGTTGTAGCTAACAGGCATCCCAGGAAAAAAACAGATGTTGTTTGGTGTATGAACGGATTGGCGTGACAAACGGTGGTCTTAGGCACGTTGAGTGTCCTGCAATGGGTGTTTAATTTAGAACATGTTTGGCAAGCCTGGGTGGGTTTGTCACGTAAAATCATTGTTTGTCGGCTTGCTACAGGTGCTAACAAACGGTCACGTCATAGCCTATTCGTTAATTAAACACCGATGCTACCATAAAAGCGCGGGCTTCTACGAGCAAGTGGCATGAATATTTAATGGGCATGACACAGTGAGTTAGAGGAAAAATTAAGGGTAAAGAATCATCGGATGAGAATTGCGAGGCCAAATGGATTGGGATACCATACGTCTAATTGAAAGATCTCCGGGTCAGGGGCTTATAAGTGTTAAACTTGTTCGGCAGCCAGACTATTCATCTAACTCCAACTTGAAGAAGAAATCAATTGAGCAAACGCGATATTATAAAATTTTTGTTTAAGTGGAAGTTTAGCCTGATTGGTTACTTTATCCTGGTTGTGGCACTGGTAACGGTGCTGGTTTATTTGTTGCCGCAAAAATATACGGCCGCTGCTTCCGTATTAATTGAGAGTAATCGTGAGCCAAACATGCGGACAGACGCGATGTTTGGCATGGATCAGATGAGTGTTCTCAACTCTGAAATTTCAATCATCCGCTCTAGCACCGTGTTATCCCAAACCGCCGATAAGGTAGGTTATGGCATGGGGAATGAGCCGCCCGGCTTTGTCCAGGAGATGATCTCGAACGTATTTGAGTGGATGGAGTCAGTTGGGTTGAAAGAGCCCATGACACCGCGCGCGATATTGATTCGCAAGCTGGATGAAAAACTGGATGTGCAGCCACAGCCCAATTCAAATGTGATCACTATCTCGATTAACGATAAAAACCCCGGCAGAGCTACGGATATTGTCAACACGGTGACTGATGCATTCATTGATCATCATCTGAAAATTTTCTCTTCCAAGGGAACATCTGAAGTGTTTCGCCGTCAGCTGGAGCGCTTAGAGCGGGAATTAGTATCCAAGCGTCAGGGTTTGGAATCTTATAAGCGTAAAACCCGTGTATCTGCGATTGAGGACACCATGCTGGTTATGGTACAGGATCAACGAGTCATGTCCTCTGACTTGAGTGACGCTAAGGAGGAGCTGACCGAATTGAAGACACAGTATGATTCTGGACACACCAAAGTGCTCCTCCTGAACGAGAAGATTAGTAATCTTAACAGTTCTCTGAATCAGGTGCAGGCAGAGCTACGGGAACTCGAAATGGTTAAGGCCAAGATCGATGAACTGGAGGCGGGTATCGCTTCGATTGATTCTTCCTATCAGCAATATAAAAAGCGCTATGAAGAGGAGCGATTGAACGATCTGGCCACACCTGACGTGGTGAATGTTCGTGTCATTGAGTATGCGGAGGTGCCGACTCGCCCAAATCACTCGCGTATTTTTTATATAATCCTCGCGGTGGCAGGTGGTTTTTTCCTTTCATTCGCGATCGCTTTGATTCGGGAGTACTTCGACCACAACGTGGATATTCCAGATGATGTTGCGCATATTCTGGGCTTCCCCTCGCTGGGTTCCGTAGAGCGCCTGTAAGCTAGTGATTCTCTAGTGATTCTCTAGTGGGTTTGGTGGTGATGAATATGTTGCGGGGATTTATGCGTCGCGTATCGTCCCTGGGCATATGGGGCGGGCTGTGTAGCGTTTTTAGTTTATTCATCGCCGCTGGCAGCCCGGCATTAAGCATCCTTATTCTTGCTGCCCTTATTTTCTATTTACTGATATTGGCCGGGCCGCAGATTATTGCGGCATTTTGGTTAATGGGTTCGCCAACGGTGTTTGGTTTCCCAAATATGGTGCTGCGCCCTCTGCCCTTTGTCACCATGGAACGGGTGTTATTGATTACGCTCGCCCTGATGGTGTTTATGCGGATGACCTTTGTCAGAGAGAAGTTTCCACGCTGGACGCGGGAAGAGACTTTTATTCTTATTTTTCTCATCTATGCAGCGATTAGTCTGGTGCTGCATACCTCGCCCGAAACCTACAGCAAGGATGGGTGGTTTCTTTTCCAATATGCTTTGCCGATGACTGCTTACATCGTCAGTCGCCGTATTGAATGGAGCGAGGCTGCCATCAAACGGTTGATGGCCTGTCTGTGCGGTGTTGGTGTGATACTGTCTTTGATCGGGATTATGCAGGCCCTGTTCGGCATTACCATCTTCACCATGGATTACCAGAATATTACTGCGGGTCATGTGGGCAGGGCCTATGGCCCGTTCTCCAATGCCCATACCTTTATCGCAACCCTGTTTATTTTTCTGACCCTTACTCTGATGCTGTACTCAATGTACCGCGACCCAATGATCCGTTTTGTTCTTATCGTACTGATGGGACTGATGGTCGTGAGTATTGTTCTCGGCCAAACACGTACCCCCTGGGGTGGGGTGGCGCTGGCCCTGTTGATCATCTTCCTCCGCGACCGGAGTGTGCGGCCATTACTAGTGTTCGGCGGGGCAGTTGCCGTGGTTGTTGGCATCGCTGTGCTGTTCTGGAAGATGGATCAACTGGGTTCGTTCATTGACCGCGTAACCAGCCTGAATACTTTAGCAGGTCGGGTCACCGTATGGGCAACGGCAATGAATATGATTGTTCACAATCCATTGTTTGGTGTGGGTTTCACCTTTGATGCGTTTACTCAGCACAAACCCGAATACATCACTGGTATTGGAATGCTGTCTGCCCAATATGCGGTCTATCTCAGTGTGCCGCATAACGAATACATTCACGTTACTGTATTGTTGGGTTTAACCGGACTGGTTCTGTTTGGTTTGATTTTATATGGGGTGGTTAAGCGGATGTTTCAGGCACACACTTTTAAAACGGCATCGCCATTAACGCAAAAACTGGGGCTTTACGTTGGTGCAATTTTCATTGGCCTGATGTTTAATAGCCTGTTTTCCGATACCTATATTCAAGACTATTTCTGGACGGTATCCTATTTTCTTGCTGGTTTGGTGTCCGGACTGGTGTTTAAGGCAGAGAAGGCATCTGTATCTAATCTGGAAGAATATTCAAAATGAAGGTAAACGACAAAGAACTGGGGGAAATATCACTCCCGGATTTTTTGCTGGTCGGCGCGGCCAAAAGTGCGACCACGTCTCTGCATCACTATCTGGATGAACATCCGGATGTTTGTATGACTGCGATCAAGGAGTCCTGGTTCTTTAGTTTTCTTGATCATCCACCGCAATATACCAGCCCCGGGGTGTTGTGCGATGTGGTGTCTAGGGTGGCGGACTATGTGAAGTTATTTGAAGGGTGCAAATCTGGTCAATTGTTGGGTGATGCCTCACCCTCTTACCTCTATACCTATGAAGATACAATTCGTAACATCCGCGCAATCTATACACCTGAAGCCCTGAAAAAGCTCAAGATTGTGATTTCGTTACGCGAACCCGCGAGTCGTGCATTTTCCCAGTACTACACATTTAATCGTCGGGTTCATGAGCCGCTGAGCTTTGAGGACGCGATTCAGCAGCAAACCATTCAACAAAGGTTGGATGAAAACTGGAACATCTTTTACGATTACGTTGGTTTTGGTCGTTATTACGAGCAAGTGAAGGCATTCCAGCAGGCGTTCGGCAAACAGAATGTATTGGTAGTGTTGTATGACGATATCCGCAACGATTCCGCAGGAACGTTTCAAACTATATGCAAATTTATTGGTGTCGATGATTCCTTTCTGCCCAATACAGATGCCAGGTACAACGATATTTCCGGTGAGCCAAAGGTGAAATGGCTGGTGCGCGTTTTGACCTCGCAAAATCCGATCAAGCGTGCACTCGTTGCTATAATCAAAGCGATTCTGCTGCGCTTGCCGAGGAAGCAGACGGAAGCGGTGATCTACGCCCTGGTGCGTAAGTTGTTTAAACGTACGGAGATGGCGCCTGCCATCCGCAGGGCATTGGTCGAGCGCTTTAGCGATGATGTGGAAAAACTGGAATCGCTGATTGATCGAGATCTAAGTCATTGGAGACAGGTGTGATCAGGGTCCTGCACCTGATCAACAATCTGGCGCGTGAAGGTGCCCAGGTTGTTGTTTATAACCTGGTTTCATATCCCGGCAGTGGTGAATTTGAACACATTGTCTTTTCACGCGAGCCCAACGGTCAGTTACAACCGGCCCTGGCGCAACGCGGAATCAAAGTGTTCGCCCCGGATTATTACTACGGTATAGTCCAAACGAGGCGTTCCGTCGCTTTTATCCAACGGGTGGTGGAAGAAGAGGGGATTGATCTAATTCATGCCCACATGGGAGATGCCGCCTTTCTTGGTTGGCTGGTGGCACGGAAAAAAGGCCAGCCTTTGTTGATTTCCCATCATGGCCATGATGTGTTGCCGGTCTGCGGCAGTTTGTGTCGCGCTATTTATTCGTTGTTAATTAAATGGGCAGCGCACTACGCCAGATGGAACATCGCTGTCTCTGAATCTGTTGCTGGACAGGTGCGAGAAAAACTCAAGGTTGCGGAGGATAAGGTCTGTTTTATTGGTAATGGTGTACCTGTGCCGAGCGAGCAGATGTTGGCAAAAGATGGCGATAAAAATAGCAATCCACTAAAGATTATGACGGTAGGTCGCCTGGTCGATCTCAAAGGGCAGGATCAATTCATCAACGTAGCTGCGGCGTTGGTGGAACACTATCCTGACGCCAGATTTTATCTCATTGGCGATGGCCCTTTGCGTTCATCGCTTGAACAACAAGCAGTAGAACTTGGGGTGGCAGATAAGGTGGTGTTTGCCGGCGTGGTTGAGGATGTAGCTTCCTGTTTGCGTAAGGCGGATGTTTATATCTCCACCTCTCATTCCGAAGGGCTGTCCATGGCGATCCTGGAGGCGATGGCCTGGGATGTGCCGGTGATCACTTCGGATATTCCAGGCAATCGCAGTGTGGTGACCCATGAGGAGACGGGGTTGCTCTATCCCCTGGGGGATATTGATGCCCTGAAGGCGGCGATCCTTAATGTAGTTAACCAGCCCGAGGCGGCTGCAACACGTTGTCAGAAGGCGCGGCAGATGGTCATAGATTTCTATAGCGTTGATGCAACTATCCAGGCGCATGAACGCCTGTATGCTTCAGTGCTGTAGCTGTTATGGGGGAGATATATAGATTCATGGATGCGGGGCGTGACTACAGGCACCTGATTATTGGGGGCACGATCAAAGGGGCGACCTCTTCAGTCTTTGCTTATCTCAGTGCTCATCCCGAAATCTGTGGCTCAAGCGTGAAGGAGACCTTCTTTTTTACCCACGAGTACAGCGGCAATATTGAGCAAGACCGACAGTGTTACCAGCGTTATTTTAAGGATACGCAAGGGTGTAAGGCCGTGTGTGAGGCTTCGCCAAATTATTTGGGATATACCGAAAGTGTCGCGCCTCGCATTAAAGCCCTGCTGCCTGATGCCAGGCTGCTTTTTATCCTGAGAAATCCGGCAGACCGCCTTTTTTCCTATTTTAATTTCGCCAGGGGTAAGTTAGAACTGCCCAGGGAAATGACATTCGACAGCTTTGTGGGTCTATGTGAAAAATATACCGTGGAGCATGAAACTACTGAAGAGTTGGGGCTGGCGGTGAAGCATCTGCGGGCATTGGAACTGGGGAATTATAGCCACTTTCTTAAGAACTACTATAATGAATTCGATGATGAAAACATCAAGATCATGTTGTTTGATAGTATGAGAAAAGATCCCATCGCATTTATGGCCGATATCTGTGAGTTTATTAGTGTGGATCCCGAGTTTTACCAGAGTTATACCTTTGGCAAAAGCAATGTTACCTTTGCCGGCAAACTTAAGAGTTTGCACTTCATCGCTATGTTGTTGAACAAGGTGTTGGAATCGTTTTTACGTCAACGGCCTGAGTTAAAGGCGCGACTTGTCAGTCTGTATAAAAAGATCAATCAATCCCGTGGTAGGGTCGAACCGATGAGTGCATCAATACGCGCACGGTTAAACGAATATTATGCGCCGGCCAATCGCGAATTGGCGGTGATGTTCTCTGGTCAGCCGTTACCACCATGGCTGCGCCAGGATTGACATTCGTTGTGAGCAGAGTGCTTGTCATAGCTTGCCGCATTAATATCCTCTCAATATGAAAGATAACAAAGATAACGCCTCTGTCTCGGAACGTGTTGTGTCCGGATCCCTGTGTATGGGCAGCCTGCGTTGGTTTGCACGGCTGCTTGGGATGGCGACCACCATCGTCCTGGCACGTTTTCTGTTGCCGGAAGATTTCGGCGTTGTAGCTGCAGCCATGTTGGTAGTGGTCTTTTTCGATATTCTCATTGACCTGGGAACGGACAATTACCTCATTCGCATGTCCAGCCCGGAGCGCGCCGACTACGACACAGCGTGGACTTTACGACTGATTGTGATCAGCGTGGCGGCTTTACTCATTGTTCTGCTGGCCGGGCCGATTGCAGCCTTCTTCGAGGAAGAACGCCTGGTCGATGTGCTTCTGATATTGGCCGTGGCCAGCTTTCTGCGCGGCTTTAGCAACATCGGCCTTACCATGTACCGGCGTGAGCTGCAGTTTGGCAAGATTGCCATGATCGGCCTGGGGCAACGTTTAGCCGGCTCGTCGGTGACGGTAGTTCTCGCCATTGTTTTACAAAGTTACTGGGCCATGGTGTTTGGTGAGCTTGCCTTTCGTCTGACCGAATTGCTCCTTAGTTATCTGGCTCATCCCTATCGGCCAAAGTTTACAATCTCCCGCTTTGCCAGTCAGTGGGCGTTTTGCAAATGGATTGTTGCCCGTAACATCGCCAAGTTTTTGCAAGGACAGGGCGATCAATTGGTAGTGGCGAAGTTTTACGGCATCGAGCAGATTGGTTTCTATGCCATGGCTCTACGTTTTGCCAATATCCCAACCACTCATTTAATTACCCCTATGCTGCCGCCTATCTACTCTGGTTTGGCGAAAAAAATAGAGGATCCCGCGGTCTTTTTGCGTAGCTCGCTGCAAGTCATCGGTGCTACGGCGACGGTGATGTTGCCGGCGGTGACCTTGTTTGTTGTGTTAGGGGAGCTGCTGGTGCTGAACATCCTCGGCCCGAACTGGCAGGCGGCCGTACCCCTGGTGGCGCCGTTGGTGATGATGATCGCTCTTTCTGTCCTCGCCGAACCGGCCAATACCATCCTGACTCTGATGGGGAGAGTTAAGTTGCTGGCTGTGTTGTACTGGCTGTCCGCTCTGAGTATGGTAGGGCTGCTGTTGGTGCTTTCTCAATTTTTGTCGCTGGAAGCGTTGGCACAGTCCCGTGTGCTGATCGCAGTGGCGCTGATTTACACATATTACATTTGGGTGCGTTCTGCTCTGAATACGACCTGGCGAAGTCTGTTGGGGAGTGTAATCCGGCCGGTACTGGCCTGTGTAGCGATGGCAATGGTGTTGGAGATGATACTATATACCGGACTGGCCGATTGGCTTAAACTTTGTGCCGCAATTGCCCTGGGAGGGCCTAGTTATCTGTTCGTCCTCTTTGTGATTTGGCGTCTATCGGGGGCACCCGATTCCGGTGAGGCGATCTTGATGCGTAACTTCGCGACCTTGTTTGCGCGGGTGGCGAAGAAGTTAAAAAAAGTCCCCTGATGATGGTTTGACGAGGCTGTAGAAAAACCCAAAATTCAGCGATCATTTTATCAACCCGTTTTATCGTGTTATTTACACTCAATTTACATGCATTTAAACACCTGTAGCACGCCTGGATGTCATCAGGNAGGCGATCTTGATTCGTAACTTCGCGACCTTGTTTGCGCGGGTGGCGAAGAAGTTAAAAAAAGCCCCCTGATGATGGTTTAACGAGGCTGTAGAAAAACCCAAAATTCAGCGATCATTTTTTTCAACCCGTTTTATCGTGTTATTTTCACTCAATTTACATGCATTTAAACACCTGTAGCACGCCTGGATGTCATCAGGAAAGTAATGCTAGTAGTGTTTCAATCTAATATTGCCTAATAATAAACCTATTCCTATATCAATTAACACCTGCAATAATCGGATAAAGCTGCTTTAGTTTTATCCGTGCACCTCTGTTGTAAAACGCCAGTTAATGGTTCCCCCGGAGTCAAGTGTTGCCCTTCCCAAAAGTGAAGACGATAGCCCGAAGGCCGTTGCCACTGATGTGATTGCAATTGGTTATGCTTTCTTGCGTTTGGAGAACCCGACTAGCCCTAGCAGGCCGCATCCGAAGAGCCATACGGCGGTGGGGAGGGGGACTGATTGCACCACAATGTCATCAATGCCATAGCCAGATCCGCTTACGAAATTGTTGGCTGAGAAACGAACCTCGGTAATTGCAGGTTGATCTGACGAAACAAACCAGTCAAGGTCAAACCCCGTAGATCCCTGCGAACCTGTGTGAGTCTGAGTGGCAACAATTTGTCCGTTCGAATCAAGTGCGTCAAGCGTAATGGCAAGATTACTGCTCTCTCCATCTTCCAGCAAATCAAGTGTCGTCAAACCAAACCCTAGAACGGGAGAAGAAAAACCAAAGATGATTGGTTGAGTGGTGTTAAAATTCACACCACCACCGAGTATTGCAGCGGTTGAGATAAACCGCGACCCAGACACGTTACCAGGGCTAATCGGGGCATTCGGAGCACCGTCTACACCAAAAAAGGCTGTAGGCGAGTTGTCGAAATAGGTCCTTGCAGCTATGTCGATACTTGATAGGGTGCTTATTGTCACGGTGACATTACCGATGATGCGGCTAGTTACTGAAGTCCCGTCAACACCGATATTTTCTAGAGTGTCAGTGATAACCACCGCATTCACTGAAGTTGAAAATACTGCTGCCCAGAACGCGCCGAGATATTGTTTTTTCATTTTACTCTCCTATCCTATATTGAATACCAGTCTACCACTGTACGACCAGAAACGAACTTTTCTACAGCCTCAATGTGTTACATCAAAGGCATCGATGATCAGGGCATTGCCCATGGAGGCTGGATTGCGCTGATCCGTCGCTATGATATGTAACTCATGCCAGCCCTCGGGCAGACTTGATACAGAGAACAGTGTTTGATTGCTTTGCAATGTTTCACTGTACTGGTCTACGCTGGCTACCAGCGAGTCATCTAGATAGATATCGGCCATGCCCAGGATATTGGCTTTGAAACCGATCCAGCTTACACCTGTACCCCAAAACCCGAGATGAACATCATCACCTGCCGTTGCGGTGGCAGCGATGCTACTGGCACTGGCATCGGGGGTGTTCACTTTGGCCCAGCCGCTACCTTCGTAGTGTACCGATTGCTCGCGGATGTCTTCATGGCGGGCGAAGGGAATATCAAACAGTTGAAAGCCATCACCGCGATCGCTGGAACGTAGCAGGTGGTCGTGGGAAAAACCAAAGATAACTCCGTCGGTAGCAAAAGTAGGTGAAAATTCAAAATCGTTGAGCTGATAACCCTGATCCAATAGTCCGATGCTTACTTGCGACCAGTGGGCGCCGGCGTCGGTAGTGCGGAACAGACCCTTACCTCTGACGGAGGTGAGGATGGTGTGGTCGACAGCAAAATTAGGTGAGATACCCACATGTTCGATCACACCTGTGGCAATGGCGTTGGCTGAAGCGGGCATTTGGAACCACTGGTTACCACGAGTGACCGACCCATAAAGGCCTTTTGCCGTGCCAATCAGGATCGCATGATCGTTGGCAAAGTTTGGCGAGATAGCAAAGGAAGTGCTGCCATACCAGTAACCTGGCGCTGGTAATCCGACAATGATCGATTCCCAGCTGGTGCCGCCGTCATGAGTGCGAAGAACATGGCCTTTATCAGTGGCGACAAACGCGGTTTGATCAGTGGAAAAATTCGGTGATAGTTTAACGGCTGTCAAGGATGTGCCTTGTAACATTTCGCGTGACAGGATGTTCCGCCATGTGTCGCCACCATCACGGGTAATGACAACGCCGTCTTTACGGCAGCCAATGAGTACCGTGGGGTCAACGGCGTATTCCGCCGAAATATCAATGGACGATTCCACGCAGGAGGGTATGGCAGCGCTAACAATACTTTTTAGCGTCCAACGCTCACCGAGGTTGCCTGATGTCAGTAAGTTGTCCGTGAAACTGGAAAAGAGTAACGGATTCGCAGTGGCATCAAAAGCAATTTTGGCATCGTAAACGTAGATGCCTTGCAGGCCGTTGTTGGAAGGCGCCCAGGTTGTGCCATGGTCGCTGGAGATCACGAGACCGCCACCGTAGTTGGCAACTGTGATCAAGCCGTCATTTGCAAAGTTTGGTGACATGCCGATGCCGGTAATCAATGAAGGGGGGCGGGTCTCCAGTTCTTCCCATGTCAGGCCGCCATCGGTAGAGCGATACAGGCCTTCAAACGCACCAAGGAAAATCGTGTTATCCGTAGCAAAGTTGTCAGATATCTTCAGATCGAAGAAGTGCGCGGCTGACTGGTTTGAGAATGGATGGCCGGTGCCGTATGTTTCCCATGTGGCTCCGCCGTCTATGGATTTGAAAATGCCATCGGTGGGTGTGGTGGCGAACAGGGTGGAGTCTGTAGCGAAGGATGGAGAGATGGCCAGGGCCGAGACGCGGTCTGAGACAAAGCTGTCGAGTTTTTGCAACGCAGGGTTGGTGTTGTTGCGGAAATGCAGGCCGATTTCAGTACCGATATAGAGTCCGCCACTGGCAGCAAAATCAGGGGCAAAGGCGATTTGAGTAATCTCCCCGGCCGTGGGCATGGTGCCGACGGAAAACCAGTTGGTGCCGCCGTTTGCTGATAACATCAGTTCGCCGGAGGGTGTGCCGGCGATGACCAGGCCGTCGTTTGCGTAGTTGGGGGAGATGGCAAGGGCGCTGATATGTGTATTGGTCTGAATGACTGTCTCCCAGCTTGTACCCATATTGATGCTGCGGAAGAGTCCCCCTCGTACGCCGGAAACAAAGGTGACGACAGAGCCGTTGTTGGCGACTGTCGCATTCGAGAGAAATAGCTCCTGAGTGGGCAGGTTCTGGTTTGTACTTTGCCAGGTGGTGCCGCCATCGCTGGAACGAAAGACCCCGCTACCGCGGCTGATAAGAAATACTGTGTTGTCGGCTTCGAAGCGCGGGGAAACCACGCCGGATACGAAGATGGAGGTATTATCCAGACCTTTTGGTGTGGGGTTCCATGACAAACCGCTGTTTTGAGACCTCAGGATAACTTCGCTGCGGGTACTCCAGCCCTGGCGTGATGAAATGAACACGGTGCCATCGTTGCTGTAATTTGGTGAGAGTGTGACGAAGTTTTGGTTGTCGTGAGGGTAATGAGCAAGAG
>NKAJ01000443.1_pt1 | contig 13922 bp, 16 predicted proteins | sample 1556001 | NCBI WGS metagenome assembly NKAJ01 (sample SAMN06204642, study PRJNA360343) | marine sediment metagenome | isolation source: Jiulong cold seep at northern South China Sea | place: China: South China Sea, Jiulong cold seep | collected 2013-06 | reverse complement strand
CGGCAATGCCCACAACAGCAGCAGCTCTTGACCCGGTGGTAAACACTACTCCGTCTTTTTCATAGACACTCGAATAGAACAACAATGCATCCCCGGTATCGCCCGCTTGTATGGGTGCATCCTTTGTGGGATTCTCAGGATAACCCGCGGGTACCGCATACTTGCATACACTGGCCTTAGCGGCAAAGCGCACATCAATTGTGTCAAGGGTACCAGTAGTCACGGCCTGTACAATANGTCCTTTTCATAGACACTCGAATAGAACAACAATGCATCCCCGGTATCGCCCACCTGTATAGGTGCATCTTTTGTGGGATTCTCAGGATAACCCGCAGGTACCGCATACTTGCATACACTGGCCTTAGCGGCAAAGCGCACATCAATTGTGTCAAGGGTACCAGTAGTCACGGCCTGTACAATATCAATAAAATCAGTCTCCAGCAGCGGAAGCACATTCATAGCTTCAGGGTCTCCGAAACGGGCATTGAACTCGATCACCCTGATGCCATTGGCGGTCAGTATAAACTGGCCATACAGGATACCCCGATACTCCACCCCGGTCTCCTCCCTGACCCTGGCCACAACATCTTTCATTATCTGCTTTGCCTCTTCGTAATCTCCCTCGTTCATAAAAGGCAGCAGATGCCCCGCATCATTATATGACCCCATACCTCCGGTATTGGGCCCCAGGTCGCCTTCATACGCCCGCTTGTGGTCTTGCACAGATGGCGTAAATGCCAGGTGGCTGCCGTCCACAAATGCATGGACCGTTACTTCTTCTCCCTTAAGGTTCTCCTCAATGACCACAACGTCCCCGGCCAGCAGTTCATTTACGTAAGCTTTGGCAGCATCCCTGTCCGGCAGCTGGTCTCCCATGACCTTTACGCCCTTACCACCAGTCAAACCTGCAGGTTTCACAGCCACATCACCCAGTTCATCCACGTACCTGAGCGCAGCCTCCTCCTGGGTCTTGTCGAATATCCTGAACTCAGGAAGCCCGGCAATACCGTATTTCGCCATAAAACTACGCGTCCATGCCTTATCGAATTCCAGTTTGGCAGCCGCACGTTTTGGTCCCACTGAAGGGATACCTGCAACATCCAGGGCATCTGCCAGTCCCGCCGCCAGCGGGCTCTCAGGCCCGATAACAGCAATATCAATGCCGGCCTTAACTGCATATTCGGTGACTTTATCCACATCAGTTTCCGCATTTATGAGAAAATCCTCACAAAGCCCTGCAATTCCAGGATTCTTTTTTGACATCACTGCAAAGAGCTGATAAGTGCGCTTACTTCTGGAGATGGCATGTGCAATAGCATGTTCACGCCCTCCTCCGCCTACTAATAGTATTTTGATCATTACAAGTCCTCAATATGAATCTGTCAGTATAGTCCAAACATTCTATAGACACTGATTCAATAATATCCATTAATAAGGTTGTGGTTTTTTTGTTCACACCACAACACCGAATGTCATTACCAGAACTACATTAACAATCAGGAACAACGAGTAGTTCTTAATAGTTCTATTAACTCATTTATCGTATATTTTGTAAAGGTTTATTACCTGTTACGTAACATAAGCGTATAATGCTTAGCGGAGGTGATGGTTGATGGAATCAAGAGATATTATTTTTTCAGTAGTTATGATCGTGTCATCCTTTGTATTGACCACTAAATGGATGAGCAGGTTTTCTTCATCCAATTATGCGGCAGATGCGATTGTGGTGCTTGCAGCAATGGTCTTAATCGGTTCTCTGGCAGCCATGATTCTTTCTGTAGACATGAGGATGAGACGGATTGAATCTATGTTGGAGGCAAAAGAGCGCTCATTAAGGATCAATATCCAGAGTGTTGAAGAAAATCTTGACAGAAAACTGAACTCAGTGCTCAATAAAACCAACAGTTCAATGGAAGAAATGTCACGACGGATGTACAGATAGGACAATTAGCTTTACCTAATCCTGGAAAGCTAAACTAACTATCGACTCGACACGGCTCATGGCATCGGCAGCATTATCCACATCAGTAACCCTCCTTACGTCTATTCGCCCTTTACGATATACCATGACCTGCCAGTCGTCAAGCCTGAATCTGGCAACACCCAAACGAATAGAACAGCGTCTCTCAGGTACATCCAGCTCATCCAGTATCCTGCATACTATTTCCATATCAAGGCAACGGCCAAAATTTGATTCAGCTATGAAAAGGCTGGGGTCTTCCACACAAGGCCTGGCAAGTACTATCTCTCTTGTTGTACGCATACCTGACTACTATATCTCAAAGCGGGTATATTATAATAGGGATAAGAACTAAATAACATTATTTTGATAAACTAAAAAAGTGTAAGGAGGAAAAAAATGCCTTTGGATTTTATAACAATTAACGGATTGGCAATCCTTGTGGTCGCCATTGGAGCATTTGTAGCAGTGTACTATGTGCTTAAAGTAATAAAATACCTTATTGTAAATTCCATCATAGGGCTGATATTGCTATTTATCTCGAACTTTGTCATTGGAATGCTGGAAATGGGTTTTTCAGTTGACATCAACTGGGTATCAATATTGATCTGTGCCCTGGGCGGAATACCAGGGGTTATAATCGTCATATTACTTGGATTTTTGAATGTACCACTCGTACCGGCATAAATTCCTATCTCAAAAAAATAACTGGCAGGGGACGAAGGCCCCTGCATAATTTATACAAGTTTTGGCGAGTAATATTTCTTTATCACCGTACCGCACTGGTCACATGAAATCATGAGCCAGTCGCCCACACTCTCTGTCTGGAAATGATAGAAAATTGATGAATCGCAGTTTGGACATACATAGAATTCCTTGAAATAGTAGTTGTAGAACTCAGGAGTATTCTTCAACCATTCCAGCGTCTGCAGCATCAGTTCAAGATATCGCTGTTTAGGTCCTCCAGATTCCAGTTCACTACGCAGCCGGTCACCAACCTCTTTTATCTGGTGTTTTGAATCGCGCTGAATTTTCTTGTAGTCTGATACAAACTTACTGCTGTTTTCAAGATATCTCTTATATCCCTTATGCACGTCAGTTCCCTTTTGCTGGATGGTCCTGAGGAAATATTCACTCATCAGGTCTTCAAGCAGGTCGTGGCAGGTTGTACAGATATTATATTTTGGAAAATATTTTGTATCCTGCAACTCACCGCATATCTCACACGTTTCCATGTGTTTCATCCCCTACTCGACTTTCACAGGAACTGATGCATCCCGGGTAAACATTATCGGGAATACGTTGATGACCGCCAGCAGGTCGCCTTTCCTGACCTCCCCTGAATCGATGCCCAGGACAAAGGCCAAATCTACCATCCGGTCGTATTCCACAGGCGTAGAACAGCCCCCCTTACCCCCTAGTTTCACCACCGACACCAGTGCGTGATGATTAAATGCACAGGGCAGACCAAGGGTGTCCTTCTGGAGATGGATTTCCTTGATTTTGATTTTTTCAAATTTTCCCGTTCCAATTGTTATGTCCTCATCGGCGACCACCATCTCCCATTTAGCCCGTGTGGCCATGGTAAATTCGTATGGCGATGCTTGAATCTTACTTGACAGGATTTCACTGTCTTTTTTTGATACTATGTTTATGATTTCTGCCATCTTTCTCACCTCTAATGCAGTATGATTTTCATATATATAAATATTATCATGTTTAATCGTTATAATCTCGTGTTATTCACTTATATCTTCAAGTATTATTAAACTGGTCGAATATTTAGCGCTAAAATGATGACCATTGGATTCCATTAGATACATATAGATTTAACCATTTAATGGTGTCTTCATCCTTATAATCATGGTATATTTTTATGTTATCCAGATCAGAATATTCAATTTTTTCTATGGTATATCCCAGTCCATCAAAACTGTTAAACCCACGACAATCTTAAATACCGACATAACTGTTTTTGTTTCATGTTCCTCACCTATGAACTTCTTGGCAAATTGTTCGTATTCCTTGTAGTCGCAGTTGTAGTTGTGACTGGAATCGCGTTACTTCTTGGTGCCATTAGTATCAGGAGACACAAGATAATATTCCCCAATTTTATCTTATTTATGCTCTATCTCTTCTATTCGCCTGCAAAATGGATATGCAGGGTTTTTTCCATTAAAGAGGAAATTGTTGATGAGATATTAATTGAGGTCAAGAACGCGGTGATGCTTGATATGTTCAAAAAGAAAACTGACAGACGCGCTGTTATCCTGCCCCAGTGTATGAGACATCCTGAATGCAAGGCACGGTGTGACCCTATAGTGGGCTACGAGTGCACTAAATGCGGTAAGTGTGACATTAAAGACATAATCGAGGCGGCAGAGAAGCATAATTTTAAAGTATTTACTGTGCCTGGCGATAGCTTTGTCAGGAAGATAATAAAGTCCTATAACCCGGACGCATGTCTTGGAGTGGCATGTTATGTGGAGTTGACCGAGTCAATGCAATCAGTCTCAAAGTTCATGCCGGTTCAAGGAGTTTGCCTGATAAGGGATGGGTGTTATGATACAAAAGTAGATGTGGCTGAAGTAATTCACAAGATGGAGATATGCGATGTATAGATTAATCGGGATTGCACTGCTAGCCATTGTGGTTGTGTCCTTCTTCCTGGCCATTTTTGCTTTGTGGATGAGCAGGGCCAGCCTTAGCAGGAATATCTTGCTTGCCGGTTTTTTTGCAAATATCCTTGATTTTTTCTATCTGCCGATAAAAGCTTTATTCCACAAGTATTCTGATACCCAAAAACTGGAAAAATGGATGGTTTCTCTCAAGAACATGGCGCACAAATCTGCTTTTAAAAAGACGAAACATCGTTTGCTACTTGCCCCTCATTGCATGCGGGCACTTGATTGTCCGGCAGCATCAACAATGTTCGGTATCGAGTGTACATCATGTGGGAAATGCATCTTTTCAAAGATAAAAACAGACGCAGAACGGTTTAACTACACATTACATATCGTTGCAGGTTCCTCGTATGTAAGGCACATCATCAAAAAAGAATCAGCTGATGGCGCCCTTTTGTTAGCATGCAATTACGAACTAAACAAGGTCATGCGCTCTTTAAAGAATAAGAACATTGTTACGTATGGTATTCCACTTTTAAATGACGGTTGTTACGCTACCGAGTTAGATTACAATAAACTGATAGAAAATATGGAATATTTTAGTACGTAAGGGCATACCCTTTTGACCATTTTTATTAAGGTTATTTAACTAACATAAATTAAGTTTCATCTATGCCTGACAGAAACTTTAATATCCACTCATAAGTATTGTAACCCCAAACCTGAGGAATTGTTATGATCGATATAGTTATACCTAAAGGTAGTCTGGAAGAGCAGACATTGATGCTGTTTAAACAGGCAGACCTTCCTATAAAGAAAACAGATCGGGAATACAACCCGAAGATAAACGACCCCCGGATAAGCAGGGTGAAGATTCTGCGCCCCCAGGAGATAGCCAAGTATGTGGAACAGGGATATTTTGACCTTGGTATCACCGGCAGGGACTGGATAAAGGAATCTGATAGTGATGTAGTTGAGGTTGCGGACCTGCCTTACAGTAAACAGGGTGCAGGTAATGTTAAGATAGTTATTGCAGTTCCCCAGCAAGATGATTCCATTAAAAGTGCTTTAGATATCAAACCCAACAGCCGGGTATCCACTGAATATCCAAACATGACACGGGCATTTTTCGATAAACTGGGCATACCTGTGGAGATTTTCTTTTCCTATGGTGCAACTGAAGCAAAGGTACCTGAACTGGTGGATGTAGTGGTTGACCTGACTGAAACCGGTTCCACGCTCAGGAAGAACGGCCTTAAGATAGTGGATGTGATTGCCGAATCATCTACCAAGCTCATTGCCAACAAAAAAGCATGGGAAAAACCCGAAAAGCGCAAAGCTATTGATGAAATAAAGACACTGCTCCTTGCCGTAATTGAGGCCAGAGGTAAAGTACTCATCGACCTTAATGTACATGAAGATAACCTGGATGCTGTGGTTGATGCTCTCCCTTCCATGAAGAACCCAACAGTGAGCAAACTTTATAAGTCAGATTTCTATGCAGTTGAAACTGTGATCGATAAAAATGAGATTAATATCCTGATACCGAAACTGAAAAGTCTGGGTGCAGAGGATATTCTTGAAATGAACATCTCAAAGATAGTACACTAAATCTTGATACAGGTTTCCTGCATCAGGTTCAAATCTATCTATCTATCTGTCTGTCTGTCAATACATCTATCTAGCGATATATCGGTTTACGCATCTATCTATTCGACTTATGGGTAGGCTGAACCGGGCATTTAGATGCCGCTTACCAGATCATATAGAGCAGCTTTTGGGTCTTTTGCCTTGACAACACCCGAGGCCAGGAGTACACCCACACTGCCCAACTCCAGGGCAGATATCAGGTCCTCTCCTTTGCTAATTCCTGCACCGCATAATACTTTTACGTCAGGGTTCACCTGCCGGACCGCTTCCACAGAGCCTGAAACCACTTCCGGGTCTGCCTTGGATACCGGTATTCCCGAACCGATGAGTTCAGGTGGTTCCACGGCCACGTAATCAGGTCCTAATGCTGATGCTGCTTTGGTTGTGGTGATATTGTTGGTACATACGATGGTGGTCAGTCCCACACGGCGTGCCGCAGACAGGGATGCATCAATGTCTGCCAATCCCAANGTTGTGGTGATATTGTTGGTACATACGATGGTGGTCAGTCCCACACGGCGTGCCGCCGACAGGGATGCATCAATGTCTGCCAGTCCCAGCCTTCTTTCTGAATGATTGATAAGCGTGNCCACGTAATCAGGTCCTAATGCTGATGCTGCTTTGGTTGTGGTGATATTGTTGGTACATACGATGGTGGTCAGTCCCACACGGCGTGCCGCAGACAGGGATGCATCAATGTCTGCCAATCCCAACCTTCTTTCTGAATGATTGATGAGCGTACCAGTGGCGCCGGCTTCTTTTATGGTTTCTGCCATGATATGACCGGTGAAACTGCCCGCTCCCACGCCGTCCATGTGCTGCGAGAACACGGGAATCTCAACACTGGATGCTACCCGGTGTATATCGGGTAATTGGGGTGAAGCTACGATATTTGCTCCTGTATCTTCAGCCACGTCCCTGCATGCCTGTGCAATGACAACCGCATTGCTGCCAGTGCCTTCGGTGTATGTCTTAAAATTAAGTACTATTAAAGGTCTATCCATTGTATTTTCTCCATGAATGGTTGATAACATTAATCACCTCATAAGGTTCTTATCATTTTTGGTTGTATTGTGGAAAAAATCAAATTTGTGATATAAATAATGATAAATATATATTTTAACGGATGGCCAATGGACTGCAAAATATAAACGTTATTAAGATTATAATTATTAATCATCGAGGTTATGTTGCTTTGATATGTTTTGCAATCAGTAACTAAAGTGGGGCAAAAGGGGGATAAAATATCCCCCATTCACCTAATCAATTAGTTCATTTTGACTATCCTTAAGTATTACAAGTAATAAATAAACACAAGATGTCAAACTCATGTACTGGGGCCGATGCGCTTGTATTCGGTGCCCTTGACTCGGGGGTAAGCCTTGTCACCGGTGTCCCCGGATTCCCCATTTCAGGGATAATGGAACTTTTGATGGATTCCAGTCTGGAAGCGCGCTGGTCAATAAATGAAAAGGTTGCACTGGAGGCGGCCCTTGGTGCGTCAGCAGTAGGGCGCAGGGCAGTGGTTATTGTAAAACATGTGGGTATGAACGTACTGGCTGACCCGCTAATCACTTCAGTCAACCACACCATTGGAGCAGGGCTGGTGATAATTGCTGGTGATGACCCCGGAACCAAGCAGAGCCAGAACGAGCAGGATTCACGGTACTACGGCCTAATAGCTGAAGTTCCGGTCTTTGACCCATCCGACCCGGCAGATGCTTATAACAGTATGTGCCAGGCTTTCAGATTATCAGAAGAAGTACGTGTCCCGGTAATAATCCGTATCACTGACAGATTGAACATTGAGACGGGAGTGGTAGAAAGGAAACCGCTGATACAGGTGGAATTCCCGAAATTTGACAGGGATATCTGGTCATATACTATGAAAGGAAAACACCAGCGTTTTCATGCTTCATCCTATCCCAGGATGCAGCTTCTATCTGAAGAGTCAGGGTTGAATGTCCGTCATGAACGTGGCAGGGAAATTGGTATTATCTCTTCGNTATCCCAGGATGCAGCTTCTATCTGAAGAGTCAGGGTTGAATGTCCGTCATGAACGCGGCAGGGAAATTGGTATTATCTCTTCGGGTTATCTTTCCACAATGGTGGAACAGGTGCTGTCTGATGGGTATGAAGATGTCTCGCATCTGGCACTTACTAGTGTCAACCCACTACCGGTAAAGGTTATCAACTGTTTTATAAAACGGCACGAAAGGACATTGGTGGTCGAAGAGACCGAAAGTTTCATCGAACATCAATTATCCTGCATGGGTGTGCTGGGGAAAGCTACAGGACACATTGGACATGGAAAGGTGGAAGCAGCAGACATTATCCAGGCACTGGAGCATATTGACTGGGATATTATCACTCCATCGATTACTCCTGAGACTATCGCAGGACGCGGTTTTTCCAGGAGGATATGTGATGACTGCCCGTATCAAACGTTATACAAAGTGCTGGGGACAATGGAAGTGCCAGTGGCCGGGGATTTGGGCTGCTCGGTCAGGACCGCTTCGCCGCCCATGCGGGTAGTGGACATTGCATATTCACTGGGGTCATCCATTGCCACTGCTACAGGGTTTGATAATAAAGGTATAGCCCTCATAGGGGATTACGGGCTGGTACACACCGGATTGCAGGGACTTATCGAAGCCGTTCACCATCACAAAGACGTACTGGTGGTGGTGCTCCAGAATAATATTGCTGCCCTCACTGGGGGGCAGGACGTACCTGACATGACAGACGTGGTGCGGACACTGGTACCCGATACCATACTGCTGGATGTTGAAAATGTTACTGAAACTGAACTGGCGGCACTACTTAATACTGAACTTGAAAAGAGCGGGGTATCAGTGCTCCTGGTACGCGGCAAGTGTACAATGCATTGATAAGGTATGACTCTGGTGCCACAGAACTAATCAGGCATTATGATTTCCTGAATAAACTCATCCAGGCGTTTGCAGGGTATACCTCTCTTGGCCTGGGTGCAATCTTTCACCTTTGCAAGCAGGTCGCATAACTGGTCATGATTCAAGTTGTATCCCAGGCTATGTACGATACCTTTCAGTGCCTTGGTACCAGTATGCTTGCCAATTATCAGGCTGCGTTTACCGCCTACAATATCAGGTGAGAATAGTTCATAGGTACTGGGTTCTTCCATAATGGCAGCCACATGGATGCCGCTTTCATGTGCGAAGGCAAAATCGCCGACAACCGGTTTGTTCTTTGCCAATTTCACTCCTGAGTATTCCACGACCATCTTTGAAAGTTTGGTCAGGTTTTGGGTATCATACCTGTCGATGCCGTACTGTACCATCAGTGATATCAGTACCTCTTCCAGCGCGGCATTACCCGCCCTCTCTCCGATACCGTTGACAGTAGTGTGGAGTTGTTTGGCACCGGCTTCTGCTGCGGCCAGGGTATTTGCGGTCGCCATGCCCAGGTCGTTATGGCAGTGGATACATAGATCGGTTTTTATATCTTTTTTTATCTCGCTGACAAGATAATATGCAGTGGCAGGGTTGAGTATTCCAACTGTGTCTGCAATGCTCACATAGTCGGCCCCGCGCTCTTCTGCCATCCTGAATACGCCTTTCAAGACGTTGATATCTGTGCGGGTGGCATCCTCGGCAGCGAACCGCACTGTAAGTCCGTGGTCCTTGGCATATTCCAGGGCATCCATAGCACAAAGTGTGGCTTCGGCACATGTTTTATGATATTTATATTTTAGGTGCAATTCAGATGTGGCTATGAATATGCTGACGATGTCCACTTCACAGCCGATTGCAATATCAATGTCAGGTATCACAGAGCGGGACAGGCAGCATATCTTTGCATCAAGGCCCATGTTCGCAATCTCCCTAACCGTGTCCCGTTCGGTCTGGGATACTACCGGGAAGCCGGCCTCTATCACTTCAATGCCTATGCTGTCAAGTTCCTGAGCCATACGCTTTTTCTCGTCTTTTGTGAAGGCTGTTCCCGGAGTTTGTTCACCGTCCCGTAGAGTGACATCACATATCTCAATGTCGCCGGGTTTTTTTCCTAAAAGTTCGACCAGTTTATTTCTGGAATATTGCATGTTATCACCTATGTGCTGAGGGTCATTAGTTATCTACATTATTAGTAAGGGTTTCGACCAAACCGTTAACAATTATTATAGATATTTCTATGTCCTTAGAATAAACAATTGGTAAAAAGGAGAATCGGTTTTGTCTACTATCAGTGAGAAGATTTTCAGCAGAACATCGAAATCAGAGGCTTGTGCAGGCGATTTTGTGATTGCCAATGTGGACTGTGCCATGGCTCATGATGGCACGAGTGTACTGGCAGTGAAGGCATTTCGGGAGATGGAGGTACTANGCCAATGTGGACTGTGCCATGGCTCATGATGGCACGAGTGTACTGGCAGTGAAAGCGTTTCGGGAGATGGAGGTACAAAAAGTCTGGGACCCGGCACGGATAGTGATTTCCTTTGACCATATTGTGCCTGCAAGCACTGAAGTGGCTGCCAATCTGCAATACGACATCCGGCAGTGGGTGCGGCAGCAAGACATCTCGAACATGTATGATGTGGGTGAGGGCATATGCCACCAGGTACTGCCAGAGCAGGGCTTCGCCCTTCCTGGCAGGTTGATAGTAGGTGCTGATTCTCATTCTTGTACTTATGGTGCTTTTGGTGCCTTCGGGACCGGTGTGGGTGCCACTGATATGGCCGAGATATTTGCATCAGGCAAACTTTGGTTCCGGGTGCCTCAGACCATGCGGGTCACGGTTGAGGGAAAACTTGGAGACCGGGTGTCTGCAAAGGACCTGACGCTTAATGTGATAAAGCATATCGGTGCGGACGGTGCGACCTATAAGGCTATGGAATATTACGGTTCAGCCATTGAGGAGCTGAGCATTGCGGGCAGGATGACACTGTGCAACATGGCCATTGAGATGGGTGGAAAGGCAGGGATTGTGCCGCCTGATAAAAAGACCGATGAGTTCCTGAGGGGGCGGGCTGTGGATGCTTATACTCCTGTTTATGCTGATGAAGATGCCCAATATTGCGAGGATATACACATTGATGTGGATGACCTGCCCCCACAGGTGGCCAGACCCCACAGCGTGGATAATGTATGTGATGTGGATGAGGTGGCAGGGACAGCTATTGACCAGGTATTCATTGGTTCCTGTACCAATGGTCGGCTGGAAGACCTGGAGGCTGCAGCCCGTATCTTGAAGGGGCGCAGTGTGGCGGTACGCACCATTGTGATACCGGCTTCACGAACTGTCCTGCTTGAGGCTATAGAAAAGGGATATATTTCTACTCTCATCGAAGCGGGGGCAACCCTGGGGCCGCNCCCGTATCTTGAAGGGGCGCAGTGTGGCGGTACGCACCATTGTGATACCGGCTTCACGAACTGTCCTGCTTGAAGCTATAGAAAAGGGATATATTTCTACTCTTATCGAAGCGGGGGCAACCCTGGGGCCGCCGGGCTGTGGGCCGTGTCTGGGTGCCCACCTGGGTGTGCTGGCCGAGGGTGAGGTGTGTGTATCCACGTCCAACCGCAACTTTAAGGGCAGGATGGGCAGGGGTGGACTTTTGTACCTGGCGTCTCCTGAAACTGCGGCTGCATCGGCTTTGAAGGGCGAGATTGCTGACCCCAGGCTGGTATGATAGAATCAGTTCTGCCTTTTTGGTGTAAAAACGTTCATGTTCTATGAATGATATAACTGGAGTTATGCTCCGCGACAAGGATAAGTATGTGATATGGCCTGCCTATATCGATAAAGGGAACAGCAGAAGTGGGGGGCGTATTATTTCAAGGAAGCGCTCTGTGACATCACCCGAGTTGAAGGAGATTGACAGGGCCGCAAAGGAACTGGGTCTTAATCCGGTGGTGGAGAAGGATAAGGCATATCCAAAATCCTGGTGGGAGGTCAGCGGGCGGGTGCTGGTGGATAAGAAGGGTGTGAAGTCGGGGATTGCGAGGGATATTGCGCGGAAGATTTCGGCGATTCGTGAGTAGTGATTGCCGAATGGATTGAGCTTAATCCATTGTCTGATTTTTATACCGCAAGCCGCAGGGTTAATATAATTGTAGATTAATTTTTAAAATTATATTTAAATAGTTGAATGTTATAAATTGTGGGTTAATTATTAATACTGAATTCTCATATATTATTGTAAATATTCACTCTTTAGACATAGGTTGTCTAAGTGAAAAACAGATTCGTATGGATGTGGTTTTCCTGGATAGGTGGAATCGGGCTGGCAGAAATGCTGCCAATAATATATTCATGAGCATTATACTCATATTAAGAGCCCCACACAATTACCTTCAGTTTTTTTAAAAAAAAGTGGAGTGAGCACATGGAACCAATTGAAATAAAAGTAAAAAGAATCGGCTTGGAAAAAGAGCATGGCAGCGCTTCTAATAGATTGCCGGGCCCTGCAATAATTATGGTGCTCACCATCATCGTTTTCGGGAACTGGATAGCGATAGCTATGGCACCAGTGGGAGGAGGCGGTGGTGGCGGTTCTGGATTCGGCGGCATACTTTTAAACCAGGGATTCGAAGAACTGACCCTTGGCCAGCCCGATAACTGGACTCTGGGTGGAACAGCATTTGTAACCAACTCATCAAGTTCTGAGGGCAATAATTCGCTCTTTATAAATGCCAGTGAGAACGGTGAAATAATATTTGCCAACCAGACCCTAGACGTTTATGATGTATCAGGAATGAACTTCACATTCATTGTCAACATGACCCGCAGTGGAGGAACTGCCGGGGATGCGATAAGTTTCTATCTCAATTACGTGGATATTAATGCCACTCCACAAAGCCAATGGTTAATGACTACTTCACTTTCAGATACCAGCGGTTCAATATGGAACAAATATATAGTCAACCTCACAGTACCGGATGATACGTTCAATATTTCAGGTTTTGAAATTCGCACCAATGGTACTGGCGAATACTGGATAGATGACCTGAAATTAATAATGGATTATAAATACCAATACTGGGACCTATACCAGAACTATTCCATGGTAATCAAAGAGATTGACGTTGATGGAGAGCTGTTATGGTTAGCCACCGAAAAAGACCATTTTGAAGTTGATGATTCCGTGGTAGCCAACCAATCAACCTATTATTACTTCAACGCTACCAGTGACCTGATACTTAACGGAACTGTCAATTACATAAAGCCATACAACAATAACAAGACATACCTGATACAGATTACTGATGTTTGGCAGTTCTCTGATACCAATGGCAGTATGTTGATAAACGGAACATATAATACATTCCTCAGGGGAGACCAGTACCATGATCCTAAGGTAATGCCTTCAGGAAGTGCCGTACTTGACATCAATGAATTCACAGGCGATGTGTTCTCATTCGATATGGGTGAGGTCGAGAATGAACTCATGATGGTCAAGGGCGATGGTGCGCTCAGGTTTGCCCAGACACCCCTGATATCCGGCAATCTTGTGGATATGGGTACGACCCCGATAGATAATATTATTGTAGCCCCTGATGGCGGATATGTGAACGGGTCAATAACTCCACTTATAGGAAATTCATACTGCGTCAATAATTCAGGGAAATATGGCAAGTTCGAAGTAGCTGATGTCACTTCAGATAATATTCTGATTCACTGGTCATACCAGCCGAATGGGTCCAGATATTTCA
>NKAJ01000966.1_pt1 | contig 14089 bp, 18 predicted proteins | sample 1556001 | NCBI WGS metagenome assembly NKAJ01 (sample SAMN06204642, study PRJNA360343) | marine sediment metagenome | isolation source: Jiulong cold seep at northern South China Sea | place: China: South China Sea, Jiulong cold seep | collected 2013-06 | reverse complement strand
AAGCCTGGGCATACGGCGTTACAACGAATGCCATCGGGACCGTTATTGACCGCAACCTGTTTGGTTAATCCAATCACACCGTGTTTAGACGCGGTATAGGCCACCCCGGCGCCGGCGAATGAGTTCACGCCGGTAACAGAGGCGTTATTGATGATCACACCCCCTCCCGTTTTTGCCATGGCGCGTACTTCCTCTCTGATGCAATAAAATACGCTGCTGAGATTGATGGAGATAACCCTAGTCCAGTCTTCGTCGGGAACTTCGGCGACAGAACCGTGTTGTCCGCCAACACCGGCATTATTGAAGGCAATATCCAGCCGGCCAAAACTATCCAGCGCCAGCGCCACCAGTTCTTTACTGGTTTCAGGTTTGGAAATGTCTGCCACCAATGACCGGGCCTGGGCCCCTGATCGGGAAAGTTCCTCGGCCACTTCGATCACACTGTCTGAAATATCGGTGAGCACGACGTTTGCACCGGCCTCGGCAAAGGCCTTGGCAGTCGTTTTTCCCATGCCCTGGCCGGCGCCGGTGATGATGGCGACTTTAGATGTAAAATCAAACCCATTCGTTGTTTTGTTCATAGTGATATTTCTCCGTCGTTACTGGGGAAGTGCAAAGACCGCACGTCCCGTGATTTCATTTTTCTGAAGTTTTTCGTAAACCTCAGATACCTCGTCAATTGATACATAATTTGCTCCGTTTCCTTGAGTGATAGTATTTGAAACTTGTCCATGCCTAGAGTGTGACCCCAGGCGTCATTCCGCGTATCCGGTTCAAGCAGACAGGAAGGGCTGTAAAGTATAGGAGATATAAGCACCCTTTCTAACCATAGTCAAACCAAAACCAAAACACCCTAAATAACGCCCCCCTTCCCCTCTGCTTCTAACCAATAAATTCCATGATTTTGCCAAATCATGACTTTAATTTCATCGCTTATGTGGAGTGGCTACACTATCTCGTACCTAGATGATTAATTAAACTATCATCAAAGCAGGAATAAAGAGATGTCCAATAGAAAATACGATCAACAACTTAAAGATACCGTTATCAATGAAGTAATAATCGGTGATCGGTCAGCGGCTCAAGTCGCTCGTGATCATGAACTACCGGAGTCAGCCGTTTATAGCTGGATACGAGCACACAAAGAAAAAATAACTTAGCGGTATTGCAGTATAAAAATGAAACGCCCGAACAAGAAATTCATCGCCTTAAAGCCGAACTTAAAAGAGCGCAAATGGAGCGTGATATATTAAAAAAAGCTACGACGTATTTCGCGAGTCTCGAGAAATGAAATACGCTTGGATTGCCAATTATCTCGATACATTTGATTTAAATATAACGCGGATTTTAATCATAAGTGCGCCAGTGAGTAGTACACTCACAGGTCGACTAAAACACAGAGCTGGCCCCCAATTTTAGGACAGGTGCCTTAGGAGTTATTTTCACTCGATCAAGCAGCCAGTTTCAGCTCGCCTGATATGATGTATGGCATATCAGGCGTCTTGATGCTTTCGTTCACGGTTGTAGAATTCAATCCACGCACCGATACCGTCTTTTGCTTCTTTCATTGATTCATATGCATTCAGATAAACCTCTTCGTATTTGACGCTGCGCCACAGTCGCTCGACAAACACATTGTCGCGCCATGCACCTTTGACATCCATGCTGATACGGATATCATTGGCCTTGAGGGCACCGGTAAACTCTTTACCGGTATATTGCGACCCCCGATCACTGTTAAAGATTTCAGGCTTGCCATAGTGATGTAAGGCCTCCTCCAGCGCATCAATGCAAAAGGAGGTATTAAATTGCGTTATCAATGGTTGGTTAGATAGGGTCCCCGATGGTCAAGTCAAGAATACGCTGGCAAGAGGTTTTAGAGCCGATGACCCATTAGCACATTTAATGCTTAATTGAGCAATCTTAGATCAACTAAAGTTGATGGGCGACATTGACATTTGTCATAACGCTATCTGGAAAAAAAATATATAATTCCTCATCGAGAAATATTAATTACTTCAGTTTTTATATAAATACCAATTAAGCAAAAATTATTATATGTATAGTTGTTTTTATGGATGATAATATTGATTTTAGTGTGAAGGATAGACCGCTCTGCTGGCAGCATTATGCATTGGTTGCCGGAACAAGCATGTTGTTGTGGACATTGCTTACCGGCACTCTCGATAGACAGGAATTGATTACAGGCGGTTTTGTTTCTTTTCTGGTAACCGCATTATTTACTTCACGCCTGGCAATATTTACCGGGTTTCGATTCAGCTGGCTAGCGCCGTTCTATATATTTTCCTATCTTGGTATTTTTCTAATTGCTCTGTTGCGTGCAAATTTTGATCTGAGCGTGCGTGTGCTGAGCCCCTCTTTGCCGATACGGCCAAAAATGGTAGAGGTTAAAACGGCCCTGAAATCTCCGCTGGCAAAGCTTATGCTGGCCAACACCATTACGTTGACCCCGGGGACACTTACGGTAGATGTTATCGATGATCGTTTGCAGGTTCATTGGGTCAATTGCCCGCCAGGATCAACATCACAGACAGCAACGCAAGAGATTGTGGCGAATTTTGAAAAACATATTGGGCGGTTTTTAATATGACTCTGACGATAATGCAATTGCTGGCAGCATTGCTGCTGTTTGTTGCAATACTCTTGAGCATGACGCGTCTGTTTATCGGGCCGACGACTGCAGACAGACTGGTTGCGGCCGATACGCTGGCAGTGGTATCAACTGTAGTAATCGCCAGTCTATCCGCTGTTTTTGATAACCCGCTTTATCTTGACGTGGCACTGGTATACGGCGCACTGGCCTTTGTCGGCACCGTTGCGCTCGCGCGCACGATAGAAGGTAAACCATGATGGCTTTAGTCGCAGATTTATTTCTTCTTCTCGGAGGTGTATCCATTGCCATCGGCAGCCTGGGTTTGTTGCGTATGCCGGATGTCTACAATCGACTACAGGCGGGCACCAAGACGACGACGCTGGGCGCACTAGCGCTATTACTGGGTTTAGCTTTGCATTACCCTGACTGGTGGTCAAAATTACTGGTGATCGCAGGGTTTATATTATTCACCAATCCGGTCGGATCATCGACTATCGCCCGGGCTGCGCGTTCTGCGGGTATTCCTTTCTGGTCTAAGGACAATAAATCGGAGGATAGCTAATGGAATGGGTTGCGTTAATCGTGGTGCTGGTAATGCTGCTGTCGGCAATGGCGGTGTTGTTAATGAAGAATTTTGTAGCAGCACTTGCAGCCATGTCGGTGATGTCACTGGCGCTGTCGGTTTTGTTTGTTTTGCTGCGTGCGCCGGATGTGGCGATGACAGAGGCTGCGATAGGTGCGGGTTTAAGTAGCCTGTTGTTTGCCCTGGTATTACGACGACTGGGTTTATGGAAGGATCATGAAAGAGGTCAGGTCAATGGCTAAATTCACTTCCGCGCTTCTGTTGTTGGGCCTGTGTGTTCTTGCCTTTGCTGTCTACCAGCAAATGGATCTGCTGGTTACGCCGCTGGTTGGAGATGCTATCAACACCGTTTCAGCTGGTCAGGTTGGCGCAGGCAATATTGTGACCTCGGTGGTGCTGGCGTATAGAGGGTTTGATACCATGCTGGAGTTAACTATATTGTTCACTGCGGCAACCGTTGGTGGTCTGGTGCTGGGCAAGCCTCGTATCGGTGCGAAGCGTGAAGCGGATGCCGGCTTTATCCTGCAGTCTGGCGCGGATCTGCTGTTTCCCTTATTGATGATCGTTGGTTTATATATTATTTTGCATGGGCACCTGACACCCGGTGGTGGTTTTCAGGGCGGGGTAGTACTGGCTGCCGCTTTTTTTGTGCCTGTGCTGGCAAGGCCGGGTAGAGTGCTTGATCATCATAGCGTTAGTTTGATCGAGGGTCTGGCCGGAGCAACATTTATTGTAACCGGCCTGCTTGCCATGGCTGGCGGTGAAGCCTTTTTATCGCCGCTACTGGGTAAAGGTCTGACCGGCACATTGTTTTCTGCCGGGACTCTGCCCCTGCTTTACCTGGCTGTCGGTTTAAAAGTGGGTGCCGAACTCGCCGGATTGCTTGCATCACTGGCTCAGGCTGAAGGTGTTGACGAATGTTAGAGCTGATACACATCTATTATGTCGGCGCACTCGGGCTGATATTGCTTGGTATGGGAGGTATCGTGATGTCATCACATTTGATACGAATTATTTTTGCCGTCGCTTTGCTTGAAGCCGGTGTTAATTTAATCTTATTGCTGTCCTCTTTTCGTGAGGGGGCTGGCGCGCCGATTATGCTGGATGGCCAGTTTCCACAGGTGATGGCCGATCCGGTGCCTCAGGCGCTGGTGCTTACCGCGATTGTTATCGGTGTGGGCATATTGGCGCTGGCATTGAGTCTGGCTCTGCGCCTGCAGCGCGCATACGGTACGCTGGATATGGGTGAGATTCGCCAGTGCATGGAAAAAGATATAAGCCTTGCTGCCGATATCGACATGCCAACCAGTGATCATGCACCGCAGGAGGCAAAGTCATGAGCAATGTTGTGTTGATGATTGTTTTGCCTTTATTGGGCGCTTTTTTATTACCAGTGGTCAACCGCCTCTCAGCGTTTGCCGGGCGCTGGCTGGGGCCAGCTATTTTACTATTGACTACACTGATTGGTGTATCACTCTGGGCGCAACTGGGCGATGCTCCTTTTGTCGCGCAGATGGGTGGTTTTAGACCACCGCTGGGCATAGTCTTATATGTTGATCAGCTGGCTTTATTGCTGGCTATCGCAATTTCTGCAGGTACTTTATTATTTTGGCCCGGCAACGAATCAGATAGCGGCGAATCAGATGCTATAAAGCGTTCGACCTTAAGCCTGGTGCTGGCCGGATCCGGCAGTGGTCTGGCGCTCTCCGGCGACTTATTTAATATTTACGTATTTTATGAGCTGGTTGCAGTGGTTTCTTATGGCTTGATTGCCAGCAAGGGAACAGCGGCGTGTTTTGCTGCGACTATCCGCTATGTGGTGATCAGCAGTGTCGGCGCTGCAATGGCGCTGCTGGGTATTGCGCTGATTTATCAGGCGACCGGTACGCTGAATATGGCTCATCTGGCGCAACTCGCCCCGGAAAAGCTGGATAACCTTCAGGGCATGACCGCTTTTGTGCTGTTACTCATCGGTTTTGGTGTAAAAGCGGAATTATTCCCGGTTAATGCCTGGGTGGCAGAGGTTTATGCGACCACATCAAGCCGGGTCACCGCTTTGCTTACGGGTATTGTCTCCAAGCTTGCGTTGGTGGTTATCGTGCGCCTGCTGATACTGGTTTTTGACCAGAGTGAGGCATTACAACTGATGCTGATTCTCGGTGTCCTGGGTATTGTAACGGGTGAGCTGGCAGCCTGGCGTGCGCGTGATCTCAACCGCATGCTGGCCTACTCTTCGATTGGTCAGCTCGGTGTCATGTTTGTTGCTTTTTCCATACCCGGCCAGGCCGGAGTATTTGCTGGATTAGCAGTGGCCCTGCATCATATGCTCGTCAAACCGGCACTGTTTATGCTGGCAACAAAATGGGGTGGCAGCACAGCAAGGCTGGCAGGGGCAGCCAAAGTATCACCGCTAGCGGCGGCGCTGTTTGTATTGCTGGCATTATCACTGATTGGCGTGCCCCCGTTTCCCGGTTTCTGGGTGAAATTACTGTTGCTTACGGAATTGACTCAGCAAGCAGGTCAGCTATATCTGTTCGCCGGCGCGGTGATTCTGATGGCTGCTGTGCTGGAAGTGAATTACCTGTTTCGGGTGGCGACCTCACTTTATCGTACTGATGAGTCGCTATCTAAAAATCTAATACAGGATAATCAGGCATCGAAGGATGAGACTGTCGCCGTCTCTGCACCCGCTGGCAAAGACCTGGCTATCGCCGGTGGACTGGCGGCTGTTTTACTGTTAGCCATGATAATGATTGTACCTTTAAGTACCAGTGTTAAACATATAGCTGTTCAGGCGGCGGATTCACAGCAATATATACAGGCTGTCGGCTTGAAGGTGTTGCCATGAATGCTCTAGATACACTGCTTGGCGTTTCCTTACTCACGGCAGTTATTGGCTTTGTACTGGGTAACCGTTCTGTAGCCGGCTGGTCAGTAACCGTTCTATATGCGGTGCAGCTTATGGTGCTGTTATCAATGGCAGGGCTGGCTTATGGCACCGATTCCTCTGTTGAATCGTCACTCACGCTACAGGTTCTGGGTAATTATCTGCACTGGCGTTTTGATGCATTATCATGGTTTTTTGCATTGATCACGCTGTCGGCAGCCCTGCTTTGTAGTTGGTTTGCTTCCGGTGTATGGGCGAAGGAGTATCTTAAATCAGGCCGCAGTCTGCGCTTGTTTAATACGGCAATAGCACTCAATGTTTTTGCTATGTTGCTGTTGCTGGCCAGTGGTGATTTTCTCACACTGTTTATTGGCTGGGAATTTGTCAGCTGGGCCAGCTTCTTGCTTATGGCGCTGGGTGGAAAGCGTGCCACTGCTTACGCAATGCGCTATATAAGCTACGCGTTCGGCGGTGCAATGGCTATATTGATGGGCATGGTGCTGGTTCATGCGCAGGTAGGGAGCTTTGAATTTGATGTTTTACAGGTGGCGATACCATCGTTATCTGACGCGATGCTGTGGTGGTTATTCCTGTTATTTGGTGCTGGTTTTGCGGTTAAGATGGCGTTGCTGCCTTTTCACCTGTGGCAGGCAAAAGCCTATGCCGAAACCCCGGGGCCGGGCGCTGCCTTTCTGGGTGCTATTTCATCACGCATGGGCTTGTTCGGCATTTTGCTGGTGCTGGTAAAGTTGATCGGCATCGGCCATCTAGCTGAACTTCAATTACCCTTCGATTTATTCAGTGCACGTGACCTGCTGGCCTGGGTGGCAGTGTTCACGATTATTATTCCCAGTTATATCGCCTTACGCCAGAATGATGCGCTGCGTCTTCTGGCCTGGTCAGGTATCGGACAGGGGGGGTATATGTTGCTCGGCATCACCGTTGCCGATGACCTGGGTTCCGCTGGCGGGCTGATGCATGTATTCAGCTATGCAAGTTACGAGGCCTTATTGTTTCTGGTAGTAACCGCTGTGGTCTATCGAACGGGAACCTCTGACCTCAACAGGCTGGGTGGCCTGGTGGCACGTATGCCATTTTCATTCTTCGCCATGCTGTTCGCAATTATCAGTTTGGCGGGCTTGCCGCCAATGGCGGGCTTTGTGTCCAAGTGGCTGATCTATCGCTCTCTGATCCTCGACGGCAGTCCGCTACTTTTTCTTGGCGCGGTGGTCGGTACGCTGGCAACGATCCTCTATGTCTACAAACTGATTCATAATGTTTTCCTTGGTCAGTTACGCGTCGAACACATGGAGATCGAAGAGGCGCCCTGGAGCATGATGCTGCCAATGATGCTTTTATCGGCGGTTATTTTTATCACCGGATATTTTCCCGGACTGGTACTCGACTGGGTCAGCGCGGTTCAGAATACCGTCGGCTTGCCGGTGCTGGAACATCATCTGGGTGGTGTAGCATCGGATAAGGGCGGACTAAATATGATTGCCATCGCCTCTGTATTGCTGGCGGGTTTCCTCATCGGTACGCTGATATTCTTCTCTGGCGGGAAAAGCAAACGCGTGCATCAACTGGATAATTATGCGGGTGGCCATTTTCTAACCGCAGACACACCTTATCATTACAGTGATAATTTCTACGCGGGTTTAATGCACCTTATCGGGCCGCTATATCGCAGGAGTTTTCAATGGGCGGAACGGGGGTTTATTTCTGCTGTGGATACTGCAGCGCAGTTTATGCAGGGACTTTACCGACAGCTGCAGCCGGTATTTTTTCTATTGCTTGTCCTTGTCCTGTCTTTAATCTGGGTTGCCCGATGAGAGTTATCTGATGAATATAACGCACCTCATAATCGAATTAATATTGATGCCGTTGCTAGCCTTCGCCATAGGGCTGGCCATGGTATTGATGTTGCGTAAAATCGCTGCGCGTTTGCAGCGACGTATCGGCCCGCCTTTTTTGCAGCCGATTTACGACATCGTTAAATTGTATAGTAAAGATACCCAGATCTCGCATGGCATGATTCATGAGATGGGAATTATTATGGCAGTGGGCGGTTATATCGCAGCAGAGACACTGTTGCCGGTACCCGGCATGGATGGCCTTGCTCATATGGGCGGTATAGTGACGCTAACCTATTTATTAATGATACCTTCTCTTGGCCTGGCGCTGGGGGTAGGACAGTGTGCCAATCCTAACGGTTCAATCGGTGTTTCGCGCGCGCTGACAGCGATGCTGGCCTATGATGTGCCATTTATTTTAGTGGTATTTGGTATGTCATGGTCTTATGGCACTACCAACCTGGCTGAGATGATTGCTATCCAGCAGCAGGCAGGCGTGCAGTCCTGGGGCGTGACGCAAATGCCATTGCTGGCAATCGCTGGTTTAATGGTTCTACCGGGAATGTTAGGCAAACAACCGTTTGAAATTTACGTGGCACCCGCAGAGATAGCTACTGGTCCGATGGTGGAAATGGGCGGAAAATTTATGGGCGGACTGTTTGTCGTGCAGTGTTTCCAACTCTATACAGTGGGTGTTTTATATACCACCTTATTTCTTGGTGGTGGCGAAAACTGGCTGACTTTTCTGTTTAAGATTTTTGCGGTTGTGGCCATTCCGATGTCAATCGCTTTTATGTTTCCACGGTATCGCACTGAAGATATGCTCCGCTGGATGTGGAAGTGGCCGGTTATGGTGGCTCTGCTTGGCATTGTGGTTACGATGAGCCAGTCTAGTTGAGCCGGGCGGAGATGAAGTAAAGCGAGAATTATAATGAGTAAAGATGAATTAGTTTCAAAAACACCAGCGAGACTGGATGATCAACAACTGACGGTCGATTTTGCTCAGCCGCGGACTAATCCACTGGCGAATGTGTTTGACGGCCTGGTTAAGTTTTGCCAATCCCGTTCTATGTTCATGTTGCACTATTGTACCGGTTGCGGCGCCATCGAACTGCCGCCGGCGATGACTTCAAGATTTGATATGGAGCGGCTTGGAATTCAGCCGATGGTGACACCGCGGCAGGCGGATATCCTGTTGATTACAGGTTATGTTTCAGTCAAAACCTTAAAGCGCATTATCTTAACCTATGAACAGATGGCAGCCCCAAAGTATGTTATCGGTATCTGTTCCTGTACGGTGAATGGCGGCATGTACTGGCAGAGTTATGCCACCGCCAAAGTGCTCAAAGAATATCTGCCGGTAGACATTTATATCGCCGGCTGTATGCCGCGACCGGAAGCCGTGATCGAAGGTTTGCAGGATCTGATGGAGGATATTAAAACCGGGCGTGCAGTCAGCTGGAAAAAATACTTTCAGAACTATGACTATTACCTGGGCAATCAGCAGAAGCTGTTTGGCGATCACTGGCAGACACCCACGGACATAATCAGCGAGGCCCGCCACTACGATTTGATCACANCTACGATTTGATCACAGAAAATACGCTGGGCGAACATACGGCACTGCTTGAGAAACATCAGACACCTTTGCCGGATATGGGAATGACTCTGCATCAGAAGAAGGAAAGTGTATGACTCAGGAATTAAACATCTGGCTGGATAAACTGCTCAGCGATATTAAAAATGTTGAGATTAAACGCAAACGTTCTAATCGATTGCGTGTTGATATTGATGCGCGGGCACTGCCCGCCATTTTGGCGTTATTACAGGGTCGCGCCAGTTACGTACATTTGTCCGCAATCTCCTGTGTGGACCGGATTGATGACGAGGAATTTGAGCTGGTTTATCACCTCTGGTCTTATGAGGCACGGTCACTGGTTTCGGTACATACGCGTATTCCACGTGATCCCGGTGTGTATCTATCCGTCTATGATCTTTATGAGCCCGCAGGGTTTTTCGAACGTGATATTCACGAGATGTTCGGTGTTTATTTTGAAGGTAGTCCGGATATGAGCAAATTTATTCTCACCGAATGGAATGGCCCCCCACCGATGCGCAAAGAATTTGATAGCGAAGCGTTTGTTAATGAAACCTTTAGCTGGGAAGAATATCATCCCCAGTGGCTGAAAGATCTTGAAGAAGAAGGTGGTGGTATCACTATCCGGCCGGAGGATGTACGCTGATGCGGCCGGAAAACTACCAGGCGAAAAGCCACCCACCCAGCCATGAGTTCGAGTTAAATTTCGGTCCCAACCACCCGGGCATTGAAGGTAATTATGCTTTCCGCGTCAAGCTTAACGGCGATGAGGTGCTGGAAGCCAAAGCGGATGCGGGTTATCTGCATCGTGGTTTCGAAAAACTCATGGAAGGTCGCCTGTGGATTCAGAATATCGCACTGGTGCCACGTATCTGCGTGCCCGATCCGGTACCAATGGAAGTATGTTATTCACTGGCTGTTGAAGAGATTTCGGGTTTAGAAGTACCGGAACGTGCGCAGTGGATACGTGTCATGCAAATGGAAATGTCACGCCTGGCAGCGCACCTGTTTGCCTTCGGTGGACATGCGGCGACCTGCGGCATGTATACCCCTTCGTTCTGGGGAGTGGCAGACCGTGATTATATCCTCGATCGTTTTGAAGAGCTGACGGGCGGTCGCGTTTACAGTATTTACAACATACCCGGCGGTGTGCGTCGGGAAATTCCAGACGGTTTTCTTGAACGTCTGAGCAGCTTGCTGGACTATCTTGAATCCCGCCTGCCTGATTACGATAACCTATTTTTTACCAATCAGGTGTTTATTCGCCGTGCACGTGATGTCGGTGTGATGAATCAGGAGCAGGCGCTGAAATGGGGGGTGACCGGCCCGAACCTCCGTGCTACCGGGTTGGCCTTTGATGTGAGAAGGGATGACCCCTACCTGGTCTATGATCAGATCGAGTTTGATATCCCGACTGAACCGGGTGGCGATTGCCTGTCGCGCAATCTGGTACGTCGCGGTGAACTGATTCAAAGCATTCGCATTTTACGACAGGTGATCAAACGCCTGCCATCGGTTAAAGGGCCAATACGCTGCCCGATCCCGAATCCACTGGCGTGGAATGTGCCAGCAGGGGAGAGTTATGCTCGGGTCGAATCATCCAAAGGTGAGCTGGCTTATTACGTGGTGTCAGACGGTGGTGATAAACCTTGCCGGGTTCATGTGCGCGGGCCATCGAGTATGCATGCGGTTCAGGTACTGGAAAAACTCGCCGTGGGTTCACGTCTTGAAGATATTGCGCAGATCATGTTTTCTCTGGATGCCTGCCCGCCGGAGGTTGATCGCTAATGGCTGATATTCCATACAAGTACAAAGGTAGCATCCTTAACCCGCTTAAAAACCTGGGCTTTTTTGCCCGCAAGCCGGTTACCGAGCCATTACGTCCGCGTGAAGCATCGGCGAATTACCGTGGTTTTCATGTTAACGACTGGGAAAAGTGTATTGGCTGTAGCACCTGTCAGAAAGTCTGTGATAATGCAGCTATTACCATGGTACGTATCCCGGCGTTAAAACATGACCCGGTTAAAGGTATCCGTAATGAACGCCCGGCCATCGATTATGGTCGTTGCTGCTGGTGCGGTTTATGTGTCGATATCTGCCCGACCGCCTCACTTTCCTTGACTACTGAATATGTGCATACCTGTCGTGAAGATGAGCTGGACAGTTATTTCATCCTGCCAGACTCCAGTGGTATGCATGGCAAGCCGTATCCGGAAGGCTGGGCAAAAAGCGACGATGCGGATCTGGTTGATCTGAAACGTTTACCCATGTCCGAGATGGAAGCTGAAAAACGCATCGGTTCTTTTGATGAAATTGTTGATGGCTTCGATGATCAAAAGGCATTACTTGAAGCGTCACGCTGTGTTCAGTGCGGCATGTGCCATGATTCCTGCCCTGCTAATATGCACGCGCCGGAATATATCCGGAATATCTGGGAAGGTAATCTTGAGCAGGCAGTGCGTGAGATCTATCGTACCAATCCTTTTGCTCATGTTTGCGGCAGAGTCTGTACCCATCGCTGTGAAGATGCCTGCTCGATTGGACGCCGCGGTGAACCGGTGGCGATTCAGTGGCTCAAGCGTTATGCCATGGATTCAGTATCGGATGAGCGGGTGAAAGAAATCGCTGCCGAAGCAAAAGTAGATTACATCAGTGGCAAGAAGGTCGCCATTATCGGTGCTGGCCCTGCGGGCTTGACGGCCGCTTATGACCTGGCTTTGAAAGGCCATGAAGTTAAAGTATTTGAAGCCCTGGATAAATCCGGCGGCATGACACGATATGGTATTCCTGAATATCGCCTGCCTTATGATCGTCTGGATGCAGACGTTGAGGTCATCACCTCGGTGGGGGTTGCTATTGAATATAACACCCGTATTGGTAGTGACATCAGTATGGCTGATCTGGAACGCAATTATGACGCTGTGGTGGTGGCGATTGGCCTGCAGCAAGGTCGATCCACACGTATACTGGGTAGTGATCATCAACAGGTAATCCGTTCGGTTTCTTTGCTGCGCAGTATTACTAACAACGAGTCGTTTGAAATTCCGCAGCGTGTCGTGGTCATCGGTGGAGGCAACGTAGCTATGGATATAGCCCGTAGTCTGGCGCGCAAACAGAAAGGTGAGTTTGGTACGGTGCAGGTCACGGTCGCTGCGATGGAAGACTTTGATCATTTTCTTGCTGATCCTGTAGAAGTTAAAGAATCCCGTGAAGAAGGCATCGAACTGCTTGATAGTCGTGGCCCTAAAGCCTGCCAGATTGACGAAGCGGGCAATATGACTGGATTAGTGACGCTGGGCGTGGCCTCTATATTTGATGAGCAGGGTCGATTTGCGCCTAAATATAATGAAAAAGATGAGCAGTTTCATCCTGCTGATATGATCGTTGAGGCGATTGGTCAGAGCAGTGATGTTTCATTATTTGGCGATGAATTGACTGAGCGACTGGAGTGGAACCGGGGTCGCCTGCAGGTTGATGAAAACGGCAGAACCTCACAACCCTGGTTATGGTCTGCCGGTGACATGGTCAATGGACCGGACGTTATTCATGCGGTCGCAGATGGTCACCGTGTTGCGACCAGTATTGAGGCATTTTTAAATGAGTGAACATCATGAAGGGCACGGCGATGCCTATAATCGAATAGCATCCAAAAAAACGCTGAAAGAGATTCTTGAGGTTGCAATTTCTTTCGAAAAATCTGCCCGTGATTTTTATGCTGGTTTGATTCCCAAGGTAAGTAAAAACCTACGTTACCTGGTGGAAGAACTGGCTGAAGAAGAGCAGGTGCATTTTGATCTGTTTACCCGTCTGGCTGAAACCATTGATATCGAAGAACAGATTCAACAACAGATTAAGGTGCCGGTTGAGGATCATCGTTTTTCNCTGGTTTGATTCCCAAGGTAAGTAAAAACCTACGTTACCTGGTGGAAGAACTGGCTGAAGAAGAGCAGGTGCATTTTGATCTGTTTACCCGTCTGGCTGAAACCATTGATATCGAAGAACAGATTCAACAACAGATTAAGGTGCCGGTTGAGGATCATCGTTTTTCTGATTATGTCCATCTTCCTGACTTGGGTGACAGCCCTGATGACCAGACCGTTCTACAATACGCGATGGGGCGTGAAGATGCAGCGATGAAACAATATCGGGAACTGGCCAACAATAGCGAAGCCGGTCCCGTGCATGATCTGTTTGAGTATCTGGCAAATGAAGAGGCTGAGCATAAGCTTGAGCTGGAGAAAATATATTACCAAACGGTATATAGCGGCGGACCTGGTAATACTTAGTGCAAACCCATATGCTAAGTTGGCTTGTAAAATATAAAGGCGTGTTACTCCGGGTAAGGCAGGTCGCCCGCTGAAGCGAGAGTAATCGTGGTCTGTCCCCGATTGTCCTTTGAACACCGCCTGGATCTCTTCGTCGCTCGACACGTCACACTTCAGAATGAGCTCTGCGCCGAGGGTTTCCACGAGGGGGCGCATCGTCTTCTCGACACCTTCACTGGCGTAGGTAAAAGCCAATTCGGCTCCCTATTCATGCAGTTGGACTGCGAGGT
>NKAJ01000392.1_pt3 | contig 14111 bp, 15 predicted proteins | sample 1556001 | NCBI WGS metagenome assembly NKAJ01 (sample SAMN06204642, study PRJNA360343) | marine sediment metagenome | isolation source: Jiulong cold seep at northern South China Sea | place: China: South China Sea, Jiulong cold seep | collected 2013-06 | reverse complement strand
CCCCTCTTGCTTTTGGCTTTGATACCGCCTTCCACTTCTATTGGCTTTGAGGGGGTATAGCCGCCCCAGTAATCATTACTCCAGCCCATTGTTCAACCGTCCGCATATTCCATTATTCATCCATTACCGTCGCTTGCCTCAATGCAAATAAATCCTTCAACTGCTCGGTTGACATCTCTGTCAGCCAGCCTTCGCCAGTTCCTATAACATTCTCTGCAAGTGCTTTTTTATCCTCTATCATTTCATCTATCCTTTCTTCAAGGGTCCCTTCGCACACAAACTTGTGAACCTGCACATTCTTGGTCTGCCCGATCCTGAATGCCCGGTCTGTCGCCTGGTTCTCAACAGCAGGGTTCCACCACCGGTCAAAATGGAACACGTGACTGGCACGGGTGAGGTTCAGGCCCACCCCGCCTGCTTTAAGAGAAAGTATGAATATCCGGGGTCCGCCCTTTTCAGAAAATCTCATGACCATCTGGTCCCTCTGTTTCTGGGATACTCCGCCATGCAAAAAGAGCACCTCTTGTCCAAAGACATGCTGGAGATGGGCTTTAAGCATATTCCCCATCACTGCGAACTGGGTAAAGACCAGGGCAGCATCATCTTCGGCAATCACCTCTTCCATCATTTCGGTAATACGGTTCAACTTGCCTGAGCGTCCCGGCAGTGCCGAACTATCACCCAGGAACTGCGCCGGGTGATTGCATACCTGTTTCAGCCTTGTAAGTGCTGATAACACGATCCCCTTTCTTTCAATTCCTTCTGAGCTCTCGATCCTCATAAGCACATCTTTAACAACAGCTTCATAGAGTGTAGCCTGCTCTTTTGTAAGGTTGCAGTAGACTTTAGTCTCGATCTTATCAGGCANTCAGGCAGGTCTGTTATGATCGTAGGGTCTGTCTTGAGGCGGCGAAGGATGAATGGCGAAACAATACTTCGAAGCTTCATGCCTGCTTCTTGGTCATTATAGCGTTCAATGGGCAGCGCAAAACCTCTCCTGAAACCTTCTGCCGAGCCAAGGTAGCCCGGATTTAAAAACTCCATAATAGACCAGAGCTCTGATAAACGGTTCTCAACAGGTGTGCCTGTAAGAGCTACGCGGTAGTCTGATTTGATTTTACGGACAGCCTGGGATTGCTTTGTGAACCGGTTCTTGATGTTCTGCGCTTCATCNGAGAGCCACGCGGTAGTCTGATTTGATTTTACGGACAGCCTGGGATTGCTTTGTGAACCGGTTCTTGATGTTCTGCGCTTCATCAAGCACAATCCCGCTCCAATCCACATTTTTGAACATATCCTCATCCCGGTAAGCAAGGGCATAGGTGCTGATCACCATGTCGAATTTGACAGCTTCAGAATAGAATTTATTTGTCCTGACCCGGGCTGTGCCGTGATGTATCATAACCATGAGGGACGGCGCAAATTTTTGCGCTTCTCGATACCAGTTCCCGACTACGGAAGTGGGACATATCAATAGAGTGGGTTTTTTAACGCCTTCTTCTTTATCTTTTAAAAGCAGGGCAAGAAGCTGGATCGTCTTGCCAAGACCCATATCATCGGCAAGGCATGCTCCCAGTCCGTACTGCCGCAGGAACATAAGCCACGAGAAGCCTCTTACCTGGTAAGGACGAAGTTCACCCACAAAATCAGGAGGCTGGGTTAATTCATCTATTCCGGTTCTGCCTGATAAACGCTCAAATAGCTCGGATAGCACCCCAGTTGCATTAAATCCGCCAACTGGAAGGCCTATTTCCGATTCTCCCAGTCCGGCGCTCAGCCTGAGGGCTTCATCCAGTTTCATCTCACCTGATTTTCCGGATTTGAAGAATTTAATAGCAGCTGCAATATCTTCATTTTTGACCTCTACCCATTCTCCCCTAATGCGTACAAGCGGTTCTTTTAGGTTTACAAGATTCTCAAATTCTTCTTCACTTACCGGCTCACTGCCAATGGCAATCTGCCAGTCGTACTGGATTATCGAGTTAAAACCGAACAATCCTTTGCTGTTTTTAGGGTCATGCTTTGGTTTGACATTTAATGTTACGCCAAGCTTTGAACTTGATTCCCCTTTTTTCCACCATGGAGGAATAAGGACCCCAAATCCGCTCTCGGAAAACAAGGGAACAGCTTCTTTTAAAAATGTATATGCCTGCTGCGTGTTAAGCTGTGCAGAAGTGGGTCTTGGAGAATGGAGACTGTCTTCGATTTGAGAGTATAAGCGTGAGGCTTTGCCAAGATCGGCAAGAAGTTTTTCCTGTGGCTGGTCGAATTTTCGGTTAAGGAAATGAAGTGTGTCTTTTGATTCTTTCCAGACTTTTTCAGCAGGTACAAGCAGGCTTGGGTCATCCAAAGCCTGTAGAAAATATCGTAGGTTCCAGTAATCCGGATTCTCCTCATTCGGGGGTTCAAGACGGAAAGATGTACGAAATCCTGATTTTTCAATTTCGTGTATCGGGGCTTCCCATGATTGTAATCCTTTTGAAAGGTTTTTAAGAATTGATTTATGGACTTGTAAAGGTTCTCCGGTTGTCAGAGCTCGTAACCATACTTCAGAGATGCCTGGCTTTTTTGATTTGATTTCTGAAATTGACATCCAGTTCCTGATACAGCCGTTAATGGCACTATTGAGAAAATCTGATAAGAATGCCTCCTGGACATTTGGAATTTTTTCCTGTAAGAGTGCCCTGCAAACAGGGGGCATTGAACTCGTAAGCATTGAAAAGTGCATCCTGTCGTCTTCATCATTCAATATATATTGCCATCGTGGCAATACCTTACCGTTCTCTGAAGTAACTATGCCGGGAACAAAATGCTGTTTTGACAACAGTTCCAGTGTAAATTTTGAAACGTTACTCCAGAACTTCAAATCGGTTCCTATCACTGTACTGTCATGTTCTTTCCATGCTCCCGAGAGTGAGCTAAGTAATGATATTGCATCCTCGGGAGGGATGCTTAGACCTTCGATTTTCCATGGTATTAAACCCACTGGCTCTTCTATCTCCTCAACACCGTTATCTATTAGTAAATCCGGTGAAACCTGGGGCGATCTGGATAATGTAGGAAGCGATAGAAGCACTTCATCCATGCGCATTTTGGTACTGATAATGCTGCCATTGATAATTTCCAGGAGTTCTACCACCGTCTTCAGGTCTTCGTGTGCAGCCTGAAATGGATGAGGCCGGGGTTTGCTGGCAGAAAATTTTGGAGGGCGGCCCCTGCGTTTTATGGTGGAAGCTGTTGAAGACTCACCCCATATGAAGAAATCTCCCCATTCATCTATTGTTTCTGACGGTTTCCAGGTTCCATGTAGAGCTATCATGAGTCAGTAAAATAAGGTTGTATCCTCTTTTTTTGGTACATAAATTTATCTTTTTCATGTCGCTTGAAAAAAATGAAAATTCCCATTGAAAATTGACCCACCCAATATATTAAATCCTCCTGTTCTATTTTGAAAGGGATACGAATTTTTGGTAAATTTTAATTCCATTTCAGGAATAAAACTACTTTTCCTGACATATCGTACGCTGAGATTATCATTTAAATAATTGTCATAAATTACCCCTGGATTATCTGACTGTATACATTCAAAAGCTGCCACCTCCAGCTCGTGGTGCATCGTGATTAACTCATCTTTGCTATTCCGTTCGATAATTATGTCAATATCTTCAGTTCCCCGGCTTCTTCCATGTGCGATGGCAACAAAACCAGAGACAATGATGTATTTCACATGTTTTTCTACTACCCTGACAAAATCTTCTGCAAAGATATCAAGAATAGTCCTGTCTTTGATTTCTCTGTCAATCATACCTCTAACATTAATATGCGAGACTTGTTTTAATATTTGTTATTGACAAATACCTAAAATTCGCAGATTATATTCCAATTATTGCAACCCGAATAGTTTTCCCAGGTTCAACTGACTGGTCATGAACCATACCCCAAAAGCTATCAAAAACACACCGCATCCCATCAATATTCGCTGGTACATGACCTCTGACATCAGGGTTTTACCCCGGCTCATGGCAGTAGACACCGCAGTGTACCAGCCCAGGTCCGCCATCAGGTGCCCAATTAGAAATACGGAAGCAGCGAGTAGGCTAACCTCAAGCCCCATCAAAATCATTCCTGCACCAATCGTCAGCCACCACAGCCAGAAATACGGATGGGATATGGATGTGATGACCCCTGCCGCAAATGGACTCTTAAACACGCTGGCACCCCCAGAAAGCGTGGCCGTCTGCCCCTCCCTCAGTGTCATGATCCCGAACACCACCATCACTGCACCCCCAATAACAGAAATCCACAGGATGACACCCTGGCTGGCCAGGGTGGAGAAACCACTCACAATCAAAACAAATATCAACAACTCTATCAATGCATGTCCAAACACTACTTTTGGACCGCTGGTCCAGCCTTTGTTCAGCGATGTTTCAATAGTTGCAAACAGCATAGGTCCAGGCACAAGGGCACCAGTAAGCCCTAAACTGAATCCTATGAAAAGCATTGTTAAGATTTCTAACATTACCCCAAAACCCGTTATGGAGAAAGCCTATTGCTCGGATGTGAAAACCATAATCTCATCGTTAATATGTTCAAGGGTCTTTATGAGTTTTTTATGGAGCAATGTATCATCTTGGCACAATGACAGATGGGTCTCTATAGCTTCCTTATTGCCATANTCCTTATTGCCATAGAGGCGCTGGAGTACCATTTCTTTCTGTATCAGTGCATCCAGGATTGAATCCTTAACACATATTTGCCCCAATATATCAACATCCATTTTTAGACAGGCATACAAATATGCCTATCTTTATAATATTATCTCTATATCTAATTGTTCGGCTAATTCCTTATATCTGTTTCGTATAGTAACTTCGGTTACTCCTGCCACTTCTGCAACCTCACGCTGGGTCCTGCGGTCTCCGCACAGGATACTCGATATATAGATAGCTGCTGCCGCAACACCGGTAGGGCCCCGGCCAGAGGTAAGTTCTTTCTCTGCAGCCTGTCTCAGTATTTCCACACCCTTGGACTGCACTTCACCTTTCAGGTTCAGGCCTGAACAGAATCTGGGAATGTAGTCAATGGGTGAGGTAGGCATAAGTTTCAGGCCCAGTTCCCTTGAAATGAACCGGTATGTCCTACCAATCTCTTTTCGGCTGACCCTGGATACTTCAGCAATTTCATCCAGCGTCCGTGGCACACTACACTGGCGGCAAGCCGCATACAGCGCAGAAGCAGCCACGCCTTCAATACTGCGGCCCCTTATCAGGTTCTTGTCCACAGCCTTACGGTACACCACGGCTGCGGTTTCCCTCACATTCCTGGACAAACCCAGCGCACTGGCCATTCTGTCAAGTTCTGAAAGTGCAAAAGCCAGGTTTCGTTCAGTAGCATTGCTGACTCTTATCCGGCGCTGCCATTTACGCAGCCGGTACAACTGGGCCCTGCTCTTGGACGAAATGGATTTGCCATAGGAATCACGGTTACGCCAGTCTATCATTGTAGACAGGCCCTTATCGTGAATAGTATATGTCATGGGCGCCCCTACCCGGCTCCTCTTCATGCGCTGGTCATGGTCGAATGCTCTCCATTCCGGTCCCTGGTCAATAAACTCAGAATCCACTACCAAACCGCATTCGTTACATACCAGTTCTGCCCGTTCATAGTCCTGCACAAGGCTGCGGCTGCCGCACTCAGGGCATTCTACCTTAGGCTTTTCAAACGAACCGACTTTCTCTTTTTCCTTTCGTATTTTTTCACGGAGCTTACTTCTCTGGGGTCTTTCAACCTCTTTCTCTTTTTCTAATTCTGGCATTTTATCTCATTCCCTCAATAAAAATCATCGTTCATATTATAATCCACAAATCCCTGTCAAATGTATCGCTACTAACCCGGCTGTATTTACTACAGCTATTTCACATAAACGTGCTTATGCTTGAGGTTTAGAAGTTCCTCGTTAGCCACATTGCGGTATAATCTAACTGAAAAATAAGGATGATCGACCGGACCGAATACGTCATTAACCTTACCGAGCTTTTTCATTTTACGGTTAAAGACCACATTGTTCATCCTGGGTAACAATGTCTTCTTGTTTTCATCCCCTCTTACAATCAGGTTTTTATGGCTGGAAGTGTGTAGTACAGTTCCTAATGTTTTCAAATATGCACCTCTATGAAAGTATTATATAAAGGAAAACAATACTATTTAAAGGTATCGTAAATGGTTTATTTATGGGCGTTAATCAGATTTAAAGGTTGTGAAATAAGTGCATCATTTGCACGTTTTTCACTTAACCCTGCACCAAGTGCGACCTTGAGGGCCTGTTCATCAGTGACCAAATCGTCAGGTGAATGGGAATCGGTACTCACTACCAGTGCTGCACCCTCATCTTCTGCCACCCTGGCCACATGACCGTTGGCCCGGTTATGCCCGCAACGTGAAGTTATCTCCAGACAGACACCATGCGCTGCAGCAAGGGCAGCATCTTCTCTTGATATCAAGCCAGGATGTGCCAGAATATCAGCACCGGCTTCGATGGCTGCCCGGTTGGTCCCCGGAATAACAGGCTCAGTCAGGGTCTCCCCATGCACTACCACAATCCGGGCACCAAGTTCCCTTGCCAGAGACACCAGTTCGCCGATCTTCTGTGGCGGTACATGCGTAATCTCCACACCCGGCAGCANAATGGCTGCCCGGTTGGTCCCCGGAATCACAGGTTCAGTCAGGGTCTCCCCATGCACTACCACAATCCGGGCGCCAAGTTCCCTTGCCAGGGACACCAGTTCGCCGATCTTCTGTGGCGGGACATGCGTAATCTCCACACCCGGCAGCACTTGTATATCCCAGACATCTTCAAGGTACGTAGCTTTTTTAATACCGTCCAGTACATGCTCGATATTGGTAAAATCCACATGGTCGGTTATTGCTATAGCCGTGTATCCGTGCACCACTGCTCTTCGTACAAGTTCACTGGGAAGCAGTTCACCGTCACTGAATATGGAATGGGTATGAAGGTCTATCATGGTCAGGATTCAACAACACATCGATAGATTTTATAATTATCGTAACAGTGAAAAAAGGGTAGAAACACTTTTGAATTGATAAAATAATTTAGATGGTATGACCGGGCCCCTTGAACGCAAACATTTCACAATCATTGTAGGTATCGTGGTCGTATCAGCAGCCCTGTTGGTAACATACCTTTCCTGGGTCTTTGTTAACGTCATAATTTTGAGCATGCTTGGTGCATACGTGTTGCGTCCCCTCGACTTGAAGCTGAGGCAGGTAACAAAGATAAACAACAGGCGCATCACTGCCATTTTAACCATAGTTGTAGTTGCACTGGTATTTTCGGCCGTGTTTGTAAATATCATATTCATCATGGGCTCGGAACTGGCAAAGCTCCAGCCTGCTGTACTGGAAACAGATGTGAATTCCTTAATCGATTACGGCATAGGACTGATGGGTGATTATATCCCGGATTCAGTGCAGCAGAATATGAAAGAGAACCTTGCCGGTTCGGCATCTTCTGCCATATTGTCAGCTATCAGCATACTCCAGCGGGTGGTACTTGGCTTCATATCAAATATTGCACTATTTGCCATGGAACTGGCAGTAGTAATATTCATGGTATATTACCTGCTCATCGACGGGGAGAACATCGTGCAAACCTTCATCGATGTCATACCGTCCAACAGGGTGGAGATTGTCAAGGAATTCCTGTACCACCTGGACAGCATTTACAACAGCCTGTTCAATGTCTATTTGTTAGTATGTGTGCTCACAGGTATTATCGGCGGGATCGGGCTGATGCTGATCGGTGTGCCGTATCCGGTGATGTGGGGTGCGATCATTGCAGTTCTGGCCCTGCTGCCAATCCTGGGACCGGGCACCTTCTATGTGCCTGCTTCCATTTACTATTTTATCGTACATGAGCCGGTACGAGCAGTGATATTGTTAATATTCGGCTGGCTGTTCCTGGAAACCATTCCCGGAAATGTTATCCGCCCCAGATTGATGATGCAGCGGGGGCAGATTCATCCAATCATCACCCTGCTTTCATTTACAGCACCCCTGTTCGTGGTTGGTGCAATGGGAATTATTGTAGGTCCGGCAGCATTTGGTTTCATGCTGGCACTATACAGGACATACATTGGAACTGAACCCGAAAAACCACCAGATACCGGAAATCAAGACGGAGAGGTTAAGTTGGTTGAGCAGGAAGAGCCGGCAGATGTTATCGAGGAAGAACCTGGTAACATATCTATCGAAAAATCGACAAAACAATCTTTCGAATAACCTGTTAATAAAGTGTTGATTAACCAGTTAGTCAACCTATCGACTAACCTGTAAGCTAAGGTTAAGAGTTCGCTTTAGCTACCTGGTTTTTCAGGGTGCCGATACCCTCAATTTCCACTTCCACGATATCACCCGGCTGCATTTCTCCAACACCAGCAGGAGTGCCGGTGGCAATCACATCACCTTTATTCAGGGTCATGATATGGGATATGAACTCCACAAGGACTGATGGGTTAAATGTCATATTACTGATAAAAGAGTCCTGTTTCACCTCTCCGTTGACCCTGGAGCGGATGTAAGTATTTGACAGGTCAATTTCCCCTGGTTCAACAATATAGGGGCCAAGGGNCACCTGCAGGAGTGCCGGTGGCAATCACATCACCTTTATTCAGGGTCATGATATGGGATATGAACTCCACAAGGACTGATGGGTTAAATGTCATATTACTGATAAAAGAGTCCTGTTTCACCTCTCCGTTGACCCTGGAGCGGATGTAAGTATTTGACAGGTCAATTTCCCCTGGTTCAACAATATAGGGGCCAAGGGGTGCAAATGTGTCAAAACTCTTGGCCCGGGTCCACTGGTTATCTATCTTCTGGATGTCCCGTGCTGTAACATCATTAAAGCAAGTATATCCCATTATCACGTCATCGGCACGGCGGGCCGCTATGTTCCTGCAACGTTTACCAATCACCACTGCCAGTTCGGCCTCGTAATCAACCTGGTTACTTTCAGGTGGATACAAGATCTTGTCTCCATTTCCGATGACAGCCGAGGGGGGTTTTAAGAATATTATTGGGTGGTCCGGCAGATCCATATCCAGTTCCAGAGCATGGTCCACATAGTTCAATCCCATACAGATTATCTTGCCCGGTGTAACAGGCGGAAGTACTTCCAGTTCTCCAATCTCGTAAGAGTCATTATAAAGGTCCTTTTCTACTATCACCCTGGTACCCTGTATGGTCCCGGTCATAGCTTCACCATCAATTTTGAATCTTCCTATCATCTAATAACTAGCCTCAAAGATTTCCTGAACCTTTTAATAAACTATTTTTTTCCCGGTTGTGTCCCTATGATATTTCCCCAGTTCACTGTATATAAGCATGTCGCCTTGGAACACAGGTCCGTCCCTGCAGACCCTCTGGCCGGATGGGTCAATTGTGCATGCACCACATACCCCTATTCCGCATTTGAAATATCTGTGAAGACTGAACTGTGAATGCGTTTCAATCCCCCTTGCCTGAAGCATGTTAAGCACACCCTTCATCATCAGTTCAGGACCGCAGACATAGCACTGGTCAAAGCTTTCCAGGTCGAACTGATCCATGAGTTCGGTAATGAACCCGTGATGTCCCTTGCTCCCGTCATCAGTGGCAACACTGACACTACCGCACTGCGAAAACTGTTGCTCGAACAGCAGTTCATCCCCTGTCCTGGCACCAATTATAGTAGTCACGCCAAGCCGCTTTGAATGCGCCAGCCGTGCCAGCGGCAGCAAGGGTGCACCACCCACACCGCCTGCAATAAGCATTATCCTGGTACCTTCCAGTTTAAACCCGTTACCGAACGGACCCCTGATACCGATACTGTCGCCCACCTGCATATCTGACAGTGCGGCTGTGGCTTCACCGACTCTTTGCACCGTGATACCGTCCGGGTGCGACAGTGCCATGGGTACTTCGTCCAGTCCCCTGACCCAGACCATAACGAACTGACCCGGCAATGCATCCAGTTTAATATCAGTTTTTAGTGTGGTAATGGTAGGTGTTTCATGAATTATATCTGTAATAACTGCATTTTGTGGTTTCACAATCCCACCTTCCTGTGAGCCAGACCAATAATGTCATTAAGCACCATACTATGGCTTGCCAGGTATTGGGCCAACCCATCGGTCACTTCGTTGAATACATTAATGCTGTCATATATCGGTTTTTCGTGTGGTAATGGTAGGTGTTTCATGAATTATATCTGTAATAACTGCATTTTGTGGTTTCACAATCCCACCTTCCTGTGAGCCAGACCAATAATGTCATTAAGCACCATACTATGGCTTGCCAGGTATTGGGCCAACCCATCGGTCACTTCGTTGAATACATTAATGCTGTCATAGACCGCGGACCCTATTTGCACCNGGTAATGGTAGGTGTTTCATGAATTATATCTGTAATAACTGCATTTTGTGGTTTCACAATCCCACCTTCCTGTGAGCCAGACCAATAATGTCATTAAGCACCATACTATGGCTTGCCAGGTATTGGGCCAACCCATCGGTCACTTCGTTGAATACATTAATGCTGTCATAGACCGCGGACCCAATCTGCACGGCACGTGCCCCTGCCATCATCATCTCCAACGCGTCCTGGTAGTTCGCAATACCACCCACGCCTATCACCGGAATATCCAGTGCCTGGTACAGGTCATAAACACACTTTACAGCCACCGGGCGTATGGCAGCCCCTGACAACCCGCCAAAGCGGTTGCCCAGGATGGGATAGCCGCTGTGAATATCAATGGCCATGCCCCGTACTGTATTGACGGCTACCACAGCGTCAGCACCACCTTTCTGGGCAGCTTCACCTATCTCCACGATATCTGTAACATTGGGAGTGAGTTTTACCCATACGGGTGCGCTTGCGGCCCGTTTGGCTGCCCTTGTTATCTCTTCCACCAGTACCGGGTCCGTACCGACAACTGCACCGTATCCGCTTGCATGGGGGCAGCTTACATTTAATTCATAAGCATCAGCGCCGTCCAGTCCTGTGATAATTTCCGAGAATTCACCCGGGTTGGCGCCGAACACGCTGGCTATCACAGGTACACCACCCTTTTTCGCAATATCAAGTTCACCCCTGAACTCCTTATAAGCCGGGTTTGGCAGACCCATGGCATTCAAAAATCCGCATTCCAGTTTGAACATGGTGGGATTGGGATGCCCTGGTTTTGGCTCAATGCCTATGGATTTAGTCACAACCGCACCTGCACCCGAGTTTGCCGTCCGCTTAAGTGATGACCCCGTGGTACCCAATACACCTGCCGCCAGTATGGTTGGGTTTTCCAGTGCAAGGCCTGTAAGTTCAACAGAAAGGTCAATTTTAGCTATATTATTCATAGACCTCATCCACTGAAAACCCTTCATGCACTATCTTTGCAATATTCGCCATGATAGCGCCGGGGTCATCTGCCTGGAATACGTTACGTCCTATTGCTACACCTTTTCCTCCAGATTGTACCGAATCATATACTACCTGCATCAGGTCAGCTTCGGTCTCCATCCTTGGTCCTCCGGCCACAACAACCGGGACGGGACATCCTTTCACCACTTCCCTGAACGAGTCCGGGTCGCCCGTATAATTGGTTTTGATTATGTCCGCACCCAGTTCAGCTCCTACGCGGGCAGCATGTTTCACATATTCAACATCGTGTTCAGAATCAACTTTTGGTCCTCTGGGATACATCATTGCCAGCAGGGGCATACCCCATTCATCACATTTACTTGCAGTCTTACCGAGATCCTCAAGCATCTTTGCTTCGTTNTACATCATTGCCAGCAGGGGCATACCCCATTCATCACATTTACTTGCAGTCTTACCAAGATCCTCAAGCATCTTCGCCTCGTCGTGTGCACCTACATTAACGTGGACTGATACGCAGTCAGCTCCCACCTTAATGGCATCTTCCACAGAAGTGACCAGTACCTTGTGATTTGGGTCCGGACCCAGGGAAGTTGATGCTGATAAATGGATTATTAGCCCCACATCCCTACCGTAGCCCCTGTGTCCGTGTTTGGGAAGACCCATGTGTCCAAGTACGGCATTTGCACCACCATCTGCTACTTTGTTCACCATTAATGACAGGTCGGCCAATCCCTGAATGGGCCCGGCCCCTACACCATGGTCCATAGGGATAATTATGGTCCTGCCGGTTTTCCGGTTAATTATTCGCTCTATTCTAACCGATTTGCCTATGTTCCCTGATTGCAGGATATTATTGTGCATGAGTTTACACCTGAATCCATTGAAGGGTTATAATGGTACTTATTTATTTAGCAATTTATGATTTTATTATCATCCAATAACGCATATTTAATAATTGCAAAAAGGTTCATATTCAATGAATGCCTAAAATAATATGGGGCAATTAAATTTCATATAAGGAAGTGAACAAATAATTAATCTAGAAAACATATTACTTAAAGATGTAATGACAAGAGGAGTTATCACAGTTACTACTGATATTCCTGTGAAAGAAGTGGCATACCTGATGGCGAACCAGCACGTTTCTGGTATAGCTGTCATTGACCATACTGGTGAGATTATAGGAGTAATCTCAGAAATGGATATGCTCAAAACGGTAAATGACGAATCTTTGCTGGATGGGCCTGTCGAGTCCATTATGAATTACTATGTCCAGTCTGTAAAACCTACAACTTCGTTAAAAGTAGCAGCGGAGATGATGATGGAACATGGTTTTCACAGGTTAATGGTTCTTTCCGAATCAGGAGTCGGCGCATCAAATCGCCCCATCGGGATATTAAGTGCCAGTGATATTGTCAAAATAATATCACAGGCCTATTAGTAAATTGATCCATAAGTCACAACCTTCTGTCGGCAGGTAGTCGGCAGAACTTTGAACTTAGCTGGGCATGTTCCCTGATGATATCTGACTTGGTCAAAAGGCCAAGCATCCTGGTATGGTCCTCCCTGTCCACAACAGGCAGCCGTCCGATAGTATTGTCAAGCAGTTTCCTTAGTGCGTATTCAAGGTTCTCATCTTCATAAGTTACCACCAGTGAACGGGTCATGATATCTCCCACCAGTACAACATCCCGTTCATCAAGAGGTACTTTTTCTGCATCCTCGAAAGTGACTATGCCTACCAGTTCCAGGTTGTCCAATACAGGATAACCTATATGGCGGTATTTGTGTATGAGGTTCAATACGGTCTGTACCTTTGTAGCAGGGCTAACGGTAATAATATCGGTGCACATCACATCTTTCACCGTGACCAGTTCCAGTACATCTATGGTCATCTCACGGCGGTGGGCCGGGGAGTCCATCCGGGTAGGGACCTGCTTTTCATAAATAGACCATCTACCTGATATAACGTATGCAAGTGTCGAAGCCAGCATCAGGGGCGGCAGCAGGTTGTAATTCCCGGTCAGTTCGGATACCATGATTATTGCGGCAATGGGTGTTTTTGCCACTCCTGCCAGCAGGGCTGCCACGCCTACGAGCACGAAGGTAGAGTATTCAACCACGATGGTGGGGAATAAGGTATGAAAGGTAATTCCTAAAACGCCGCCCAGCATTGCGCCAATCACAAGGGTGGGGCCGAACACACCACCACTTCCACCACTACTGATGGTGAATGACGTGGCAAGGATCTTTGCGAATAGTAGCAACAACAGCAGTCCCATTGCAAGTTCCTGGTCAATGGCCAGCTGGATAAGTCCGTATCCCACACCCAGGCTCTGGGGTATGAAAAATGCCATTATACCCAACAGTAAACCACCTACGGCTGGCTTGACATGATTTGGTATGGCAAGTCGTTTGAAGAAATCCCTCATTCCATAGAAGACATGAATATAAAAAATCCCCACGGCTGCAGCTGCAATACCCAGCATGGCATAGAATATGAGTTCGTTAGGATGTGTAAAATTATAATCCGGCATTGAGAACAGGGAACCCCAGCCAAAGAACGAGCAGAATATGGAGTATGCGACGGTTGACGAAATAAAGGCAGGTACAATCCCCTCTGATTCCGAACCCTGCCGATACAATACTTCAATCGCAAAGATTGCACCGCCCAG
>NKAJ01000668.1_pt5 | contig 14158 bp, 16 predicted proteins | sample 1556001 | NCBI WGS metagenome assembly NKAJ01 (sample SAMN06204642, study PRJNA360343) | marine sediment metagenome | isolation source: Jiulong cold seep at northern South China Sea | place: China: South China Sea, Jiulong cold seep | collected 2013-06 | reverse complement strand
TTGAGTGCCGAGAGTGTCCAGAAAGGACGTTCAGCCCTGACAGGAAAACTGGGTAGCAAGATATGCGCTGAAGGGTTGAATATCATTGATGACGGGCTGCTGGAAAGCGGTATTGGTTCTGNTGACAGGAAAACTGGGTAGCAAAATATGCGCTGAAGGGTTGAATATCATTGATGACGGGCTGCTGGAAGGCGGTATTGGTTCTGCCCGCTCAGATGACGAAGGTACCCCGTCCCGGACCAACCATATCATCGAGAATGGTGTGCTGGGTACATACCTGTACGATACTTATACAGCAGGCAAGGACGGTGTGGACTCGACGGCCAGCGCGGTGAGGAACAACTATGCCATGACGACGACCATCGATGTACGCAACTTACTGATTCAATATCCTGCCAGTGACATAGTGGCCGATACGCGCCGCGGTGTGCTGGTGGGTTCGGTGATAGGTGCCCATACAGCCAATCCCATTTCCGGGGATTTCAGTGTGGAGGCGCGCAATTCATTTTTGGTCGAGAACGGGGAGGTAAAGAGCCCGATTAAGTCCATGATGGTATCGGGTAATATGTTCCAGCTGCTTCAAAATATCACGGGTGCAGGACGTGATGCCAGATGTCTGGGTAATATTATCACACCTACGGTTAAGGTGTCAGGTCTTACTGTTGTGGGATGAAGAATTCCATTGTAAAATCTAAACAATGGGAACAGGAAACAAAAATGGGAAAAAAGAAAAAAAGAGTTACATTCCCATGTAACTCTCAGGTCCCGGCATTGCGGGCATTCCGGCCGGGCTCTCTTCTGGAATGTCAGTGACAAGAGCTTCGGTTGTCAGCATCAAACCTGCTATGCTGGCTGCATTTTGAAGTGCGCTGCGGACCACTTTTGCGGGGTCGATGATACCGGCTTCGACCATATCTTTGTATGAGTCGGTCTTTGCATCAAAACCCATATTGGGGTTAGAGTCGCCTTTCAACTTTTCAACAATAACTGCCCCTTCATTACCGGCGTTGGTGGCAATCTGCTTAACCGGCTCTTCCAGTGCGATCTTCACAATGTCCACTCCTATCATCTGGTCGCCTTCCAGGGTCAGTTTATCCAGTTCGGCTGCTGCCCTGAGTAGAGCGATACCGCCGCCGGGCACCACACCTTCCTCGATAGCTGCCTTGGTGGCATTCAATGCATCGTCCAGTCGCATCTTCTTTTCCTTGAGTTCGGTCTCGGTGGCGGCGCCCACATTGACTACTGCCACTCCACCTGCCAGTTTACCCAGGCGCTTCTTGAGTTCTTTTAACTTGTACTCAGAATCTTCCAGTTTGATGCGTCCTTCGAGAACAGTGACTCTCCTGGCGATATCTTCTTTATTACCCTGTCCTTCGATGATGATGGTCTTTTCCTTGTTCACCCTGATCTTGCGGGCACTGCCCAGATCTGCTAAGGTAGTGTTCTCAAGTTTCATGCCCTTCTCTTCGCTGATGACATTTGCGCCTGTGAGTGCTGCGATATCTTCCATTATTTCATTGCGCTCATCACCAAAGCCAGGTGCTTTGACCGCGCATACTTTCAGGCTGCCGCGAATGATGTTCAAAACGGTAGTGGCGAGTGCTTCGCCTTCCACATCTTCGGCTATGATAAACAGGGGCTTGTTTTCCTTGACCACTGCTTCGAGGACTGGCAGGAATTCTTTCATTGAGCTTATCTTTTTGTCGAACAGGAGTATCTTTGGATCTTCAAGNATTTCCTTGCGCTCATCACCAAAGCCAGGTGCTTTGACCGCGCATACTTTCAGGCTGCCGCGAATGATGTTCAAAACGGTAGTAGCAAGTGCTTCGCCTTCCACATCTTCGGCTATGATAAACAGGGGTTTGTTTTCCTTGACCACTGCTTCGAGGACTGGCAGGAATTCTTTCATCGAGCTTATCTTCTTGTCAAAGAGGAGTATCTTCGGGTCTTCAAGGACGGCTTCCATGCGTTNAGGCTGCCGCGAATGATGTTCAAAACGGTAGTAGCAAGTGCTTCGCCTTCCACATCTTCGGCTATGATAAACAGGGGTTTGTTTTCCTTGACCACTGCTTCGAGGACTGGCAGGAATTCTTTCATTGAGCTTATCTTTTTGTCGAACAGGAGTATCTTTGGATCTTCAAGGATGGCTTCCATGCGTTCGGTATCGGTGGACATGTAGGGGGAGATGTAGCCCTTATCGAACTGCATACCTTCCACTACTTCCAGGGAGGTTTCCATGGACTTTGCCTCTTCAACAGTGATGACACCGGTTGAGCCTACTTTTTCCATGGCATCAGAGATGAGGTTGCCAATGACTTCGTCATTATTTGCTGAAATGGTGGCTACCTGTGTGATTTTTTCTTTGCCTTTAACCTNCTTTGCCTCTTCAACAGTGATGACACCGGTTGAGCCTACTTTATCCATGGCATCAGAGATGAGGTTGCCAATGACTTCGTCATTATTTGCTGAAATGGTGGCTACCTGTGTGATCTTTTCTTTGCCTTTAACCTCTTCGCTCTTTGATTTGATGTATTCTACCACATTTTCTGTAGCTTTGTCGATACCTCGTTTGATCTCGATGGGGTTGGCTCCCACTGTGATATTTTTCATGCCTTTGTGCAGGATGGCCTGGGCCAGCAGTGTGGCTGTGGTGGTTCCGTCACCGGCTACGTCCTGGGTCTTGGTGGCGACTTCCTTTGCCAGCTGGGCGCCCATATCTTCTAATGGGTCTTCAAGGTCGATCTCTTTGGCAATGGTTACACCGTCATTGGTGATTACCGGGCTGCCGAAACTTTTTGAGAGCACCACGTATCTGCCTTTTGGTCCCAGTGTTATCTTTACTGTATTGGCAAGATGGTCCATGCCTCTCATGAGGGCATGCCTTGCTTCATCATCAAAAGTTAATTGTTTTGCCATATTGTTCACCTACTCTATTTTTGCGATTATGTCTTTTTGGTCAAGGACGATATACTGCTCACCGTCAATGTCCATCTCTTCAAAACTGTACCCTGAGTACAGTATGATATCTCCCTTCTTGATGGGACATTCTTTTTCTTCCATTGATGCGCTTGTTTCTACTACGATGCCCTGCTTTTTCTTTTCCTTGGCAGTTTCAGGGATGTATATCCCGCTCGCAGTCTTCTCTTCTTCTTTGACCGGTTTGATTAAAACTCTCTTACCTAATGGTACTATTTTCATGTCATTACCCCGTTACAGATATAAAAAATTTTTCTGTCAGTGAAGCGTCTTAATTGTTTGCAGTTCTATAAGAACATTTCGCTTCATGCCAGTGTGAGAGGCTTTATGCAAAGTGATATGTATGAGTGGGAAGGGAAATATTCAGGCATTTAAGCCGGGTGAATAATACATGGGACATGATGCAATCCTCCAGGTACGGGCCGATNTGAGAGGCTTTATGCAAAGTGATATGTATGAGTGGAAAGGGAAATATTCAGGCATTCAAGCCNTACCTAATGGTACTATTTTCATGTCATTACCCCGTTACAGATATAAAAAATTTTTCTGTCAGTGAAGCGTCTTAATTGTTTGCAGTTCTATAAGAACATTTCGCTTCATGCCAGTGTGAGAGGCTTTATGCAAAGTGATATGTATGAGTGGGAAGGGAAATATTCAGGCATTTAAGCCGGGTGAATAATACATGGGACATGATGCAATCCTCCAGGTACGGGCCGATCGGCAGATGACCGAAGATGAGACCAGGTCGGTACATAATATTGTCGGGAAATATTGCAGCGGCGTGGATTACGAATATCTTGATGTTAAGCGGGGGATTGATGTCTATATCACCAATGTTGCAAGTGCCAGACATGCGGCTGCCAGGATAATGAAGGTGCTGGGAGGCAGCAAGAAGGAGAGTTCAAAGTATTTGCGGGTGCAAGGCGGGAAANGCCGATCGGCAGATGACCGAAGATGAGACCAGGTCGGTACATAATATTGTCGGGAAATATTGCAGCGGCGTGGATTACGAATATCTTGATGTTAAGCGGGGGATTGATGTCTATATCACCAATGTGGCGAGTGCCAGGCATGCGGCTGCCAGGATAATGAAGGTACTGGGGGGCAGCAAGAAGGAGAGTTCGAAGTATTTGCGGGTGCAAGGCGGGAAAGTGTTGTACCAGTTTACGGTACGGGTGAAGCTACCGAAAGAGGCTTCAGGGGGAAGGTATGGATTTTGATTTAAGCGTGTCAGTCCGATTTCGCTTATTCGCAATCACGATTCTTACGATGGTTCGCATTACACTCTTCATAGCTTTCTTATCCTGGCAGTTGGCCTGAAACGTCAGAAAGTCTAATTCACCACGTTGTCCTGTGCCTTAACTGAGCAGATTAGAGATTGCTATGGGAAAGCTAATAAATTAGTAAGGGAGTTCTAAGACGATGTGTCTGCATGCAAATAAAAATAGTCAACACCTGATAGTTAAGGAAGGGGCGCATTATTAGAATTAATTTGGTTATACTTCTATGCGCTCTTCTTCTCGCAGTATCTGCCATAAATCCATCGTCAGCATCCAGTATCACACATCCGGTAATATTTGAGTTTCTTCCAAATCCGGAAGCCCTGATGGATCAGGGCGAGTATGTAGTTATCTACAACCCGACAGGTCAGGAAATTGATATATCAGGTTTTATTCTTACAGATCTTGAGGGAGAATTAGAAATACCTGGTGGAACAATCCTTGATCCGGAATCAAACTACCGAATCGAACTTCCAGCAGACGGGATCCAGCTCAGTAACAGTGGAGACGAGGTGATACTTCTCGATAATGCGTTACACATGGTGGATTGTGTCATATACGGACACTCAGAATATAAAGGAGAAGGATGGAAGGGACCTATACTTGGCAGCGCTTCCGAAGAGCGCATATTCAGGCGCTTCTATCTTGATAAAGACACGGATACTGCATATGAGTGGCTGCCTCTTAAAGAGTATTACCGGGGGCAGTCAGAGTTTATGCCATCTTCGAAATCATTTTCAGGTGAGGTCACAGTCTTTGTATCACCAGATTGCAGTCTTGAGATTCTTCAAAAGGAGATTCGGAGTGCATCCATTCTCAGAGTGAATGTCTATCTCTTCGAAAGCCAGGATATTGAGCGGGAAGTGGTAGATCTGCTCAGTCGAGGTGGAACGGTGTATATTCTCATAGAGGGCAGCCCTGTTGGCGGTATCAGCGATACTGAAGTCAAAATACTCAAACATATCATAGAAAAAGGTGGAGAGGTTCGGTTCAGTAATGATTCGCTTTACCGGCTGAACCATGCAAAGTACGCATTGATTGACAGCGATACCATAATTATCGGTTCTGAGAACTGGAACAGTGGCGGGTATCCGCCCGATGGCTCCATTGGAAATCGCGGCTGGGGTGTTGTCATAAAAGACCGGGAAATATTCCATGATATGTCTTCCATATTTGAGCATGACTGGGCACACGGAATAAAGATTAGTCCCAGTGACCTGCCACAGGGATCAAAATCCGATTCGGACGAGCCAGATAACCGCTACGGACATAAGGTATTTGAATCAAAGAACATAAATGCTGAATTCACAACGAGCATGATTATCGGACCTGATAACAGCCTCCATTATGAAACGATCATCGAGACGATAAACTCTGCTGAAAAGACGCTCTATATCGAGCAGGCATATATAAGGAGGAACTGGAGAACCGATGAGAACCCTTACCTTCAATCTGCAATCAATGCTGCAACGCAGGGTGTGGAAGTGAAAGTCCTCCTTGATTCAATGTGGTACAACACAAACGAGGAGAATGACAATGATGAACTCTGCAACTACCTGAACGATCTCGCCTTGCAGGAGAACCTGGACCTTGAAGCACGGCTTGTGAAACGGGATGGAATTACAAAAATTCATAATAAAGGTGTGATCGTTGACGGTCAAAAGGTACTGATCTCCTCGATAAACTGGAACAAACATAGCCCGACCTACAACAGGGAGATCGGCATCATAATCGAAAACCCCGACCTTGCAGCATACTACACCGAAGTCTTCCTTTACGACTGGAACCTGGGCAGAATAGAGACAAATTCATCAAAAACGATTATAAATCCCTTAATAGTCGTAGTGATGATACTGCTCGCTGCATCAATGATCTATTTAATAAAGCAATGGCTGGGTAAATCCGGGAAATAGCTTTGAATTTCGTAAATCCTCTCAATTGAGCCCGTGGCAAAATTGATATTAAAGCTTCAAATGGCAAATAAAAGCCTATTAATAGCTAATTTTGTATCCACTTCAAATTAGATGGTAACTGGCATATCGGGTGGATGGGGTGCACAGGTCGGACCTCCGCATCTAAAGCTGTAAACAGTTCCATTATTGCTTATTTTATTTTTCAGACCGATGCAAAGGCGAGGGGGGGAAAGTGGTGGTGTGTTGTCATGGCATTTAAAATATAATATTCAAATTGTGTGATAAACTAACCCTGCACCCGCAGCCCGTAAGGGCAGTCGGGTGGCAGCCAGCCGTAGGGATTCATATGGCCAAAGTCCAAAAAAAATGCCAGAATACAGTCTCGATTATGAATATCAATACCACAATAAATTGACTATCCTAATTACGCCAGGATATCTAAGTATCCCTATTGCTGCCACTAGCTCAGTATCTCCGAACAATATGTCCATATGAGATAGTCATCTCTACACTACATACAAATATTTGAAAAGATGTGGACATACTATCGATGGCTCCCTGATGATCCATCAACCTACATCTCCATGTTGCTGAGTCATGGAAACGACCATCTGATCATATATTTTTAGTGCTACGCACTCTTCGTACATATCTATCATGAACACTTAGAAATTTACCTCATCTTTGTACAATACAACCCATAGCAGTTGCAGCACTTGTTCATAAGCAAAACAAGAAAAAGCAATTAGAACGTGAATGAAATGGGCCCGCGGAGATTCGAACTCCGGATCCCCGCCGTGTAAAGGNAAGATGTGGACATACTATCGATGGCTCCCTGATGATCCATCAACCTACATCTCCATGTTGCTGAGTCATGGAAACGACCATCTGATCATATATTTTTAGTGCTACGCACTCTTCGTACATATCTATCATGAACACTTTGAAATTTACCTCATCTTTGTACAATACAACCCATAGCAGTTGCAGCACTTGTTCATAAGCAAAACAAGAAAAAGCAATTAGAACGTGAATGAAATGGGCCCGCGGAGATTCGAACTCCGGATCCCCGCCGTGTAAAGGCGATGTCATAACCGACTAGACCACAGGCCCAATGTGTCCTGCAATACAATAGTATGCAGATGCTACCTTACTTGTAATAAGTGATATATAGAGTTTTTTAGTTATCCTATAATGCAGGGGCACTATAAAGGTGGGCATAATTGAGAATAGATAATGCTTGGCAAATATGTCAGCGACAATAAATGGAGGTAGAAGCCGTATCCAGATGGCTAATACACATTTAACGTATAGGAGGTAAAACGTGTTTTGAATTGAATTTATTAGTAGACACGGCTTCTATTAAATATATATTGTCAGTCATATTAATATAGTTTGTGGTCATACGAACAAACTAATCCCAGAACCTCTTTGTTCGTACATAATTCCGCTCAGCTTCAAGGATATCCCGGTAGAACCCATCCTCATCCAAGCGCATCTTACGTATTACCCTGGATGCAGTTTCCGGCCCCAGTCCCCTGCTTGCCAGGGCAATGACAGCACTCCTGCCGTGAGACAGCACCAGACTGGCATTGCGGTGCACCCTGCGAACCCGCTTTATTTCATCTGAAGTTTTCTCTTTTTTACGTACCTGCTTAATCTCCTCTTCCTCCCACGGCTTCAGAGCAGCTATCATCCTGCTGTGGCACAAAGGACATTCAGGTACTTCCGGTACCCGGGATACCTTAGTTCGGGACACCCATTTTTTGCAGGTTACACAGAACAGTATCACCCGGTCATTCATTATCCTGTCTTTCAAAGCTTCGATAATGGAAGCATCCGCTCTCGCCGGAGAGACCAGATCCCGGCCGCCCATGAAACCCGATGTTCCGATCGGGCTTGCCTTTTGGACTATCAGTGCTACTTCCCCAGCTGCGATACGGTTAATTAAATCCATAGTCCTGCCAATATCCAGTTTATCCTGGAAAATCTCCCTGACCGCTTCATCATACATGGGGCTTCCCTCATACACATCCAGCAGTCGTTGCATACTTATACGTGAATAATCCGTATCCATTCCCAGGGCACCGAACTTCTTGGCTACCTGTATCATCTTCCATTTGAAGAAAGTGGTATGTTTCAAAGACATCTCGATGATGGGTTCCACGTGGGCAGGGTCCAGGCCCTGTATGAGTCTGACCACATCCGCTGCACCGATGCGCGAGGGCAGGTCAAGTTTTATCCTGTACGGGTCAATCTCCATAGCAACACTGGTACCCAGCCTTGCTGAAAGCAGGGCGGTGAGTATTCCACCCAGGGTATTGTTCACCTTATGCCCCCCGCACACGTTGATGATAACAGACCCCTCTGCATTCTCCACCACAATGCTGTCTCTATCCGGTACTGCGTACCCTTTATCCACCTGTTTACGAATTACTTCCAGCACACCAAGAGCCGTATCCTTATCGGTAGGATAACTCTTCATACTCTGCCTGATTATTTCATCCTCAGATAGTTTGTCCCTTACGTTCTTTCCAATGTAGGACCTGATGCGTGAGACCTCATTTGCAACACCGTAAGGTACTGGTATCTCCTCACCCACCCAGGATGGTATTTCACCCCCCGGGTCCCGTACCGGCTCTACCTTGATGCGCCTGCGCTCATCCAGTATCTCCATCACCCTCCACATCTCACCCCTGGCAATGAAGACTGCTCCCGGTCTTATGAAATTTACAATGAATATTTCATCCAGCATGCCCACTGGCCTGCCGCTCACCATGTCCAGCACGTCATATTTCTTTTCATCAGGTATCATGGACAGGTTGGCATAATAGTACTGCCAGCTTTTGCGACGCCTCCCCAGCTTGTGATCATCTTTTTCATACCAGACCAATCTGGTATCACCTACCTGCTGCAATATCCGGTCAATTTCTTCATGGCTTATATTACGGAAAGGGTAGGCCCTTGTCACAATATCATGGATTCGCCCACTGTCCAGTTCACCAAAATCCAGTACCATACCGGCAATCTGGTTCGCCAGTGTGTCACCCGACCCTTCATGGATAAGCGTCTCCTCGATCATGCCTTCATGTGCCCTGTGAATTATGGCCCATGCTTCAAGCACATCATCGGGATTGGTGGCAATGATGGTTCCTTTTGAGGTCTCATGTATCCGGTGTCCTGCCCGTCCCACCCTCTGGATAAGCCTGGACACTTCCCGCGGGGACATATACTGTACCACATGGTCCACGTCCCCGATATCGATACCCAGTTCCATGGAACTGGTGCAAATAAGTCCCCTCAGGTCGCCTGCCTTGAACATATCTTCCATCTCAATCCTGGCCTCTTTTGACAGGGAACCGTGATGCACACCAATGGACAATTCCTGCATCCTGAACCTGGAACCCAGGGCTTCGGCAGCCTCCCTCGTATTTACGAATATCAGCGTGGACTTATGTGAATATACGATGTCGCTAATGACTCGCAGGTGTGATGCCATCTCAGGTGTACACATCAGGCTGCGGGCGCTGGAGCGATCGTCGGAATTGACCTGGGGCGTAACCACATTAAATTCCAGATCCTTATAAATAGAGACTTCCACCACATCTACTTCCCGATGAGAGCCTGCCAGGAATCGTGCTACAGTGACCGGACTGCCCACTGTAGCCGACAGTCCAATCCTCTGGAACTCACCTGCCACTTCCACCAGCCGTTCAAGGCCAATTGACAACTGGGCGCCCCGTTTGCTGGCCGCCAGTTCATGTACCTCGTCTACCACGACGTGCCGTACTGATTCCAGGTTCTTGCGCAGCCGGCTGCCTGTCAGCATTATCTGCAGGGTTTCTGGGGTGGTTATGAGCACGTCGGGGGGGTGAGTACTCTGCTTCTGGCGCTGGTATTTTGAGGTGTCCCCGTGGCGCACCTGGACATCGACGTTCATTTCCCCACCCATGCGCTCCAACCGTAAGAGCATGTCCCGGTTCAGTGCCCGAAGCGGAGTAATATATAGCGCTGATATGCCGGTGCGCTCTTCATCCGGGCGGTTCAGGATATGGTGGAACACGGGCAGCATTGCACTTTCGGTCTTACCACTACCAGTGGGTGCAATGAGCAGCAGGTTCTGGTTTTTTAGCAGTTTGGGGATGGTACGTACCTGTGGCTCAGTGGGTTTGGTAAATCCCATTTTGGAAAGAATCGCCTGTATGTCGGGGTGCAGTTTATTGAAAATATCTGACATGTCTTTAGAAACCCATGTTTCTTATTGTTTTGACTTTAAGTTTTTTATAACATGTGTAGATAACAGACATAATTTTTCAAATTGCAGATATAACTGTTGTAGTTGTGCTGAGCAAAAGAAATTTAAGGGCAATCAATCAAAAGTATGCAAGTGGGGTGGGAATAGGAGAATGATGACTGCCCTGATAATTAATACAATGGAAGTTATGATATATAAATATATCTCATTATAATCATTCTAATCATTATAATGATATAACTCAATATACCAGTCATCTCGGGTAAAAAAACAATTTTTAAAAAATAAATACTCATAAATACTTTTTACACAAGAATACTCACATGAACACTTTAAGGTTCGGAACGGCAGGCACGCCAATAAGTTCCTCATCAAGGGACAGTATTTCCGGGGTGGAACGGATACGTGAGTTAGGACTACAATGCATGGAGGTTGAATTTGTCAGGGGGGTAAGGATGGGGGCCGAAACTGCCGGAAAGGTAGGTAACGCCGCCACCAAAAATGATGTTGCGCTCAGCGTACATGCACCATATTACATTAATCTCAATTCAAGGGAAATGGATAAAGTAGACGCCAGCCGTAAGCGCATTCTTGATTCAGCACATATAGGTGCCATATTCGGTGCCAGGGGTGTAGTGTTCCATCCGGCTTTTTATCACGATGACCCTTCGGAAAAGGTATTTGGTATTGTGAAGACCCACCTGCTTGAGATGGCTGCCCAGCTTGAGGATGAGGGCATTGATGTACTGCTGCGCCCGGAGACTACTGGTAAGGGTTCACAGTTCGGTACTCTTATTGAACTACTGGAGATGAGTGCTGAGCTTGAGGGTGTAATGCCTTGCTATGATTTCTCGCACATGCACGCGCGGGAGGGAGCACTAAACTCGTATGAAGAGTTTTGCGGGATACTCAATAAGGTAGAGGATTACCTGGGCAGGGAGGGGCTGGATAATATGCATATCCATGTGTCAGGTATCGAGTACGGGCCGAAGGGTGAGAAGAAACACCTGGAACTTAAGGAGTCCGATATGGATTATCATGGGCTTATCAGAGCGTTTAAAGAGTATGATATCAGGGGTACTGTGATATGCGAAAGCCCTAACCTGGAGGGGGATGCATTGCTGATGCAGGGTGTTTACCTGGGGTTGTAAGAGGTACTGTAGCTTTGACTCTTATTTATGTTATTCCAGCAGAATCTCTACCCTACACTTAAACAGACTGATCTGGTTATCTTCAATTCCCACGTCAAAACTCTTCACATTGACCTGTGTGATGTTGCTCTTTGACTTGAATATCGGGAGTTCTGATGCATCATCTACTGCATTCTTTATTGCAGCCTCCCAGCTTTCCGGGGACGAACCAATTGTTTCGATTATTTTCACAACCATTCAAATATACTCCTATGTTTTGTTATCAACCTTTCTCATAATTACAGAACCGTCGCGCATGTGCACTTTTACAGATTCCTCTTTTTTCGAACCAACTTCATACTTGTTGTACAACATGGCATCCAGTCGCCCCACGTCCAGTACCCTGCGCAGCATTTTGCTGTTCTCGCCACTCTTTTTACCTGGTGCGGCAGGCGGACTCAGCGACACTTTCTTCCTGGAATATATGGCGCCTCCAGTCATATTTGCACCCACGTATCCTTTAGCATCATTGATGACAAGGTTGCCGGATTTCATGTAAGCGCCTGCGAATTCATCCACTTTACCGCTGACCACCACCGTACCCCCGTCCAGCCTGGAACCCGTGTTCATACCGGCGCTCCCCTTCACATACACAGTACTCCTGCGCATAAGCAATCCTGTGCCGTTGTAGGCATCACCTTCCACAACCACGGTACCCCTGCAATCCATGCGGGCACCGATGGTACCACGCAGGATTCCGTCGCTGAGGCTCAGGATATTCTCATCTTCATCGAGGGAATTGGACAACAAAGTATCCTCTCCAGGCCCGTTGCACAAAATATCTGTTATCGAGCGGAATTTCCTGTAGCCGTCCTCATCAGAAGCAAACTCAATAATGTTACCCAGCGGCTCCTTCAGGGTCCCGCTGACATACAGCGCACCGGTCACCATACCCATACCCGCTTGGGCACCTACATTTCCATCAACGAATATCCGACCTGCAAGTTCTGGCTTCCCTGTGCCGCCAAGGTGTTCCATATCCGCACCCATGCTGAAGGCCAGGCGGTCACCTACATTGCCCTTGATATGGATATCGGCACCTTTTTTCAGGCCATCAACCAGGTCCAGGTATGTGTATGCCCCTTCGGTCTGGTCTGGTATCTGCGATTCCGGGTCCAGTTTTTGGTTCAGGTAATGGAAATTGAACGTATAATCACAAAGGTTATCCACCGGGGATGTGAGTACAAGGCTGATTTCTTCCATACCAGCTCAACCGTGTATTAACATAGGCAGGCAGCGTGTGCACACCCATTCGCTTTTCATTTCATGGCGCAGGGGCAGTAGGTATACCTCATCCTCTCCTTTGTTGCAGTTGAAGCACCTGATAGATATGTCAGACTTTTTGGGCTGGCTTTCTGCTTTTTCTTCGTTGAACTCCAAGGTCTCACGTTCCTCTATGGTTATGGCGCCTTCCGGACAGATGCCGATGCAGTATCCCATGCCATCGCACAAATCCTCTGACATTACCTTTGCCTTGCCATCTATGATCTCTATAGCTCCTTCAGCACATGGTGCAACGCATTTTCCGCATCCGGTGCATTTTTCTTCATCTATTGTTACGATTGTTCTTTTTACCATTTTTATCATCTCTTTTAGTGGTGAGTGCCCTCAACCAGTTCCAAACCTGCATCTGTTATCGTTTTTTTGATGGAATCGATATGAGGACATTCGGGATAATCCTCCATCTGCATGCAGGAACTCAGGTGCACCACATCCACCCCGAATCGTTTCAGGGATTTAATTAAACGATAGACGCGACGTCCTGAACAGCCGCCGCATGTGAAGTAGGCGACTATCTCCGCATTTTTATCATAATCCTCAAAATAACCCGTCCGCTTATTGAATGCCATAAAGCAGGCGATACCGGGGCAGGCTTCTGACACAATGTCGCACCTGATGACTGCGATTTTAGTGGGTTTTTCGCCGGTACTTTCTTTGGTAATTGTCCTCACCTCTTTTTGAATATCAGTTTAATGGAATACATGAACGGTACAACTATGGATTGTCTTTTGATTGATATTTCCGTTGTGCTATCAGGCACTATTTTGTCTGGAACGGATATAAGGGTTTTCGACTTTTATCAACATAACAATGATAACATGCAGGNCGATTTTAGTGGGTTTTTCGCCGGTACTTTCTTTGGTAATTGTCCTCACCTCTTTTTGAATATCAGTTTAATGGAATACATGAACGGTACAACTATGGATTGTCTTTTGATTGATATTTCTGTTGTGCTATCAGGCACTATTTTGTCTGGAACGGATATAAGGGTTTTCACCTTTTATCAACATAACAATGATAACAAATAGGATATTGTGGGGTGCCGGATGTAATCGATAATTGACCCCTGCTCTGTTTGATGATAGTTAATTTTACTTCAATTACGTTCTATGCCTGTTTTGCAAATAGTTTTAGTTTAAAAGGAATATAGAATAAATCAAGTGATAAGATGGCACAAAATTGGCATTATTTGTACTTAAAGGAAAAGAGGTCGCCCATTGGAATGGTTGCCATTCGCATTGTACTTGTAATGGCCTTTATCCT
>NKAJ01000913.1_pt2 | contig 14163 bp, 9 predicted proteins | sample 1556001 | NCBI WGS metagenome assembly NKAJ01 (sample SAMN06204642, study PRJNA360343) | marine sediment metagenome | isolation source: Jiulong cold seep at northern South China Sea | place: China: South China Sea, Jiulong cold seep | collected 2013-06 | reverse complement strand
GGGAAATGGGGCTGTCAGAGAAAAAATGATCCAAAGGAGACACGTGGAACCCGTCGAATTTGTTTACATTCATCGGGTTTTGACCAAATTATCGCTGAAACCTCCATATGACTTTCGAATCTTAAGAGACATTCAAATAGTGTGAAAACGCCTGATATCTCCAGTCTTAAAAGAGTATTTATCACCGCACTAATCATTTGTAATAACACCCATAGAACAAAGGCCCGGCTCTATACTCGAAGCAGTTAATGACAAAGAGATGGAGTCTGGCTTTATTGGTTTTCCATATCCAAAATTTACACTCTCGTTATGAGAAACCCAATACAGGCGTTCGTCTTGAATATAGTTGCCATATAATGTTAAGAACTAATCACGAATTTTATATAAGTAAACTTTATTTTTGCCATTGTCTCTGGTGGATGCAATCACCAGATTTTTTCCATCAATTGAAATTGCCCCGCCAAACTTGTCATCTTTTTCCCCATCTGCAGGGCTAAGTATTTCCTTTAAATGCCAACGATCATTATTTTTCTTATACAAATATACTTTTCCAATACCACCTTGATCACCTTGTTTTTCAAGTATTGACCTGGCACCTATAGNAGATTTTTTCCATCAATTGAAATTGCCCCGCCAAACTTGTCATCTTTTTCCCCATCTGCAGGGCTAAGTATTTCCTTTAAATGCCAACGATCATTATTTTTCTTATACAAATATACTTTTCCAATACCACCTTGATCACCTTGTTTTTCAAGTATTGACCTGGCACCTATAGCCAGATAATCACTAGAAACACCAATAGCAGAACCAAATTCTGCGAATGATGTTGCTGGACCGGTCAAATCAAGTNAAACTTGTCATCTTTTTCCCCATCTGCAGGGCTAAGTATTTCCTTTAAATGCCAACGATCATTATTTTTCTTATACAAATATACTTTTCCAATACCACCTTGATCACCTTGTTTTTCAAGTATTGACCTGGCACCTATAGCCAGATAATCACTAGAAACACCAATAGCAGAACCAAATTCTGCGAATGATGTTGCGGTACCGGTCAAATTAAGCNTTTTCCATCAATTGAAATTGCCCCGCCAAACTTGTCATCTTTTTCCCCATCTGCAGGGCTAAGTATTTCCTTTAAATGCCAACGATCATTATTTTTCTTATACAAATATACTTTTCCAATACCACCTTGATCACCTTGTTTTTCAAGTATTGACCTGGCACCTATAGCCAGATAATCACTAGAAACACCAATAGCAGAACCAAATTCTGCGAATGATGTTGCTGGACCGGTCAAATCAAGTTTTTGTATTTTATGCCACTTATTATCTTTTAAATGGAACACATGAGCAGATCCTGCTCTTCTATTGCCACTTACCTCGTCCCACTGGTGTCCAACAACCAGAGTTCCTGTAGTTTCATCTACACCAATAACGCCATCGTGATACCACTCCTGTCGCTTTGCAGTTAGATTTTCAACACTTAGTTCCTGCCATTTCTGCCATTTATTTTTGACTTTTTTAAACACAGCGATAGTATGGCCGTTACCAGTATTTGATTTCATGGTGGCAAAAAGCCAGTTTTTACCCAGCGCCACTGCTATACAATTTCCTTCTGTTATTTTTGCATTTTGCTTCCAGCCTTCTTTTAATTTATGAAAAATGTAAGCACCAGACACATCGCTTAAACGTGTTTCTTTTGAATAAATCATTGAGNATAGTATGGCTGCTACCAGTATCTGATTTCATGGTGGCAAAAAGCCAGTTTTTACCCAGCGCCACTGCTATACAATTGCCTTCTGTTATTTTTTCATTTTGCTTCCAGCCTTCTTTTAATTTATGAAAAATGTAAGCACCAGACACATCGCTTAAACGTGTTTCTTTTGAATAAATCATTGAGTTTCTGCCACGGGCACAAATAAGAGCTGTATCATCATAAATGGCAACTCGATTACCAAACATGTTCTGCTTGTGTGCATCACTTGCCAGTAATAAACCCTCTCTTTGCCACTGACCATTTATTTTTCTGAATATGTGAGCTGACCCGGTATTTTCAACCTTCATATTCTTATTCAGGACTTTCCATATTGAACTTGCTTCAATGTTATCAAGCTGACTAAAGTCTTTTCTTATATTAACGCTGTTATGAGTTAATTTTGGTGTGATAAAGCCAAATACATCAATGTAATCTTTCTTGAACAACATTGACATGATTTTCTTTGGGCTATATCGTTCTGCAATAGAGGAACCCGAAAAGCTTTCTTCATTGATAGCAATAGCGCCTTTTTCGTGCGGCGCACCTACGATTAATTGATCTTTATGAAGATACACTGATGCACCAAACCAGGTATGCTTGCGTCCGTAATCATCACCTTCTTTATTTTTCAATGATCCCTGCTGCGTTCGTACACCATTACCGTCGTACAATGAAACACTAGAAGACCTCAATGAGCGCGTACCGATGATAATATCATTATCAAAAACTGTCACCCCCTGACCTTTTATTCCATAAGTCTTACTGCTGGACTGATCAATAAATGGTTTGATTGGAACTTTCTTTGCATTGATGAATGCTTTTTCATTTTCCGTATCAGCCAGTGGGCTCGCTTTTATTGCTGCCATCTTAGGTACGCTTACACGTATATCCTGATAGGCTTTGTAATTACCTGCAATATGCCAGAAACCCTTTCCATTAGGTATGGGACCGTAACGAGCCGGCCTGGTCATATAGCTAACCTTGTTTTTTATTCCAAGGCTCCAGTGCCCGGACTGAGCTTTCTTTTTCGATTTTGTGTATTGTAAAAAATGATCAGAATAAGATTTACAGCTATAAACCATGTTGCCATTGCTATCTGATTTTTGGAACTGGTAATGCCCATCAAGCAATTTATCCGGCGTACCCGATACATCAAATGCTTGAACTGCTGAAGCCTTAAGCATCTCTTTTTTACCACGTGCATCCCCAGTCATAGTATACAAACTGGCCAGCTCCAACTTATCATGATGCGAAGACTTTTCTAAAGAAACAATCACCTGGTAGTATGAGATAGCCAGATCTATATCATCTTTGTTTTTACTCCAGTCTGGCATCATTTTTTTGAGCTGATATATCAATTCAATTTCAGACAAGGGTTGTACACGGCCCTGTTTAATTTCACTTAATATCTCAGTTTGTTGTTTAATAAATTTCGGGTTATTGAAATTGTTTGTCATTAAAAGATGTGGAGCCAGGCCCGGATGTTTACTTTTATAATCTTTTAAGACTTTTTCACGCAACGAGTAAGATGCTTCATCATCTATCGCATCCTGTGACATTTTTTCAAACAAGACCAGGCATTCATTACCGAAGTCCATCCAGTGCAAAACTGAATGTTTTCGAGTTGATTGATACAGCACTACATCACAGTTAGTTTTAAGGTTTTTTATATAGGCGTGCTCTAATGACTTATCTGCCACAGTAACTGCCTGAATACCTGGTTTATCACTTTGTTTTTTATATCTGGCCCCATATTTTTTTGCCAGATAACCGCTGTGTTTCAGGTCAAGATCAAATATTTTGCTAAAGTGTGTTTCCTCAATTCTATCAAGGGCGTCTGCAGCCAAAAACTTTAGTTCATCATTCTGTGTAGATGACAACACAGCCTGAAAAAGAAGGTTAGCATGTGGCAAATAGTGGTCACCAAAAGCTTTCAAAGTATGAGCTAAAAATAATTTTGCAATTAAAAATTCACTATCAAGATATATAGCTGAGGTTAACTCATCAATTGCATTCGTTAATTCCTTGTTTTTTCTTACACCACTGTAAGGAACATCAATTTCACTAATAAAAACCAGGCCGTTTTTTCGTTCTATCTTCAAACCAGTTAATTTTTGACCATAATAAAAATGTAAGTCAGATTCAAGATTCCTGTATGTTCTTTTAACTTTTTCTTCAGATTTTCTTGGTATGTAATAATAGCCCAACTGAAGCTCACTCAATATTTCTGCTACCTGATCTTTAGAGTAATCAGCTAAAACCACCTTTTTATTCTTTAGTGTCTGAGCGTAGGTATAACCACGATAACCACTTTTTGTTAACAGTTTATCTTCAATTAATTGTGTATATAACTTGTTTGTATCTTGCACGATACCCTTAAAAGCACTAGCTGATATTTTAGAATGAAGCACACTTTCAGCCGTCTTCACAAGGGCCGCATTGTCAGAATGGAAATATAGCCACTTCAGATGCTTCCTTGCCTCTTTTTGATGTAACGAATCTCGTTTCAATAAGCTATGCGCTAACAATAAACGTGCTTGATCATGCCCAGGATCAAGTTTTAATACTTCTTTCAGTGACAATATCGCTTCGTTAGCGTGTATCGCTTTGTTAGCATCCCAGACCAGGCCGATATAATACCAGGGTTCATTTTTATAACGCCCGGCCAGACTAGGTTTATATTTGTTTTTAACAAGCACGCTCTGGTAAATCTTTTCTGCTTTATCTCTACCATTTTTTGATGCTTTATTATTGTGAGGCAGTACGTATTTATCTAAATAGTTTTTTACTAATTTGTGAAGCTTTACCCTGTCGCTAGCCTGAAATGTTTTTGTAAGTCGTTTCTGTCCAAGCAAATCCAGGCACAATCTTAAGTAAACTTTTGCATTAACGACTTCGTAGTCTCCATATATATACATTGACACGTCTGGTCTTTCATTATGATCTTTACTGCGGAATTGAAATTGTTCTATATATGATTCCAGATACAGAGGGTACATTTCTGTACGTGCCATTACATCGGTATTTTTAGAATATTGATTGATTAGCTTCTCTCTTAAATCATCGCCGAGACCTAATGATGTACTGCCTCTGCCAACATCTCTAAACAGGCCGATACCTACTGACCTGCCTTTAGGTTTCGATGTTTTTTTCAGAGAATTTATTTGCAGATGAATAAACTGATTTACTTTAGCAGCCACCTTGTTTAGATTGGCTTTTTCAAAAGGCAAAATAATATGTCCCAATATTCTGCCGGTGTCAGCCTTAATAAAACGTACTGAAAGCTTTTTATTTTTATATGTGTTCAGATATAAACCAGTAACAACATATTGGGCGGCGGGTGTTTTATCTAATGACAAGGTAGACGCTGATTGTGAACCCGCACCTAAAACAAGGTGTTTTTCATCAAATGCATCTAATATGAGCGTTCTATCAAGTAAATCAATTTTATTAGAATTACTTAATTCAACAAGTAACAGCTCAGAAATAGCAGATGCAACAGCCACATCCCCTGACTCGTTAACCGATGGCACGAATGCATGCAAGGCAACACTGGGTAAACTCTTACTCGGTGCTGCAACACATAAAGCATGGCTAGAAAAAAATACTAAGGAAAATAGAACCAGATAACGAACAATATTCTGCATTCTTTATCGGCCTGCCACACCTATAAGTTTTGGTATTAATCTTTCAGCAATTTGAGCCGAAGCTCGTTGCAATGCTTTTTTGCCTGCGATTTGCTCTGTAAGGTCAACTTCAACCTCAATCTGTCTATCGACAGTAACTATCTCATTCGTTGCATTATTAATTGCTTTAATTTCCAGGCGCGCTTTGACGCTGATTATCTCCCCATGGCGCATAGCAAACTCACTAAATCCTTCACCTTTTATACGCAAATCTGCTCTGTTTGCTTCATCAGTGCCAGATTCAATTACCACAAACCCCATCTCCTTCAAGAATAGTTCCATTTCAGTTTCTGCCGCTGGATCAATCGTATTACGACTTGAATGTCTTTCCTCGATATCAACGACCACACTTGGTTTTTTACCCGTTGGAAGACTCGTCTTTAATGAAGCCAGACGATCTTTACGTGTAATTTTTTTTGCAACTAATGCACCGGATTTTGTCGTTATTGATATTGCAACCTTATTAGATAATTTTTCAATTAGTTTAAGCAAATCATCGTTTGTTTTACCTTTAACCGTTTCGCCAAACACTCGACTTGTTTCTGTACCAATAATTTTCGCCACAATCATTAAGGTTCCATCAATCTCCATAATTGAACCAGTAATTAATATTTTTGCACCTGTAAGATGGCCTATTTGAATCATCTGCTGTTGGTTAACCATGCCGGTTAAATTCAATGATGTTTCATCAAGAATTTTTTTCATATCCTCTCGATCAACTAAATAAATATCATCTTTAGTTGATAAGCTTGCAAATAATACATTACTAACCTTTTCACCATATCCTTTTAAAGAACTGCCTTTTTCCTTAAATGCAAATATTGCAGTTGGATAAACAGCATAACCTTCTGCAATAGCATTGCTTACAAATAGCCATGAAAATATCAGGGCCGCTGCGACTACACGAATAACTACTTTTCTCATAACGTTTTCCTTCTATTGTTCATGTTTAATTCCAGCATTTTTACTGCCACTCACATAATTCAGTAACTCTTTAAAGAGAAATCGCGGTACAGGGGATTGATTCCAGTTTTTTATTATTGGAAATCCGGCAAACACAAGTTTTGATTTTTGATTTGTGAAACTCATTTCCATCCATGGCCAACCAGCTTCACCCTGTTGAATGCTCATTCTGGCACCTGATCTATCACCCTTTATTGAAACCGAGCTTGATACTAAATTATTAGTATTAGACCAATCTACCGAGTCCAACTTGTTATTCAGGCGGTTTATGACTGTATGGTCAGAAAATATAAGTTCGCCAGGCCTGCCACTATTCAGGCTTTGAAAAGTCATTGGAAAATAGGTATCAGTAAGAGACAGGCATAACACAGGCGTCCCTGAATTGGCTAGACGCAACAATTTTAAAACTTCCCTATCAGTTATTGATACTGCTTCACCAATAATTAACAAGCCTTTAAATCCTACCAGCCCTCTATTAAGATTATTTATTCGCTTTAGTGGTATCCCTGCCTCAGAAAATACTTTTTCAGTGTCGCCTATTGGGTCATATAAATAAATATTTAAATTATGCAGCCATGCATTGTGCTGCGCAAAAGGATTGTTGCCAAAAATAGAAAGCTTTTTCTCAAATATAAATTCTTCTTTAGTTTTGTCATGTATAAATACAATTTCTAAAATGGTATCAACGATCAACTGAGGTTTAACAGCGGGTGTATGAAGTACAATGTCAAAAGTATAGTTATTACTTTTATCAGGAGTTATATATTTATTGCCTCGCCTAATCATTCTATTGCGTGTTTTTAAACGCCATTCAGCGATTCCTTGCCATTTAGGCAAGCCATGTAAAGTAAAGCTTAAGTTCACTTCCTGATCAGCGAATATGGAGCTGCCTTTCTCATGGGGGTTAATGACTAACGTTTCAGTATGCGCTACCGATGTGGCAATTATAAGTAAACATACAAACTTGATTAGTAAGCTCAAGTGTTTATACATAAGTTTAGGCCATTAAAATGATATGCGTTGTAGGTCTTTTCTACATACCAATGTTTATTGCCATCGTGTCTATTTTTTGCAAATGTAATTTTCGTCTTCTTTGTTCCTCTTCAGTTCCGATTTTCTGCTTCTCTTGTTTTGCAAAATGATTTCTGTATGTCTCGAACTGAGAACTGATTCTCTTTTGAACTATAAGTATTTCGCATGCTTTAAAATCAAGTCTCTTATATAAGTCTGAATTTTTATCTTTAGATGTTTTTCTATAGCTCTTCAACATCTCATTATATTTGTTCCATTGAATCGGTAGTTGCTCCATTGAATACTGTAAACTAGAGTTATATACTAAGCCAGATTTGCCATTTCCCGTCATGTAATATCTTTTGTTTTCACAATAACACAGCTTTATGTTGCTCGGTTGTTTCCTGGTGCAGTCAGGCTTTATTGTCGAAATCGACGGTATCGCAGAATATAATTTAGTAGGTGAAGTCCTTGCAGCCAAAGTAATGGAACTATGCAGTTTCACTTCAGAATCATGTGTACTGCAAGGGTGCTCCTGAAATGAGATGCCATCATTGGCATTTTTACATTTGAATATCCCTGATATCGCATAATCAGGTAAAGATAGGGAAATTAATCCTAATAATATAACTGCATTTTGTTTTATCATTCTTTTAATTCCCTTTTAAAAGGTTCCAATATAATACTTTTACTCAGTCAATGACTGTCAAGTATCATTAACGACAAGAAACTAAAGGATAGTATAATTTTGAACAAATATATTTTGCTGCAATAACTTTAGTCAATTAATGTAGTCGATTGAAAATTATTGGGGTTTGAGGGGCGGCTGGTTTAAAAAAGGAAGTAGGACGTTGTCTGCTCGTGGCCCAGCCTTGGGCCGAAATTTCTCTGCCAGGGAGCCGGAAGTCTGCTTGAGCCACTGCCAACTGTCAGGGCATATAAAATCAGCATATCAATCTTCAGGATCTAGTCTGAACTACTACAAATAAGTCGATGTTCGTTTAATTATCTTCCATCAATTTTCGTATGCGCCGGACATAACCACGGGTTTCTTTTGGTAAATATTTTTTAATTTTGTTCCAGTCTTTTTCTTTGTCGCCGGTGCGTTTTGAGGCGTTAAGTAAGCGGCATTAGGGTCAAGTATTATATTGACTCTTTGGGGCTGATTGGATGGAAGAAAATTGCTGAGGAAGTTTAATCGAATAAAGAGTCAATATGATACGCCCCCCCTTTTTTTACTGCTACAATCACTTTTGTAGGGATGCTCCTGGGAGATTACCGGATGATCAACACATCAAAGTGGCTAGTAAATAACCTAATCGTTCTTTTTGATCCTGTCGGGATAAAATGGCCTGGGTCGGTTATATTTCCTTTCGGACTCTCCACCGTGCTTTGTCTATTCTTAACAACAATACTTCTGAGTTCCTGTGCCGAAGTGAATATTGTTGACAGTGGATATGGAAAACTTGTTGATTACCAGTGCATCCCCGTTGCAGGAAAAACCATACGGGTTGCGAACACCATTCCAGGTGGTTATTTAAGTTCAGGTGATACTGATATCGACATGAATAAAACCAGGAAAGATGGAACCTTTGAATTTGATATTGGCGGGAACGTTAGTTATCTTTCAATGAGCTTGAGTAGTGGTGATGAGGGAAGGCCAAAGCTTCTCAGGAATCTGGCACGAAAACACCTGTCCAATATGCAGACCGATGAGCTGGCAGCTATAAGACATACCAGCAAGGAGTCGCCGCTGCTGGTATACATCGATGAGAACGAAAATGTAGCTCCTTACGATTACTCCAAGGCTGTCTTCTCATTTGGCGGCCAGTTCAAAGAAAAACTCTCTGCAGTTATAGTCGCTGGCATCGCTCATATGCGGATTGGAATAAAAGATCAGCGAAATACCATCCTTTTAAGTGCGATAAATGACGGTGATATATCAGAAATCACCGGTGTTACGTCGCAAGGCATCACTATTGCTGGTACGCGAAAGTTAGTCACTATTGAAAACTTCCAAAGCGTGCCAATGCGCCAATTTTATATTCGATCCGGGAATAAGGAATATGCGTCGATCATAACCTTCCGTTTTTTATACAATCCGGTAAATAACAGCATATTTATAAAACACTACAAACAGAATGTACCTTTAGTCAAGGAAGACATAAATCACTTTATCAAGGTGAATCTTGATGAATGTGGTGGCCAAATGGACAGGGGGATGCTGGGTTTTTACAGCCGTATCAGCGAAGAACAGAAGCAGAAGTTTTTCGACTCCGGAAAGCCACACATACAGGAACAACAACTGGAAAAGTCACCTTACAGCACAGAAGCCAAGGCGCGAATGCTGAATGAGCGTCGCGCTCAAAAAATCGCTCAAACAATACTCGCTGAGATCAACTACATTGACAATAAGTCAAATCTTGTAGCGTTGTTTAATCGAAGCGATATTGATCAGTCAGTCCTGGTAAAGCTTTTAGAATACGATTTTATAACAAAAGAGCTTTTTGGTGATGTATATCGGCACGCGTTAGACAAAAACTGGAGTATCGCCATTCATGCAATCGGTAAAGATCCGCGAATTTCAGAAGCAGATTTAATTGACATCATAAACAGGCTGGATCCTGCCGACAGAGGAACGCCCTTTTATCTTGAGAAATATGTTCGAAGCCCGAGCGCTGGTGCTGCTGTGATGAGCACAGCTATCCGGATTTTTAAGAAAACCCAGGCATCCGGGAATGAGCGGGCTGTTGAGAGTTTTACTGAAACAATATTCCAAAGCAGCTTGCATAACCGAAAATTGCATGAAGCTTACGTGGCCCAGCCTGATGATTTGAGAACGATACAGGCATTCCTGGAAAAAAGGTTTGCTGCAATCACTGATGAAAACAAGAAATCGAGTTTTGCCTTCGAAACCAGGTGGGTTCCTTACGCCTCATCTGAATTACTCGAGGAAGCCTACTTCACTCTTAAGCAAAAAGGGACCTATAAGCACGAGTTGCTTCAATTGGTAGATCACCCGTATGCTCCAAAAACAGTGCTGTCAGATATTGCGAGCTACCTGCTTAATATCAATGATAGTAACGCCGGTAACGTGAGATCCATGAATAAACTGGTCGCCTCAATAATCGACCATCCTAATGTGAGCCAGGTAACCCGAGATAAACTATATGCGCTACTGGATGCCAATATTGCTTCACATCTGAAAAATGCATATATAGCACCGGGCATAGCAATGGCCAAAACAAATCCTGATGCTATTTATGAACGTTTCGTGGCAGAGGCTATTAATAAACCGGGTCGAAGTAATTTTCAAACACTACTGAGTAACCCTTCGCTGCCACTTGTATTATCTGAGCAGCTTGTTGATAAGTTTGGCTGTCCGCAAAAAGGTATTAATGATCTATACGCGAAGAAATACTTTCAGAAGGTCCCCGATCCATCCTGTTACTATGCAGCGCTTCATAGTAAGGTTACATCCGCTTCTACCAGGAAGCATATCTTGAAGTCTCTGAAAATACACAAAAAGTCGGAGCTGTTACGTTCAGAAAATCTCCCGCATGACCGGATGCGGACCCTGTATTGTGCCCACCGGCCCTATACCCAGAAAAATCTCGCTCACAACCCATATCTACCAGAAGACATCATTGTTGATATGTTTAATAACTCGCAGAATCAAAAAATCATAGACGCTATTGCTGCCAATCCCGCAACACCGACATGGATGCTTGAGAAAATCTACAGGAATGATTACTCCGCCAGAACGGCCGACCCCAACCCAGCGGCAACGATGATGTGTAACCCTTTATTGCCCGGGAATCTTCGAAAATACCAGATGTATCGCAATTATCATTTATGCACTGCTACTGATCATAAGCCTGTAACTGCCACGTCAAATAATCCTGATAATGCCAGTACGCAACCAGTTGATTGTGACATTCAGCTTGCTCGGGTAATTCCTGAGGTAAGGATTGTTGACAGTGGTATTGTAACCTTCAAATACAGTAAGGATGCTTTGATATATAAAGAATGGACAGGGAAAGATCTTAAAGATGGCGTTTATGAAGTAACGAAATCTACAACAACTATACCTGCAGAGCAGGGTATTGAATTTGGTGTTTTTTTTGAGCTTAACACCGAAAGGACTGACGAAGATGTCGACATCGACTTTGTTACTATTTTTCCTGACGGTGGTTTAATAGACCCTTCGACAGGTATTGCTCAAAAGTCTGATTCTGACATATTACAGGTAAGGCAAAATACTACGCAAAAATATACATTTAAACTAGATCATGAGTGGGAGGTAGTACCTGGCCAGTGGGTTTTCCAGTTAAAATACAGGAATAAACTATTGGCTGAACAAGCTTTCACACTGTATAGAAAAGTGGGGTTAGATAAACCTCCCCCGATTTGACGCACACTCTCTAATGGGGACAATAGTCCCACAGGAGAGTGAAAATGACCAGAAAACCCAGAATTTAATCAATGGGTGTCTATGTTTTTATTATTATCTGGAGCCAGATCCAGCTGATGCAACCAAAAAACTGTTTGTTGCAGGTGTTCCAAAAGAATTACATGGAACTATGTGTGGGGTCACCCATGGTACCAATAGTACGTAGGTCCGACCCCAATGGTGAAAAATTAATAGTTGCACGAGGTATCAATGATGGAGATACGTTAAATGCAATTTTTGGCGCATTTGAAAAGTACAAAAGATTATATAATTATGATATGCCATCTTCTACATTAGAAGTTGCCAAAAAATTAATTGATCATCCATCAGAATCGGTAAAAATAGATGCTTTTTCTGTGCTTAGTGAAAGTGTAGGTACAGCAATTCTGCCAGTACTTTTTAATGAGCTTGAAACAACTAGAAGTTTGGGTGTGGTGAATATCCTTATAATGAAGATTTTATCACTTGACCAAAGTGATGAAACTGTACGTCGATTAAAAGAAATCGCAGCTAAAACACCAGAAGAAACAGGTAAGGTTCGGTTTATTGAAACTTATACCAATCCAAAAAATATCGAGCGGCTTAGAAATAAAAGGAAATAACAAACAAGAGAAAAAGACAAAGTAATTATAGACAGTGCATCTATTATCGGTATGACGGTGACAGGTAATTATCAGGATATAGTGTTAGCCAGTATCGAAGAATTTTTGACTGCAAGAAAAGGCGTTGTACCTGATTTAGACTGGCCAGCCTTTAAAGAGCGCCTGGAAGAAAGGAACCATAAAAATCCGACAGGTAGTCGCACGGGTGACATTATTACCATTATGGATGGTAGAGAAGGTTATGTTACTGTTAATTATGCGGAAGAATCTTTCCATGGTTGGCACGGTGGCCCTACGGTATCTGAATCGAATGCGCCGTTAATTTTTGCAATGCCAGGTAATGCGTTTGTCGATTCTGGGGGCTTTCGATTAATAGACCAACACAGTTAATTACTGGCTTTAATCAGGGTGTCACTGCAGCGGGAATAAAAGCAGATGGGCATTTACGCAACTAGCATTTAACACCGATATTGCGTGACATTATCACGTAGCTCAGAGAGAAGTAACATGTAAGGTTCCAATGAGGTTTCTATACTGGAAGTTTGATCATGGCATGCCTGGTACACCAAACCGCAGTCTTGTGTTAATTTCAAGCTGGAAAGTAATATCGATTGCGTAGTCTTCATTGTCAAGAGTGAAGGGGGTATAGTAGCGATAGATCTCTTGTTTAACTTTTTTCTTATGCTCACTTGTTATGTGTTGCCTTTTTCGAGTGACATGTAGGCCGTTTCCATCCTTTTGGTAGTAGTCCATTGTGACAGGTGCAATAACATTAAAACCGTTACTAATTGTCTGGCTTCGCTTTATAGTAAGGCTTGTTTTATTGCTATTGTTTAGCAGGTAATAAGCTTTTTTTTCTTGAATAGTAATAGTTTTAAAATAAGAAGATCTTAAGAGAGTATTTCCGTCAAGAGGGAAAAGAGATATGCTAATTCCATCTGCATGAAATAAAGATGAATTTTTTTTATCTTGCTTAAATTCAAACTTACCTTTCGGGCTATAAAGAATTGCTTCTTCTACATCCACATCAGGCACTTCTTTAGTCCCACATCCATACAAAGCTAATAGTATTGTCAGTAAAATAGTAACATGCGTAAATTTCATTCATAGAATCCCTTAGTGAATATTATCAATCTATGAATTATAGTTGTTGTGTGAAAAAACAGGCTGAAATAATCTGCCCCAATGCTGACGTTCGTGTGGCTACCCGTGAGTGGCTGTATACACCACATTTCGGACCATGGTGGGCGATCACTAGAAGTATGTAAATTCATACAAAGAAGACGTTCAAGTCAGCTCTATTATCCAGCATATTGTGATTAATCAATCATGGAAGAAAAGCTAAATTCTTATTTCATCACGCCAATGTTCTGTTAAATAATCAATGAATATGCGTACCTTGGCGGGCACATAATGGCTGTGTGGATAGACTGCATAGAGACCTACACTTGTTGATAGATAATCCTCTAGCACAGTGACTAACTTTCCTTGATTAATTTCATTGATAACCATGTACGAGGGGGCAAAAAAAACACCTTGCCCCGCCAGAGCTGCATTCAGTATCAGTTTTCCTGAACTGGATCTTAAATTTCCCTTTATCTTTACCGTAAGATCTGCACCATTTTTTTCTTTGAAAAACCATGTATTGGGTTTAGGGCTTTGAGTATAGATGAGGCAATTTTGTGCTTTTA